>RCNB010002516.1_pt1 | contig 11211 bp, 7 predicted proteins | sample 2041321 | NCBI WGS metagenome assembly RCNB01 (sample SAMN09708232, study PRJNA481090) | Marine sediment metagenome, whole genome shotgun sequencing project.
AAATTGCAGAATGCTGATTCCATTCCCCTCTTTTTGTTTTCAGATCTATCCACAAAACCTAAGGTTGGTCAGACATATCAAAGGTTTTTGAGGTGGATGATATCTTCATCTTTTGGATGACTATCTGAGTGTTCATCAGGGTGAAAACACCGTTCGCTTCACCCTGACTTTTTAGAGTTAGGCATACAGAGTATCAATCCATTTCATGGCTTCTACATCGCTGATTTTACCCAAATATCTTTCTGTAGTTGAAAGATTCGAATGCCGTAATATGACCTTCGAGACGATTTCTATCGGCACGCCGGAACGACTTGCATAGGTGGCCGCATGCCGCCTCAAATCATGGGGCCTGAGATGAATGCCCACTACACTGCCTGCTTTGGCGACCATTTCCCTTGCAGCTTCATAACAAATCGGGGAAATGCGCTGATGGGGCTGAATGCCTTTTTCCCTGACATAGTCTTTAAGTCTGTCTGCGATCCTTTGGGGAATGAAGATGAATTCCTGCTCTCTACCGCTTTTGGGTTCTCTGAGGGTCAGTCTCCGGTCATGGATATCCGATGGGGTGAGCTTCAGCACCTCACTAATTCTCATTCCGCCCCGTGCCATCAGCTCAAGAATCAACCGGTTTCTTGGCTTTGATGTTCTGAAAATAATCTCATCGACGGTTTCCTTCTCGATGATGTTCCAGTTGTACGACGGTTTGTTCCTGAAAAGTTTTTTCAACATTGGGGTGTCGCAGGGATTCCTTAAGTCCGGATCTATGTTATTTTTGATGAAGTTGAAGAAAGCCAATAGGTGAGAATATCGCGTACGTTTGGTTTGCCGCTTTCTACCCTCTGTGATCCGATTCAGGAAGGAGAGTACCTTTTTTGTGGTTATATCCTCAAGGTTCTCAGTTCTGAATTCGTCACAGAACTTGGAAAGTATCAGTTTGTACGCCCTGATTGAGTTTTCTTTAGAATGAGACTTGTGATACTCCAGCCAAAGTTTTGCAGCCTCTGAAACTTGCATAGTTCTAACTCCTTTTGGTTTTAGGTTTATAGAAAGGTGTCCTACGGTTTCCTTAGCTGTAAAACATCGGGTAGATACCTGCAATGAATCTATCCGGATGGATGATCATGAATTAGGGCGTTATCTCAATATTATCTACAGGTTCAGATTCAGCGTATTCATTTACCACATTTCAGAGGCGATGAAAATGGCGGCCCTTTGTTCAGCAGCTAAGGACCCTTAACCTTGGAAAAAACGATTGACATATCGATGATATATTGTATGATATATCATCTGATGAGTAGCGTGTTGTAAATTCCGATTTATTAAGTTCCAAACCCTGTATAGTAGGAGAAGACCTTTGAATGCCCAGACTGATATACCTATGTTAATACGTGAGCTGCGTGAACGAACGGGGCTCACGCAAGAAAAATTCGCTGCCAAGCTTGGTGTCACCTTTCCAACCATCAACCGTTGGGAGAATGGGCGCGCTAAACCGTCACCACTGGCTATGCAGAAAATCGAGGAACTGTTGCGTAGTATGGATGATAATGGCGTCGACTTGATAAAACGTGATTTTGAAAGTTAAAAATAGGGAGAATCCCAATGGTCGATAAGGTAAAAAGACCTTCTGTATTCGAACGCGGCAGCACTTGGTTACGCAGCGATTTCCACTTGCACACCAAGGCTGATAAAGAATTTCACTATTCCGGCGGCGAAAGCTATTATTATTCTAGCTTTATAGAGGGATTAAAGAACGCCGGAATCCGTGTCGGTCTTATCAGCAATCACAACAAATTTGATTTGGATGAATTCAAAGCACTTCGTAACACAGCAAAGAATCAGGATATTTTTTTGATCCCCGGCGTTGAACTTTCGATTGATGACGGCACCAATGGTATCCACACCCTCGTGGCGTTTAGTAATCAATGGCTGGTGGATGGCAAAGACTATATCAACCAGTTCCTGAATATCGCTTTTGAGGGCAAAACACCAAGTGAGTATGAGCAAGAAAACGGCCGCAGTTCGCTCGGACTGGTTGAAACTATCAAGAGGCTTGAAGGGTATCATAGAGATTTTTTCTTAATCTTTGCTCATGTTGAAGATAAGAGTGGCCTTTGGCATGCATTGGATGGAGGCAGAATTCAAGAACTTGGGGAAAACGAATTGTTTTGCAGAAGGGCGCTGGCCTTTCAGAAGGTTAGAACACATGATGTCGCTGATAAGAAATGCCGTGTGAAGGTCAAAGGATGGCTGTGTGATTCATACCCGGCGGAAGTTGAGGGTTCTGACTGCAAATCGATCGATCAGATAGGCCAAGGAAAATCATGCTTTCTCAAAATTGGTGATTTTACCTTTGAGGCGGTAAAATACGCTTTGTTGGACCACCTGAATCGCATTGCCGTGCAACCCCAAAAGCATGAGTGTTCCAATATTCTTAGCGCGACCTTTGAGGGCGGGGTGCTCGATGGCCAGTCAGTTCACTTTTCTCCAGAGCTCAACACGCTGATCGGCATTCGCGGAAGCGGCAAATCTTCGATCCTGGAAGCTGTCCGTTATGCCTTGGATATCCCCTTCGGAGAAAAGGCAGAGGACTTAGATTACAAGAGAGGCCTACCTGCTCATGTGCTCGGCAGCGGTGGTAAAGTGACTGTACAGGCTGTCGACCTTAGGGGGCAACAATATGAGATACGGCGCATCCTCAACGAAATGCCGGATGTCTATGTAAATGGCGTTCTTCAGCCTGGAATTTCGATTCGGGAAACCATTTTGCACAAACCCATCTATTTCGGTCAAAAAGACCTGTCCAGTACCGGCAAAGGCTTTGAGAAGGACTTGGTGGAAAAGATTGTTGGAGAGAAGCTGGCCGGCGTACGAGCGCGCATTGACGGCCAGCGCCAAAAAGTAGCCGAGTTCATAGCGCAATTGGAAAAGTTATCCCGAACAGATGAGAAAAAAAGGGAGTTTGAAGCAAAAAAACAAAATGCAGAACACCTCCTGAAATTCTATAAAAAACACGGCGTGGAAAAAAAGCTTGAAAAGCAGGTTGATTTTGAGGCGGATTCCAGAAAGTGCAGCCAAGCTATTTCTTTCGTTGGGGATTATTTGTCCAACCTGGAGGAATTTATCGACCGGTATGAGGACGATCTTAAAAATGAGCGAGTTTACAAATCAAGGCAGAATGGAGTGTTCTTTGATGAGTTTTTTTCAATCTATGATAAGCTGATCAACTCATTTGGATACATAAAGAACGCTCTTCAGGCTGGCCAAAAAAACCATAATGAGTTGAAAGCAAAGGCTCAGGATTTCGAAAAGCTGAAAGGCGGCCTCAAAGAGGAGTTTGCCAAAATCGAACGCAAATTGGCTGAGGAGTTAAAGGAAAGCGGCGCTAAGGCTATTAAGCCCGATGAGTTCCGGCAGCTTCGCAGAACCGTCGACCAAGCCAATAAGATGATCGAGGTCCTGGACAAGCAGGAGAGCCAGCGGATCACCTTGAATCAGGCGCTTTCTCAGGAGCTTGCCAAGCTCAATGAACTTTGGCATGAGGAATATAAGGCCATTCGAGCTCAACTGGACAAAGTCAATCAAAGTCATTCTTCACTTGCCATAACAGCCGAATACAAGGGAGACAAAGATGCTTTTGTGGGGTCCATGAAGGACGTTTTTAGGGGTAGCCGCATGCGGGAAACGACCTTTACCACCTTATCCGAGGCGTTTCCTGACTTTGGAGCCGTGTTCAAGGAGTTCGATAAGGCCAAGGCTATAGTGGGAGCAGCGGCGCAGACCTTTGAAACCTATTTCGAAGACAATCTGCCGGCGCTGCTGACGTGGCAGGTCCCCAATCGCTTTGCCATCAAATATCGCGGCAAAGAGCTGAAACACCACTCTCTGGGCCAACGCGCATCAGCATTAATTCTTTTCGTGCTCAGCCAACAGGAAAACGATGTTATTTTTATTGACCAGCCGGAAGACGACTTGGACAACCAGACCATCTACGAAGACGTGATCAAGCTCATCCACAGTCTGAAGCCCAAAACGCAGTTCATCTTCGCCACGCATAATGCCAACATCCCTGTCCTGGGCGATGCCGAGCAGATTATCGCTTGCGCCTATTCGGACGACACTATCAAGGCGGACATCGGCAGCATCGACACCCCGAATATGCAGGAAAAGATCGTTACGATTATGGAAGGTGGTGAAGAGGCTTTTAAATTACGCAAAAGGATTTACGAGATATGGAAACCGCAGAGCTCTTAGAAATTATTGCACTCAACGAGCAAGGCAAATATCAGTTCAAAGCAAATGTCACCAATCCGCAATCCATGACCGAAGAGTTGGTGGCATTCAGCAATGCCAAAGGTGGCACAATCTTCATCGGGGTAAATGATGAAGGTCACTTTACCGGACTTATCCGGGAAGACATGGGACGACTGAATCAGCTTGTTTCAAATGCCGCTTCGCAATCCGTGCGTCCTCCCATTAATCCGCGCACCGAAAATATTTCGACACCGGAAGGTCTTGTCATGGCGGTTTATGTCCTGGATGGACTCAGCAAACCTTATATGGACAAAAACGGTGTTATCTGGATTAAAAGCGGTTCGGACAAGCGAAAAGCCACTTCTCGTGAAGAGATTCAAAGAATGTTTCAAAGCGCCAGTTTAATTCATGGCGATGCGATACCCGCCAGCGGATTAACTGTGGCTGACCTTGATACGGGGTATTTTAACGCCTTCTTTGAAAAGAACTTCGGTGAAACTGTAGAGGAACAGGATGTATCCTTGCCGCTTCTTTTGGACAATATGAATCTGATGAAAGATGGAGTTTTAAATGTCGGCGGTGCATTGCTGTTTGCAAAGAATCCGAGTTTCCGATTGCCAATATTCATCGTCAAAGCAGTTGCTTATCCCGGAACCAAAATTCACGAGGAAAACTATATCGACAGCCAGGATATGACAGGAAAGATTGCCGACCTCTACCATAAAAGCATGAGCTTTGTGCTCGGCAACATCAAACACATCCAAAGGGATCAGGGCGTCAACGCGCCTGGAGAGCCTGAAATCCCGAGAATCGTTCTGGAGGAGCTGATTGCCAATGCCTTAATCCACCGGGACTATTTTGTATCAGCGCCGGTACGGATATTTGTTTTCCGGGACCGGGTGGAGATCATCAGCCCCGGCCATTTGCCCAACAACTTGACCATCGAGAACATCAAAAGGGGTAATTCAAACATACGAAATTCCATCCTGGCATCATACGCCACAAAGGTCCTTCCATACCGCGGTTTAGGCAGTGGAATCATCCGGGCATTGAAAGCCTATCCGGATATCAGGTTCGAGGATGATCGAGACGGGAACCATTTTAAAGTCGTTATTAAAAGAAGATAAAATTCGTTAATTGTACGGGGCCATTATGAGCTACAACGAAGCCGAAACCCGTTATTTCCTGATCGATCCGGTCCTGCGCGAAAAGGGCTATGACGATCATCAGTGGCTGAAGTTGGAAACTCCTGCCCCGGTGGAACCTACAGGCGCTAAAGGCAGACGGCGCAGGGGCAAGGGCCGCACCGATTATTTGCTTTGCATGAAGGTGGGCGCGATGCCCAAATCCCTGCCAGTTGCCGTACTGGAAGCCAAGCGGGAGTCCGAAGACCCGATCAAGGGGATGCAGCAGGCCAAGGGCTATGCCGATTGCCGGCGTCACGACGTGAAATATGTGTTCGCCACCAATGGTCACCGCTATGGGGAGTTTGACACGTTCACCGGATTGCAGGAAGGCCCGTTTCCCTTTCCAGATTTTCCCAGCCATCCGGATCTGACCGCCCGCTATGCCGGGGATACCGGTATCGATGTCCACACTCCCGAGGCAGCCATGCTTTTTATGGCAGACAGTCCAGCCTATCCGGAATCCCGTTACTACCAGGATGCCGCTATTCGGGCGGCCTTTGAAAAGATCATCAACTGCCGGAAAAGGGGCGACCCTGCCCATGTGCTGCTTTCCATGGCCACCGGTTCGGGAAAAACCATCATTGCGGCCAACCTGCTCTGGCGATTGCACGAAGCCGAGTGCCTGCCCAAGCCTGCTCTGTTTTTGTGTGACCGTGATGAACTGCGTGAGCAGGCCTACACCAGACTGAAAGCCGTATTCGGTGATAACGCCCGCATCGTGGAAACACGTAATGGAAAAAACGCCGCCCAAAACGCCCGCATCCATATTGCTACCTATCAGACCCTGGGCTTGGATGACGAAGCGGAAGATGTTGCCAGCTTTCTCTCCGAACATTATGCAGAAGACGCTTTCAGCGTCATTATCATCGATGAGTGTCACCGATCCGCTTGGGGCAAATGGTCGGAAGTGCTCAAACGCAACCCCAATGCCATTCACATCGGCTTGACCGCCACGCCACGCCAGTTGCGCGAATCCAAGCAACGAACGGCAGAAGATACGGAGATTACGTCCAACAACATCAAATATTTTGGCGAACCGGTGTACGAGTACACCCTGATCCAGGCCCAGGAGGACGGCTACCTTGCAGCCTGCGAAATTGTCCGGCGTAAACCCTCCATCGATTGGAAAACCTTTACCAGTGAACAAGTGCTGGCCGCCGGGGCCGTCGATGCCCGAACCGGCAAACCGATTACGGCAGAAGACCTGACCAAAGAGGAATACAGCGCTCCCAGTTTTGACGATAAGCTGATGCTGCCGGAGCGCGTTATGGCCATGTGCGTTGATTTGTTTGAGCAGCTGTGCAAAAATGGCGGACCGGAACAAAAAGTGATCGTCTTTTGCACCCGGGAGATTCATGCCGACCGCGTTGCCATGCAGCTCAACAATCTTTACGTCAAATGGTGCCGCGAAAAGGACCGGACTCCCAAGGAGCATTACGCTTTTAAGTGCATGGGTGGCAAGAACAACGGCGCGGAGATGATCGTACCCCTACGCGGCTCTGGCCAGCGGGCCTTTGTTGCCTGCACCGTGGATCTTCTGGAAGCCGGGGTGGATATCGAACGGCTCAATGCCGTGGTATTTTTTCGCTACCTGCAATCTCCCATTAAATTCTACCAGATGTTGGGGCGTGGCTCCCGCATTTATGAGGAGACCGGCAAATACAAATTCTGGCTCTATGATTACACCGGTGTGACCGAACTCTTCGGAACGGATTTCATCACGCGTCCACCCCGGCCTAAACCGGATAAGCCGGGCGGGGATGAACCGGGTGGCGATGACGGCGGCTGGGATGAACCGGAACCGGAACAGCCGCTGCCGATAGCTGAAATGAAAGGCCAATTTGTTTCCATCACTTCCCAGGGCCGGTTTATCCTGAGCCACCGGGACGGCCGGGAGGTGCCCATACCGGTGGATGAATACCGCCGCGAGATGGTGCAGCGCGTTTTGCGCGAAGCCCACAACCTAGATCAGTTTCGCGGACTTTGGATCGAAACCCAAAGGCGCCGCCAAATGATCAACTACCTGCTGGGCGACAACTTCAGTCCCGAACTTCTGCGGGAGCTGGACAACATGGTCGACTTCGACCTGTACGACCTGTTTGCCCACCACGGCTATTATGCCCGGGCCCTCAAGCGCCCGGAGCGCAACCAATTCTATCTTACGGAAAACCGGGCCTGGTTTGACGGTATCGATCCCCAGGCCGCCACTGTGCTAAAAGGGCTGGGAAGGCAATTTGGAATCGGCGGCACCGACGCCCTGGAAACCCCGACTCTATGGGAAGTGCCGGAGATTCGATCAGCCGGTGGGCTGGCGGCGCTCAAGGTGATGGGTAAGCCGGTTGATGTGATGCGGAATGCCAAGGGGAGGTTGTTTGCGGCATGAAAATAGTTGACTACGTTTCGTTCAACCAAGCGTTTATTTCTGAACCGGTTGGAAAACTCAAAATTAAGGAATCTGAATATGATCCCTCAGGATCCATCAGTGTTGTTGATCAGGGTCAGAAATTAGTTTCAGGTCGAACTAATCGGATCGACTTAACAAGAGAAAATACACCCTACATTGTTTTCGGGGACCATACCAGAGTCGTAAAATTTATCGATTTCCCTTTCGTGGTTGGCGCTGATGGTGTGCGCCTCTTCAAAGCAGCAGATAACTTCGATCCAGAATACCTCTACTTGTTTTTAAATTGCGTCCAACTCCCTGTCGATGGTTACGGGCGACATTCAAAATACTTGAAAAAGATTCAAGTTCCTATCGTCGGATTAGGGGAACAACGCCGCATTGCTGCCTGGCTTAAAACCCAACTGGCCGAAGTGGAAAAGGCCCGCAAGGCGGCGGAGGCGAGGTTGCATAACGTGCAGCTTCTAGAAATGAAAACTATAGAGACGATTTTTTCTGAGCTGGATACAGTGTTAAAGGCAAAGATTGGTGACGTTGCACAAACCACCAGCGGGTCAACGCCTGCCAGAGGTCAAATAAACTACTGGAAGCCTGCTGAAACTCCTTGGGTTAAAACAGCTGAAGTAGCATTTGCGCCTATCACTTCCACCGAGGAAAGTATTTCACGGAAAGCCTTGCAGGAATGCTCTTTAACTTTGCTTCCCCCAAAGACAGTTTTGGTTGCTATGTATGGACAGGGTAAGACTCGGGGCCAGTCGGCAATCCTTGAGGTGCCTGCAACCACCAATCAGGCCTGTTTTGCTATCCTTCCAAATGAAACGTTGAAGCCGGAGTTTTTATATTATTGGCTAAAGCGTTCCTACTTAGACTTAAGAACTTTGTCTGAAGACCGTGGCGGAAATCAAGCCAACCTTAATGGCGCATTGCTAAAGGCATTTGAAGTGCCTTCACCCGAAAAAAGTGTTCAAATAAAAATCGTTGAGAAAGTCGGTCTGGCATTGGAAGAGATAAACCTTGTTTATGAAAACTGCAATCGCACTCTTGCTGATATTCAACAGATTCCAAACCGCCTTCTATCCAAAGCCTTCGAGATGAACTAGCCATGCCCAGACCCAAAAAGAAAAACAGGAAAAATAACAACGCAAAGAAGCGACCCAAAGCCATCAACTCCACCCAGTCGCTGTCGGCCTTCGTAAAATCCATCTGTGACATCATGCGCCGCTCCAACTGCGCCAGTGCCCTGCAATATGTGCCCGAGCTGACCTGGATTCTGTTTCTGCGCATTCTGGATGCCCAGGAAGCAAAAGACCGGGAGGCCTCAGAAGCCGTTGGGGGCGATTTCACACCCGCGCTGGGCACCCCCTATCGCTGGCAGGACTGGGCCGCGCCGTACAGGGATGATCCGGACCATACCCAAACACCCGAAGGTAAACCCTTGGGCTGGAAGCGCCAGGCGCTTTTCGCCAAGGGGGACGGAAAACTGTTTGACTTTATTAACAACGAGCTGTTGCCCCACCTCCACGGCCTGGATATGAACCCGAAGACCGGTCTGCCCAATCCGTCAGCCTCCCGCAAGCAGCGCATCATCGGCCGCATCATGACCGCCGTGGAGCGAGTGCGGGTGGATTCGGAGACTAATCTGCGGGACATTCTGGACAAGGTGCACGAGATCAGCATCGACCATATTGAGGACACCCATTTCTTCACCCTCTCCCAGGTGTATGAAGATCTGCTGCTGAAAATGGGCGAAAAGAATTCTGACGGCGGCCAGTTCTTCACTCCTCGGGAGGTGATCCGCGCCATGGTGCATGCCATCGATCCGCAACCGGGCGAAACCGTGTACGATCCCGGCTGCGGCACCGGCGGTTTTCTGGCTGTAGCCTACGAGCACATGGCCCGCAAGCTGGGCCGGGCGCCGGCCAGCACCGATATCGACATCATGAAACACGACACCTTCTTCGGCCGGGAAAAGGAGAACCTGGTCTTTCCCATCGCCCTGGCCAACCTGGTGCTGCATGGCATTGACCAGCCCAACCTGTGGCACGGCAACACCTTGACCAAGCGCACCACCTACGGCGCCCTATTTGAAAACGCACCTCCGGTCTTCGACGTCATCCTCACCAACCCGCCCTTTGGCGGCAAGGAGGGCAAGGACGCCCAGAAGAATTTCTCCTTTGAAACCGGCTCCACCCAGGTGCTCTTTCTGCAAAACATCATGGCGGAATTGGCGCAGGAAGGGCGCTGCGGCATCGTTCTGGATGAGGGGTTGCTGTTTCGCACCAACGAAAGCGCCTTTGTTGAGACCAAACGCAAGCTGGTGGATGAATGCGATTTGTGGGCCATCGTCAGCTTGCCGGGCGGCGTTTTTACCACCGCCGGTGCGGGGGTGAAAACCAATCTTCTCTTTTTCACCAAGGGACGTACAACGAAAAAAATCTGGTATTACGATCTGGCCCATGTGAAGGTGGGCAAGAAATTCCCTATGACCCTGGCCCACTTTGGCTTTACCAAAACCGGCGGTATCCTCGATGGCGATCAATTGCCGGCCGGCCTCACCGCCCAATGGCGGGAAGATGAGGAAACCAAAGGCAAGCCATTTCCCACCTTTGCCCGCCTGTTTTCCAAGCGCGGTACGAAAAAGGGTGAAAGCCGCTATTCCTGGACCGTGGATTTTAAAGCCCGCCGGACCAAGGCCCGAAAAGAGATGCAACCCCACTTGGATGAAGCTCAAGGCATCAGGGCCAAGGTGGTTGAACTCAAGGAACAGTTAAAGGCACGTAAAAAAGAGAAAGCAGATAAATCCGTTATTCACGCCTTGCAACAACAAATCAAAGTGCAGGAAAAGGGTGCTCGCGACGCCCTTCCAATGCCAATGCCATAGACGCCGCTGTGTTTGACCTGAAGGCCGTGAACCCGAATGCCGTTGCTAAGGTAGACAAACGGACCCCGACGGAGATCATAGAAAACATTGAGGAGCAAGGAAGGATTGTTACAGCCGCCCTATCGAAATTGAAAACCCTGCTAGCGGAGCCGGATTGAAGTTGCTATAATTTCACACTCTAATTGAAAGGAGTCGAGTCTAAGCTTGACTCATGTTTCGCGTCTTGTGGGACAGAACTTTGACTTTGATATGTAAACCCCCAGGCATTGAAAGGAACGCCGCAACATCCGAGTCGATCCTAATGCTATCATCCATCATACTTTGTTCTGTAGACCTTTGGATTTCGCATAGAGATCACGGCCTCACCTAATCCTTCGATAAGAGAATAATATACAATAAAATTCTTGCTTCTAAATGCGTTTGATCTCTTGCCTCCTAAATTTGATCTTATTACAAATATTGTACAATAGCGATTGTCAAGTTAAGTAAAG
>RCNB010010793.1_pt1 | contig 11204 bp, 7 predicted proteins | sample 2041321 | NCBI WGS metagenome assembly RCNB01 (sample SAMN09708232, study PRJNA481090) | Marine sediment metagenome, whole genome shotgun sequencing project.
AACAGCAGGTGATCTTCACGTTCATGAAGCTGATGAATGAATTGACTCTTGGTATGCATGCTATAAATGTCAAAATGGATTCCATCAAAGCGATACAAACCATTTTGGCTGCCAATCCATATAAAGCCCGCCTGATCTTGAAGTACAGTGGACACCTGGTCAAAAGGGGCTCCAGAGTCAGAATTGTATTGAACATAGCCATACTGTTGTGCAGAAATATGAAAACATATGCCACACAAATAAAGGCAAAGAATAACTTTATTCAATTTTCCTAACATTAGATACTAATTTAGGAAAAAATTGGTGAATATCAGCATACAGTCTAAGACCAAGTTGTCATTTTATTATTGGTTAGTGATAGGTCATTATAAAGGCTAACGGTGTCGGCTATGTATAGTGAGGCATTTCAAGGTACTTCACTGTTCGATTTTTGATTAATTTGTTTATTTAATGTTTATGCTTTCAATTTAGCACTTGCGTCCATATTAAGTATAGCCAATGTAGTAGGCTGGTGTTTTATTTATTTTTGACCTTATGCAATCTTTTATTAAAAAATTCTACTTACGTTCAGTCAAAATCAAAATCGGGTAATTTTGCTGGTTCTGTATTTTCAAAATTAGGTTCTTGTTGTATTTTATTCTTTTCGGGTACAATAACTTCAACTAATTCAGATGGAAGTTTATTTAGAAAATATAAGGTTTCTTCTTGATTTTCAACCTCAACATATTTTTGTTTAAAATCTTCTTTTGAAATTTTCTCTATCTGTTTGTTTGTTTTGCTGAAAACTGATACTTTATCGTTCATTGAATTCAATATCAATACTTCCTCTCCTTCAGGTGTTTTTGACTTATATGTACCTCTAATTTTTATTTCTTGTTCATCTTTAGGGTATTGAGTGTGTAAACTTCTTGAATTTCTATATAGTTTTAAATCATCTTTAGCTCTTGTCAGAGCTACATAAAGGCAACGCCGTTCTTCTTCTACTGACTCTTTACCTTCTTTAATGGTACGTGTTGAAGGATAAGTATAAGGATTGACGTTGGTTATATGTACTTTTTTCGATTCTAAACCCTTTGCGGAATGAATTGTAGATAAAGTCACTACATCTTTATCAATTTCTTTACCTAGTTTAAATGTCGTATCTGCCCTTGGGTCAAGTACATATTCAGTGATAAATTCTGAAATACTGCCAGTAGATTTAGCCACTTCTTCTAAAACATCAAAATCAGTAATTCTGTAAGTCCACTCTTCTTTATACTTTTTCGATAGTATCTCATTCATTGACTCAACAGCTTCTCGAATAGCACTAGCTGGATTATTTATGTGCTGATTTACTACTTCAAGGGTTTCAGGAATTGATTTAATTAGATTCTTAAAGTTTGAGTTCATTAAGTATAGAATTATCTGGGTAAAGGATGATAAAGAAATAATATCAGATATAATTTTTGTTGCAGAAATCTCTCCAATTCCTTCCCAAAGTTGCAAAAAACGTATCCACGCAATTTCATCATAATTATTAGCAACTACTCTCATTGCAGATGCAACATCTCGTACGTGAGCTGTTTGCATAAGTTGAGTTCCACCAAGTTTTATGTATGGAATTTTCTTTTGTATGCATGCTCCTTCCACTTTTGATAATGCCCAGCTGGAACGTCCTAAAACCATTGTATCTAAATACTTAAAGTTTTCTTCGGCAACACTTTTAATAATATCGTCTGTAATGATATTGGCTTCTTCCCAATCGTTATCAGTATGAATCAATTTCGGTTTTTTGCCTTTACCTCTAAACGCTTCAAGTTTTTTATTATAGTTTAGCGATGATTGTTCAAGTAGCCAGTTGGATAAATCTAAAATCTCTTGAGTGCTTCTGTAATTTAGCAACAATTTGTATGCTTCTGAATTAGGGACAATATCAGTAAAAGAATGTATAGTCTTGAAATCCGCTCCACGAAAAGCGTAAATACTTTGTGCATCATCTCCCACGCAGAACAAATGAGAAGCTTCAATAAATGACTTTAAGAGTTTATACTGTAAAGGATTTGTGTCTTGCATCTCATCAACCAAAATATGCTCCCATCTGTTTGTAACTGCTTTTCTAATGACCTCATTTTTTAATAAGGCATCAGCTACTATATTCAGCATATCATCATAATCAATGTAGCGTCTGGTAACTTTGTAGTCAATGTATTGTTTAATAACGGGCGCAATTAAAACCTTGTCTTTTTCAATAATAGTTTTTAGCTCTTCGTCTTCTTTATCAGAATTGAAATATCTAATATGTTCAATTGATTCTGACAAGTTGCACAATGTATTCACTGCATAGGAATAGATTGCAACAGCAGTTTTTGGCTTTACTTTTTCGCCTTGGCTATCTTTAAAATGTTTGCCAACAGCTAAACCCATAGCACTAATTTGGTCATCTTGGTCCAATAATGTGTAATTGCTTTGAGGGAAATAATCGGGATAAGTATGCATTATTTCATTACACCACGAATGAAAGGTTCTGCCTGAAATGGCGTCAGCATTAAATTGTCCAGAAACAGAAGATTTAATTCTTTCAACAATCTCCTGTGCAGATTTGCGTGTAAAAGACAAAATTGCAATTCTGTTAGGTTGTATTCCGGATTTTATTAAATATTCTGCGCGAGCAATAATTGTTTTTGTTTTACCAGTACCTGCACCTGCAAGTACCAATAGGTGTTTGCCTTTATATTCTGCTGATTTTTTTTGATATTCATTTAATGACACCATGTATCTTTTTTCAGTTCTTTTTTTCGGCTACACCTACCAACAACTTTTTGTATGAATATAAAATTACTTATTTATCAATTAAAATTTTCAAAAAAACAGGAATTTTGTTCCAGATTATCAAGTTTTATAAGCTTCAATAAATACTGACTAAAAATACCAGTAAATCAATATTAATGCGCTTCCAGCCAATTGTCACCAACATCCAGATCAACTACTAATGGCACTTTTAATTTATAGGCGCTTTCCATTTTAGTTTTAACCAGAGTTTTAATAGTATCCAATTCTGGTTTAAAAACATCAAAAACCAATTCATCATGAACCTGAAGCAGCATTTTAGTTTTATAGTTGCCGGTTTTGAGTTTATCATGAATATGGATCATGGCTATTTTTATGATGTCTGCGGCACTACCTTGTATTGGTGCATTGACTGCGTTGCGTTCTGCAGCCTCCCTAACGGTTTTATTTTGAGATGTAATATCCTTTAAATATCTACGTCTGCCCAGAACGGTCTGTACATATCCATTTTCCCTAGCAAAATGAACTTGATCACTCATGTATTGCCTTAACTTTGGATAAGTTTGATAATAGGTGTTAATTAGTTCTTGACACTCTTTTCTAGATAAATCAATTTGATTGCTGAGGCCATGAGCTGTCACTCCATAGATAATTCCGAAATTAACAGTCTTAGCATTGCCTCTTTGTTCTCTGGTAACTTCATTTAATGAGACGTTAAACACCTTGGCAGCGGTAGAAGCATGAATATCCTCACCATTTAAAAAGGCCTGAATCATGTTGTCTTCTTCACTTAATGCAGCAATAATACGCAGTTCAATTTGCGAATAGTCAGCTGCCAACAAAGTGTAATCCGAACTTCTCGGGATAAAGGCTTTCCGTACTTGCCTTCCTCTTTCTGTACGTATTGGAATGTTTTGAAGATTTGGATTGTTACTACTCAATCGTCCTGTGGCAGCTACGGTTTGCATATAATCTGTATGCACGCGTCCTGTGGACGGTTCTACCTGGTTTGGTAAGGCATCTATATAGGTGCTTTTAAGTTTTGCTAATCCACGATAATCTAAAATATGTTGAATAATTTCATGCTCTTTGACAATTTTCGATAATTCGACTTCAGAAGTGGCATACTGACCAGTTTTTGTTGTTTTAGGTTTATCAGCCAGTTTCAATTTATCAAACAGGATCTCACCTAATTGTTTTGGAGAGGCTATGTTGAATTCTTCTCCAGCATGTTCAAATATTTTAGTTTCCAGATTTTTAATGTCATTATTCAAAGCATCAGCTAGTGAATTCAGAAATTTTTCATCAAGATTGATGCCTTCCAGTTCCATATCGGCTAGAACACGAAGTAATGGTATTTCAATCTCATCAAATAGTTTTTGGGTATTAGCTTCACCTAATTCCTTTTGAAAATGCTCCTTAAGCTGAAGCGTAATGTCTGCATCTTCAACAGCATATTCGGTCTGTTGCTCCAACGAAACTTCACGCATAGACAATTGATTCTTACCTTTTTTACCAATAAGCTCTGTTATGGAAATAGGTGTGTAGTTAAGGTATGCTTCAGCCAGTACATCCATGTTATGTCGCATATCTGGATTGATAAGATAGTGAGCGAGCATGGTATCAAACAACTTACCTTTCACTTCAATATTATATTTAGCCAGTACTTTAATTTCGTATTTTAAATTCTGGCCGATCTTTTCTATGCTCTCTGTTTCAAAAAATGGCCTTAATTGCTCAATAAGTTCCTGTGCCTCTTTTTTATCTTCCGGAAACGGTACAAAGAACCCTTTACCAACTTCCCATGAAAAGGCAATACCAACTAATTCCGCTGTAATTGGGTCAAGTCCTGTAGTTTCGGTATCAAAACAAACACTGGTTTGTTTTATGAGATTTTGAATGAATAGCTTTAGCGCAAGTACTGATGCTACGCTTTGATATAAATGTGAGGTAGTCTTGGCAGTTTGTCTGCCAAAATTTGAGATTGCTTCTTCGGTGGGTGCATCATCTCCACCAAATAGGGAAAATTGACCTTCACCAGCTTTTGGAACTGGTTTAGAAACTACTTTTTTTTCTGTCGTTTCAGTAGTCTTTGCACTTGAATCCTGATGGTTAGCAAATGTATTCACCAAATTTTCTGTTAGTCTTCTAAATTCTAATTCCTGGAAGATCTCTTTAACGGCTTCCACATCTGGAGAATTCAACTCAAAATCATGTTCATCAAATTCCACAGGCACATCCAGCATGATCCTTGCTAGTTTTTTTGAGAGCAAACCATTTTCGGCAGTATCCTCGATGTTCTCTTTCATTTTGCCTTTTAGTTCATGCGTATTCGCCAATAAATTTTCAATACTACCATATAGAGCCAGGAATTTTTTAGCGGTTTTATCACCAACTCCTTTAAGTCCAGGAATATTGTCCGCTTTGTCTCCGCTCATGGCAAGATAATCAATAACCTGATCTGGATGTTCTATTTCAAATTTCTCCTTGACCTCTGGTACTCCCCAAGTTTCATAACCACCACCAAACATTGGTCTATACTCACCAATTGTGCAAAATCCTTATCTGGTGTTACCATAAAGGTTTTGTAACCTTGTTTTTCGGCTTGCTTTGATAGTGTTCCTATTACATCATCAGCTTCATAACCTTCCTTCACCAAAATAGGAATGTGCATTGCTTTTAGGATCTTTTCAATATAAGGAACTGCAATTTTTATGGCTTCTGGCGTTTCATCTCTGTTGGCTTTATATTCTGGGAACATTTCTACACGATCAACACTTCCACCTCTGTCAAAACAAACAGCTAAATGATCTGGTCGCTCTCTTTTTATGACGTCTAAAAGGGAATTGGTAAAACCCATGATAGCTGAAGTATCCATGCCTTTTGAATTGATTCTGGGGTTTTTAATAAAAGCGTAATAACCACGAAAAATTAGTGCAAAGGCATCTAATAAGAAAAGACGTTTTTGTTTTTGATCTGCCATTTTATGTAATTTGATATCTTACCAAATCTACAAAGATTGTAGCGACTTTAAAAAACAATTATCTTAGTAAGAATTTATTTAGTTATTTTAGGAATTATTTTATAATTTATGGTAAAAGCAACAACTAAATCTAAAAACAAGTACTGGGATCTTTTTAATTCACAAAAAGAAAATCAATATAATATTGGGAATACAACCTATAAACAACGTATTAAAAAATTAAAAGCACTAAAGAATGCTGTTGAAAACACCCATAGAAATAAAATTCGTCAAGCTTTATATGATGATTTTAAAAAGCCGTTTACAGAAACAGATTTAACCGAAATCTATCCTGTTGTTGGTGAAATAAAATTCGCGAAAAAACATTTGAAGTCTTGGATGAAACGTCAAAAAGTTGACACACCTTTTGCATTACTAGGCTCATCCTCTTGGTATAAATACGAACCTAAAGGAGTGTGTTTAATTATTTCACCTTGGAATTTTCCGTTGAATTTAACTTTTGGACCTTTAGTTTCTGCAATTGCTGCAGGAAATACGGTTATTTTAAAGCCTTCTGAAATGACACCAAATATTGCAGGAGTTATGGCTGAAATAATCAGAGAGTTATTTGACGAAAATGAGGTCGCTTTAATAGAAGGTGATGTTGAGGTTTCTAAAGAATTACTCAAGCTACCTTTTAATCATATCTTTTTTACTGGTTCTCCAAATGTTGGAAAAATAGTAATGAATTCAGCCGCAGAACATCTTACTTCGGTTACTTTAGAACTGGGAGGGAAATCACCAACTATTGTGGACAAAACAGCAAATTTAAAAGCAGCTGTGAATAAGATAACTTGGGGAAAATTTATGAATAGTGGCCAAACTTGTATTGCTCCGGACTATTTGTTAATTCATGAAGGTGTAAAAGATGATTTTGTTAAGGAAATGAGAAAAAAGGTACAAGAATTTTTTACTGATGATGCTTCTAATTCAGATTCCATAAGTCGTGTTGTAAATAAAAAACATTTTGATAGATTAGTTAATCATTTGGAAGATGCAAAATCTAATAATGCAGTTATTGAAATAGGAGGAAAAAGTAATTCCAAAGACAATTTTATAGAACCAACAGTCATTTCAAATTTGCCAGAAGAAGCTTCCTTGCTTCAGGAAGAAATATTTGGACCCATTCTCCCAATAAAGACCTATAAAGAAATACATGAAGCTATAAACTATATTAACTCAAAAGAAAAACCTTTAGCGCTTTATATTTATAGTAAAGACAAGAAAGTTGTAAATCAAGTAATTGAAAACACAAGAGCAGGAAGCACATGCATCAATAATAATGTTGTTCAATATTCTAATCATAACTTACCATTTGGAGGCTCCAATAATAGTGGTATTGGAAAGAGCCATGGTATTTTTGGATTTCAGGAATTCTCAAATATACGATCCGTTTTAAAACAACACACCAAAGGATCAATCGAGTTATTATTTCCACCTTACAATAATTTCAAAAAGAAGCTTACCAATTTTACTATTAAGTGGCTGTAGTATTAGTCATTTTTATTAAATATGTTAATGTTCTTTTAAAAAACCTTGAGTTGTAAGTATTCTTGGTAATTTTGGACAAATTGTTTACGTTGGTTAATTTTTATAGCTATTTATACGGTAATGGATTTTTATGCTTTTCAAGCTATAAAAACCATTACCAAAAATAATTGGGTCTACTATTTACATATTGCCATCTCTATTTTGGTGGTTGGTAATTTTATATATCAATTCACCCAGGCAAGCACTGGAAGAGTTTTAACACCAGAAAAAAGTTATGCATTTGGGTTTTTGGTAACACTAATAGCATTAAAAGTTGTTGTTGTTCCAATATTATTTGGTGAAGATGTATTTAGGCTTTTCGAAGGAACTTATAATAAGTTGTTTTCTTCTACCAACACATTTCATGTGCCATCACGAAGAAAATTTGTTAGTCAAATGGCAATGGGATTAGCGGCTATTCCTTTTGCTTCATTGCTTTATGGCATGGTTAAAGGGAAATACAATTTTAGAGTGTTGAGTTATACTTTGCATTTTGAAGATTTACCTGAAGCTTTTGATGGATATAAAATAACTCAAATTAGTGATATCCATTCGGGAAGTTTTGACAATAAAGAAAAGATAGAATATGCTGTTAACCTTGTTAATGAGCAGTCGTCTGATACTATTCTCTTCACAGGAGATTTGGTTAATAACACGGCGAGTGAAATGGATCCTTGGATGGATACATTTTCTAAATTAGAGGCTAAAGATGGTATATATTCTATATTAGGAAATCATGATTATGGCGATTACAATCAATGGAACAGCAAAGAGGAAAAAAAGCAAAATTTTGAACAGCTTTTAGAAGTTCAAAAACAGTTAGGTTTTGATCTATTATTGAATGAAAACAGATTTATAGAAAAGGATGGTGAACGAATCGCTATTATTGGTGTAGAGAATTGGGGGAAAGGTTTTAAGCAAAAAGGTGATTTGAATAAGGCATCTGAAGGAATAAATTCTGATGATTTTAAAATAGTATTAAGTCACGATCCAACACACTGGAATGAAGTTATAGTACCACATAAAGACCATTACCATCTAACCTTAAGTGGTCATACGCATGGGATGCAATTCGGTATTGAAGTTCCTGGGTGGATAAAATGGAGTCCTGTGAAGTGGAGATATAAGCATTGGGCTGGTATTTATGAGCAAGCCAATCAATTTATAAATGTAAACAGAGGTTTTGGATTTTTGGCTTATCCTGGACGGGTTGGTATTTGGCCAGAGATTACTGTTATAGAGCTTAAAAAGGGGCCAAGTATAGTATAATTCTTAAGAAATGCTATATTTGTATACGCGCATTTGACCTAAAACTTTAAAGTATGTCAAAATTTGGGGAACTAATAGATGTGGATGTTCCAGTTTTGTTAGATTTTTTTACAGAGTGGAATGAGCAATCAACTGCTATGCATCCAGTTTTAAGAGATGTGGCTGCTGCTCTCGGTGACAAGGCAAAAGTCATTAAAATTGATGTTGATAAAAACAAAGAACTTTCAGAAGCTCTTCGAGTTAAGGGCTTACCAACATTAATTATTTATATGGGTGGCGAAATGAAATGGCGTCAAAGTGGAGAGCAAGATGCTAATACTTTGATCAATATCATTCAGGAATACGTCTAAATTTCTATTGAATTAAAAGTATAACCTTTTTTACTGAAGTGTTCTAATACTTTGGGTAAAGCGTAGCGCATATTTTTCTCTGCCTTTACGCTATCATGAAAAACAATAACACTACCTTCTTTTGCATTGGATATTACATTCTCAAGGCATTTTTCTTTACTTACATCTTTATCCCAGTCAAAAGCTAACACGTTCCACATTATCACCTTATAGCCTAATTCCGCCAATGCTTTGCCTTGCTTGGGTCTTATCTGTCCATAAGGAGGTCGAAATAGTATTTGCGATTCAGAATCAGTTTTATTCTGTTGAAGGTCAATTACTTTTTGCGCTTCTTTAATGTTTTCTAGATAATTTTTTGTTGAAGTTCTCCAGCCTTTAATATGGTTGTTAGTGTGATTTCCTATTTTGTGCCCCTTATCTTGTATATTATTGAAGATTTCAGGATGTTGACTTATATTTTTACCAATACAAAAAAAAGTGGCTTTGGCATTGTATTTATCTAAAATATCCAAGGTCCAATTGGTTATTTCAGGTGTAGGACCATCATCAAAAGTAAGGTATAGGGTTTTTCTCTTTGACGGCATTTCCCAAATGTAGTTGGAAAATATTTTTTTGGCTAATAAGGGTGTTTTGATTGGAGTGATTTTCATATTCCAATGTTATTCTGAAATTTTAATACTTGTATCAGAAGGGATATCCTTGTCTTCTCTGGTATCTTCCTTTGGACCACTTTCATAAAAATGCCTGAACAATTCTAGGTAATTTCCAAAAACTTCATTTTCGGTTAAAGCAAATTCATTGTCGTAATTAGAAAGTACGTCAATTAAACTTTTATATCGTTCAATATCAAGATAAATGTTTTCAAAATTTCGTTCTTGATTTTCAATTTTTAAACCAGCATAATAGGCTAAATTCTCTTGATATTTTTTAGCAACTTGCTTAAAGAGGTTTTGAGCCTTTTCTTTATTATCTACTTCATAATAGGCTCCAATATACGGTTCTAAAAGCGTATAGTAACCATAATAATCCACAGGCATGTTTGCCATAGCCAAATCGGCAATTTCTTCAGCCTTATCCAATTTTCCTTCTCTAATTAACTGCTCAATCAATCTGGCTAAATTACCTCTGTAAGATATTGAGTTTTTACGTGTTTCTGTATCGTGATAAATAGTTGTACTACCACTATTACCCCAATCCCATTTTTTAACCATATCATACATTAAATCACTATCTACACGTCCCATATCAAATGGATTGGCTTTGTCAACAGGCGTTCTTATAGGCACTAATTTATAGCACATGCCATCTAATTGTAAATAGTCTTTCATCCAGATATAGTCATCATCACCAAAACTACCACCAGTAAAATATAATGGACGTTCCCAATTGTTATTGGCAACTATATCTAACATAAGTAAACGGTTTTTATAAAGTGCATTTTCTTTAATTCTGATATCTATGTATGGTACTATTTTGGCTGAATCCTTTGGCTTTACAATACCATATTTTATCACTGATTGCTTATCAACTGGAATTCTAACATTTTCCGTTGGAAAATAATTGGAATTTAAATACTGGCTTGGATATTGGCTTACATCATCTCCACTGCGTTGTAACAAGTACTTTATTTTTGTTTTAGGATTGTCACTCTCCACAAAATTTAAAAAATCTTTTATATATATTGTGTCACTAGATATAGGATTCTTAATAACATATTCCCTTGAACCATATTTGTATTTGTCATGAGTAAGCTGTGAAGGAATTGGATCGCTCTCATAGGCTTTACGCTTCATTTGGTCTATGTACCAATCTGTTTGAAATAGGCTGGTATTCACAACTCTCACATCGGTTCTATATCCTTCAATTTCTTGGGCATACCACAATGCGAATGTATCATTATCTCCTATAGAAAATAAAATAGCATTTTCGGCGCAGGAATCTAGATATTTTTTTGCCATGGAATTCGCTGTGTATTTATCTGACCTGTCATGATCGTCCCAATTATTCGCAATTAATATTCCTGGTACCAAAATCAAGCAGACAATGGTCACTAATGGAGCTAATACTTTGGCAGATAAGTATTTTTTTGCTGCATTGTAAATGGCAAAGACTCCAAAACCAATCCAAATGGCAAATACATAATATGAACCAACCACAGAATAATCACGTTCTCTCGGCTCAAATGGTCTGACATTGGTATAGACCTGAATGGCAATGCCTGTAAATAAAAAGAACACCAATAAAACCCAGAAAAGGTTTTTATCTGT
>RCNB010002519.1_pt1 | contig 11203 bp, 9 predicted proteins | sample 2041321 | NCBI WGS metagenome assembly RCNB01 (sample SAMN09708232, study PRJNA481090) | Marine sediment metagenome, whole genome shotgun sequencing project.
CGTGTGGCGATGGGGATTGGCTTATAACTTGGCGCGCATTGGAGATCCGAAAGCTGGAGTGCGATATGCAAACCTGATCGCAGAGAGTCTGAACAGCGGTGAAACCGACCTGTCCAGTTTGAAACGCTGGTTTCAGGAGCGGGAACCGCGTATGGAACTGCACATGCTCGAACTGGAGGCTTTGTCTGGCTACCTGGGTAGTTATTTAGTAGAGATCAGGGGAGGCGGCAGCGCTTATTTATGGCTGTTAGAATCCTCGAACGCTTTTAATGCGTTGAGCCTGGTGAGCCAATTTGATTTTGTGAATGAACCAGTAGGTGGTTGGATTATTAGCGATCTTAATGGTAATGAGGGGGATGGCGAAGAGGCGGCATTTTACTTTACCAACCCACCGGATGTGTTTCATCTGCAACCGCCTGCGGTATTTAATCTGGGAAGTTTTCCTCCCGAGAAGCTACCTTTCGTACCAGAAAAGGATATTTCAGACATTGGGATGGAGTTTTTCAACTATTGGGTCGTTAGCCAGAATGTGAGCGGGCAAAACGATCTGGTATTCGAAACTACTTTGTTCCCCGTTTGTCCCGTAACGATCGAGCGGACATATCATTGGAATGGCTTAATTTTTGAGTTCGTCAAAGCGCAGTATCTTGTTGAACCAATACAAGAATCGTTAAATTACTGTGATTTCATTGTCGACCACGCAATTGAATTCTGGGGACCCGATGCCGCCATTCAGATTATGGAACCCTTACTGACATACTGGCCGCCATCTGAGAATGAAGGTGGTAATGCTTTTCCAGTTGATGCCAAAGATGAATGGCGCTATCGCCTGGGTATTTACCATTCCTTGATAGGGAACTCAAAAGTAGCAAAAGATTATATGTCAGATATCATCGCAAATCCAAGTTTTCCTAACAGCAGCTGGGTCGATCCGGCTGAGGAATTCTTGGAGATCTATAAATTGCCTGACGATGTCTACCGGGCATGTATACAAGCACAATTCTGTATTCCAGCATACGCAGTTGAATTTCTGGTCGATAACTTGCCAGCCGACGAGTTTTCCAACGTAATCGAACACTTGTGGGATTGGGGTTTAAGCCTGCTGAGTTCAGGCTATTTTGATTTTGAAGGTGATGGTGAAAATGAGCGTTGGTTTACGGTCCGCCACCGTCCGGTTCAGAAACCTGAATTCTGGATATTGGCTGCCGATCCAAACGGTGGTAAAGCACTTCTGGTTGGCTCGGTTGATTCTAACCCGCCCACAGTGGAATACCTGGAGGCAGCCTTCGTCAGCGAAGGTGCAGTGGGGAAACAACCGGTCGTTTATGTAGATTCGACGATTCCAATAACAATGCACCGCGTTCCCGGCTCTCAAGAACCATATATCGGATATGTACCTTTACGGAAAGAGTGGCCTAATCGCTTTGAGGAGGGATTTAAGAAAGCCGAAGACACCTTATTCGCAAGTGGTGACCCCAAGAAAGTACGCGAAGAGCTTGTAGCTTTACAGAAATGGCCCGGTTTGCTGTGTAAGACCTCGTGGAGCTGTGATCGTTATTATTATATACTCGGTCTTGCGAGTGAGCTTGCCGGGTATGAAAGTAATGCAGTCGATGCCTATCTTACGCTTTGGAGGGAATATTCAAAAAGTCCCTTCACAACTATGGCGCGTTTGAAGCTGGAAGGCATTGGAATACCTGCCCCTGCTGTTCCTATTCACACTTCTACTCCCTCTGGAACCTTCATTCCAATCCCAACAACTCCTGGAGCAACACCAACTCCCACCCCGACAGGTGCGACACCAACTCCCACCCCGACAGGACCGACACCAACTCCTAGTCCTACTGGGGCGACACCAACTCCTACACTTACTGAAACATCAGGAACCCCATATCCATATCCTTAGCGTTTCTAAGAACTTTTTCTGGTATACAGAAACATGACTTATACAAAAAAAACATGGCGTTTAATTAAAACCCCGCCAGCCCATGGTACCTGGAACATGGCGGTTGATGAAGCGGTTTTAGAAGCAGTTGGAAAAGGCACCGTTCCCCCCACGCTGCGGTTGTATGCTTGGGAGCCCCCATGTCTCTCATTAGGATACGCTCAACCTGTGGCAGATGTCTCTTTAGAGGAGTTGACTTCTCAAGGGTGGGAGATCGTCCGCCGCCCTACCGGCGGTCGCGCAATATTGCACACCGACGAGCTGACGTACTCAGTGATCGGACCGCATGACGACCCACATTTAGCGGGTGGTATCCTGGAGAGCTACTCAAATTTATCCCAGGCGCTACTGAGTGCCTTGCACATGCTGGGCATTCCGGCTGAAGCGCAGGAAAGTAGTTCTGATCCTGATGCCAGTCGTATCGAGAGGGGAGTGGAGAAAAATAAAAATCCGGTTTGCTTTGAGATTCCCTCTAATTATGAAATAACGGCAAATGGGAAGAAGCTCGTCGGGAGTGCGCAGGCGCGGCGAAAGGAAGGTGTGCTGCAGCACGGGTCCTTACCGCTCTGCGGTGATTTAACGCGCGTCGTTCAGGTGTTAAAGTTTCCAGATGACAGGACACAAGAGGACGCCGCCCACAGGCTGGCAAACCGGGCAATTACTGCAGAAGGGGTTTTGGGGTATACGATATCCTGGGAAACAGCCGCAAGTATTTTTGCGATCGCTTTCAGGGACACTCTTAATCTGGACTTGCAGCTTTCTGAGCTTACAACTGGAGAGCGAAGACGAGCAGAGCAATTAGTTCAAGAAAAATACACTAACCCTGAATGGAATTATAGAATTTAGTTTTATGCGATTATTCTCCGGAAACGTATCTTTTCAGCAGCTTAGATATAAATGCACAATCATGAATCAGCAGTTGGAGTGGGTTGAACGAATATCACCTCTGGAAAGCCCAGTTGCCGGAATAGACGGTAGAGATAAGTTTCGGCGTTCTGGCGCGCCAATTTCAGTATTCCGTCTTCCTTAGCGGACTTTTCGATCTCCTTTTCAGCCGCAGACCGAGCGGCTGTTTCCAGATGGATGTCACCCTTCGTGAGAATACCTTTGTCGCGGTCGTAAATATATGAGTGTTCGCTATCTAGCGCTGCAATGAATACCTCAGGCTCGGGCAATCGTACATACAATACACTTTGATCGACCCACAAATCATCAGGACCCAGTTTCTCGAGGTCGATACCCGCAATCACGGTTCCATGTGCTACAAACAGCAGCTTATCGCCAAACAGGAAGCCGAATGCGCCCTGTTTGGTTTCTGCCGTGATGACCTTTTCTATTGAATATTGGATGGTTTCGAGACGGGCAAGCGAACGGATTTCTCGTACAATAGTTATAGGGTCCGGCAGTATAGTAGGCGTGGGGTTTAACACTTCCGCAACGCGCGTGCCCAAGTCGCCGGTCATAGACTGCACGGGGGATACTGTGCTGTCTATGGTATCGCGCACGACCCACACCATAGCTACACCCGTCAAAGCTATGATCAGTAAAACACCAATTACTAATAACCAACCCCTTGAATTTTCCATGAGGTTGATTATACTATGTAAGGTGATTTAGCTAAAATAAATTTACAGGTACTAATTTATTCGATAATGTCTCTTGGTTTGCTCACACTTCATATCCACTTGCCAGGCTGCCAATCTCTCAAAGAAAAACGAAGTCGATTGAAGCCATTGCTTGCGCGGCTGCACCGTGAATTTAACATTTCGATCGCCGAGATAGATCACCAGGATTTGTGGCAGGATGCAGTCATCGCTTGCGCATTTGTTAGCAATGATAACGGTTTTACCCAGCGATCTCTGTGTAAAGTGGTTGATTGGCTGGAGAATTCCAGGCTAGATATTGATCTGATTAGCGAACAGTTGGAGATCATATAATCGATATACTTCAGGAGGAATAAATATGGATTTAAAACTCAAAGATAAAAGAGCATTTGTTGCCGGTGCCAGCAGGGGTCTGGGTTATGCCGCAGCGCGCGGTCTTGCCTTGGAAGGTGCCCGGGTGGTAATCAACAGCCGCAGTTCGGAACATTTGGCAGTTGCTGCTGAAGCGTTAACCAAAGAAAGCGGAGCGGATGTTTACATCGCCCCGGGTGATGTTTCAGACCCATCTATACCCGAAAAAATCATCGCTCAAGCTGTAGATGTAATGGGCGGTTTGGATTTGCTGGTTACCAACGCCGGAGGACCTCCAGCTGGCAAATTTGATTCCTTTGATGATGCTGCCTGGCAGAAGGGGATTGATCTTTCCTTGATGAGCCACGTGCGAATGATAAGAGCTGCGCTGCCCTATTTGCGTAATTCGCCCGCCGCAAGCGTGTTAACAATCACTTCATATTCAGTAAAACAGCCTATACCTAATCTGGTCTTGTCAAACAGTGTGCGTGCTGCGACTGTCGGTTTAACGAAAACCCTGGCATTGGAACTTGGATCAGACGGAATTCGATTCAATTCCATCCTGCCGGGCTGGACGGAGACAGAACGTGTGCATGAACTGATGAAAGCACGAGCTGAAATGAACAACACCTCCATCGAAGAGGAGATCAGGAAACAGGCAGAAGACAGTCCGATAGGGCGCATGGCGAAGCCCGAAGAGTTTGCTAATGCGGCAGTTTTCCTGTTATCCCCGGCTGCCTCATATATCACGGGAGTTATGCTCACTGTAGATGGCGGTATGTATAAAGGTACGATTTAGGTCTATGTTTGAAAAATTCATGCCAGATGAAGAAAATAGTTGTCGCTTCCCAGAATCCTGTTAAAGTGAATGCCGTCCAGAGCGGTTTTGAACGCATGTTTCCGAGCGAGGTGTTTTCAATTTCGACTGTTACTGTTCCTTCTGGGGTATGTGCCCAACCAGCATCAGATGCTGAAACATTAACCGGTGCGCTTACAAGGGCGAGAAATGCCGCTCAAATCGTCAAAGAAGCAGATTATTGGGTGGGTGTAGAGGGCGGCATCAATGATATAAATGGGGAGATGGTAGCATTCGCCTGGATTGTGGTCATTTCGGAGGACCATGTAGGTAAAGGCAGGACTGGGACGTTCTTTTTGCCTTCAAGGGTATCAGAATTGATTCGGGAGGGTTTGGAATTGGGCGAAGCAGACGATATTGTATTCAAGCGCTCTAATTCGAAGCAGGATAATGGGGCAATTGGAATCTTGACCGGTAATATCATTGATAGAGCGAAGCTCTATGAACACGGTGTAGTTATGTCGCTGGTTCCCTTTAAAAATTCAGACTTGTATTTTCCGCAAACAGAGAAGAAATATGAGGCAACGGAATCCGTGGATGGATCAGGATCGTGCTCGAAGGATTCCGTGTAAATATCTAAAAATATCTGGTGTTATTTACATGCTGTAAGGGACTTGATTGAGGGCTTAGGCATCATATGCACCTCCACCTTCCAAGTCCGTTTTATTATGGCTAATTAATCACCGTGTGTAAGCGCCTGTGCCTGTTGGATCCAGGATTCTGGGTCGCCAAGTCGTAACCCCACTTCGCTCAAGATCTGCCTTATCTCATCTTCGTCTGCACCAGCGAGTTGAGCATAATTTGTGATTCCCGCATCCTGCAATATGGCGGATATCTTGGGACCGATTCCCGAGATATGGGTCAGGTCGTCTGGTTCTTGATTTTTTTCTTGTACGGCATTAACTTCCGGATGAGTAGTGGCTGTAGATGGTTGTATTATTTCTCCCGCATCAATCTTAATTTTAAGTTGGGGCTGTTCTTTTTGCTCCTTTTTTCGTTGGTTTATCAAACACCATAAAAGAATTAACATTGAAAAAACAGCCATTCTCAACCATAATCTTCTGAACATAAATATAAACTCCTGTTTTGGTTAGATCAACAAACCGGCGTCCCAGATACTAGATTAATATAAAGAGCTGTGGCAATTATACCAAGCAATTGAACAATAAATAATCCCTCACAACAGCCCAAATGAGATTCTTCATTCCATCCAGAAAGAATATAGGCGAGTATCTCTAAACGTAGTAATGAGCCTCATTCACCTGTGGGAGGTCCTTCTCCTAGTGCCTTCTCAACTGCAGCGATAGCATGAATGCGGGTTGTGTCGAACAATGGGACCGTGCAATCCCCATCACCGACAAGCAACCCGATCTCCGTGCAGCCCAGAATTATCCCTTGTGCGCCCTTTGAAACAAGGTGTGCCATGATATCTTCATAAAGTGCCTTTGATGCGGGGTTAATTTTTCCAAGCACTAACTCGTCGTATATAACTTGATGAACGGCTGCACGTTCCTTCTTATTGGGTACTAACACGTTTATACCGTATTTCTTTTCCAGACGACCTTTGTAAAAATCCTCTTCCATCGTGAAATTGGTCCCTAATAATCCAATAGTATCCCAGCCATCCGATTTTATCCTTTCTGCTGTTGCATCCGCAATGTGTAGAAGCGGAATGCTTATATTTTCTTCAATCGCTTCTGCCATCTTATGCATAGTGTTGGTGCATATCAGGATAAAATCTGCGCTCGCATCCTCAACCTGGCGGGCACTGGTGATTAATAACTGAGTGGCTTTATCCCAATTGCCTTGATGCTGAAGGACTTCTATCTCCGCAAAATCCACAGAAACCATAACGCTTTTGGCTGAGTGTAAGCCGCCTAGCTTATCACGCACGGTCTCATTAATTATGCGGTAGTATTCAATGGACGATTCCCAGCTCATCCCCCCTATCAGTCCGATTATTTTCATTGGTTACACTCCAACTCCAGAACTTGTAAATGTTTGATGTTGATTGTTTAAATTGACTCCCACAGGTCCGTGCTAAGATACTTTAATCCCGAATCGCACATCATCACCGCAACGGTTTTACCCTTGCATGGTCCCTTAAGAAGCTGTAAGGCAGCGGCAGCATTGGCGCCTGAGGAAAACCCGGCAAAGATACCCTCCTCTTTTGCCAGGCGGCGCGCGGTAAGGATTGCTGCCTCATCGCTCACTAGAAGATATCCATCAATATAATCTGGATTCAGTAGCTGAAGATTCGTTATTGAATAACCTCCGCCCTGGATGCGATGGTTGGGATAAGTAGCATGCTGTCCTGACAGAACGGCAGCACCTTCCGGTTCAACGACATAACACAATATCGAGGGATTGTATTCCTTGAAGGCTGCCGCGCATCCAGCAAAGTTGCCGCCTGTGCCAACAAGATCGCAAAAAGCGTCGATATCTCCTCCAGATTGACGGATGAATTCCGGTCCAGTATGGAGATAGTGGGCTCGATAATTTCCTTGCAGCTTGAATTGGTCAGCCCGAAAAGCGTTCCGTTCAACCACCAGGCGCTGCGTTTTCCTCTCAACAAGTTCAAGGTCACCTCCGGAGACTTGACCTGGTTGAGACTCCGGCAGTTGGTCAACGAGTACGACTTCTGCCCCCAGAGCAGACATCATGCGTGCTCTTTCGATGGAATTGCCCTTCGACATAACTGCTACAAAATGATAGCCTTTTATCCCACACACAATTGCCAGCCCTGTACCAGTGTTCCCGCTTGTCAGCTCGACAACCGTTTGACCAGGCTGCAGTTCACCTGATGATTCGGCGTCCTCGATTATCTGGCGGGCTATACGGTCCTTCTTTGAGAAACCTGGGTTGAGGTAATCCAGTTTGGCTAGAATTCGACCGTCCAAACCTTCAGTAAAACGCGCCAGTTCTACTACGGGCGTATTACCAATCGAATCTATCACCGATGACAGCGGCACATCAATGAACAACGGGTCACTCCTGTTCATTTAAGCTCTATGAAAACAAATCATTTTTACAGGGGGGTCGATTATGGCCATTTTGGACACGACATTCATATTACCATGCTTTAAGGGGAGCGAATCTTACTGTATTAGGTTCTGAGTGTAGAAAATAAAATTTCAAAATATAAAAGGGACTATCTGATAGGAAGCTACCGATAGCTTGCTCTTCCGTCTTGATAGCAGAAAATTCGTAAAAAAAAGACTTATTCATGTACGAAGGATGGAGAGGGTTCACTTAGGGACTCTATTGAACCTTCTCGAGACAGATATCTAGTTCAAGTAAAGCCTAAATGCAAAAATTTTTATAATAAACAAAGGTCGGCTCGCAGTTGCTGAATTATGCGTAACCAACCTTATATTTTGGATTACCGTTATTAATTCTTGAGTTGATGGGCTCCCATCAGATAGGAACAATGTACAGATAAGCAGTTGAGCGATTATAGTTTTCCTAGCCCCTGCAGTACTCTCTCTGGGATCAGTGGGAATTCATGGAACCACACCCCGGTTGCATCATGGACCGCCGCGATCACCGCGGGAGCAAGTGGTAGAAATGGCATCTCTGCCATGCCGCGTGCCCCCCAGGGTCCGATTGGGTCTGGGTATTCTACAATTAATGATTGAACTTTATCAGGCACATCCAGAACTGTTGGAATTAGGTAGGTGGAAAGATGCTGAGTTTCTACATATCCATCCTTTTGAATGAAATTTTCTAGTAATGCATAACCAACAGCCTGGACAACAGCGCCTTCAATCTGCCCTTCAACCTGTTGGGGGTTAATTGCCTTGCCCACATCATCTGCCGATACTACATCCATGATTCGCACACGCCCGGTTTCGATATCGACTTCCACTTCCACAGTTTGGGCTACATAGCCGTATGCGAAATTCGGTTTACATTCGCCGGTTTGGGGGTCGAACGGTGTTGTCGGTGGGGGTCGGTATTGGTAAGTAGCAATTGCCGGACGTTCCTTCTCGTCCCACTTTTCTAATGCTCTTTCCGTTGCGCCTTTGATCGAATTGCCTGCCATGAATGTCATGCGGGAAGCTGAAACGCTGCCTGAATTTGCCGTGTGAGCTGTATCCGAAGCGATCAGTTTCACTTTGTCTACTGCTACTCCCGCTGCTTCAGCGACCATCTGGATGAAGACTGTATGGGCACCTTGACCCACCTCCGCTCCTGCATGGTGGAGGATGACCTTTTCAATCTCGGTGCCGCCATGTAACTCGACAGTCGCCATACATTGCTCGGGAGCACCGAAAGAAAACCCCACATTTTTAAAAGCTGCCGCGAAACCGACGCCGCGTTTTAAGTGTGGTGGCGCTTTGGACGAACTGATTTGCTCTTTTTTCTCGGTTTCCTGCAATCCAAATGCTCTAGCACACTTCTCGATCACCTGGGATAAACTAACGCCTTTAGGTAATGGAGTGCCGACAGAGAGCAGCGATCCTTCCCGCAGTATATTGCGTAAGCGGAATTCCACGGGGTCCATCTCTAAAGCTTCCGCCAGCCGGTTCATCTGCATTTCGGCGGCAAATGCGCCCTGGGGACCTCCGAAGCCTCGGAAAGCGCCTCCGGGAATATTGTTTGTGTACACCTTGTATGAGTCGACTTTTACATTGGGGATTTCATATGGACCCGTGCACATTAGTGCGGCGTTGCCGAATACCTTGGTTGAAGTATAAGCATAAGCGCCGCCGTCAGCTACCATTTCAACATCAGCTGCAATAACCTTTCCACCTTTTGTAGCACCCCAGCGTGTTCGAAATATATACTGGTGGCGCTTGTGGTGTCCGATGATCGATTCTTCCCGGCTCCAAATAATTTTTACCGGGCGTGAGATTCCACGTTCGTGTAGCTTCCAAGCAGCGAGCGCCAATACAATTTGAACTGACATATCTTCGCGTCCGCCGAAAGCACCTCCGATAGCAGGATAAATAACGCGCACCCGGTCGAGAGGTAAATCTAAGGAATGGGCAATTTGTTCCTGGTCCTTATGAGCCCATTGTCCACCAACAATTACTGTCACGCGACCTTCTTCATCAATGTATCCTAATCCTGCTTCAGGCTGCAGGAAAGCGTGTTCTTGTGATGGAGTGCGGTACTCTCCTTCTATGATTATGTCTGCCTGTTGAAAAGCCTTTTCCACATCACCTTTTCGAATGCGGTATTGGCAGAAAATGTTTGAATCGCGATCCGGGTGCAGCAGTGGTGCTCCCTTCTGCATACTCTCGAACGGATCGGTTACCACGATCAAATCATCGACTTCCACTTCGATTAGATCGCGGCCTTTTTCAGCGATTTCTTCCGATTCAGCGATGACGATTGCCACCTGGTCTCCCACAAATCGAACCCGGTCTGCGTACGGTTTGCTGGATCCGGGTCCACATAAAACCGGTTGGTCTGGCATAATGAGACCGTACTCGTTGACTGGTACATCTTTGGCGGTAAAGACAGCCAGCACACCAGCTAATTCTTCGGCGTTTGAAGTCTCAATGGTTTTAATGATAGCGTGGGGTCGGTTGGCAAACAATATTTTCATGTACGCTTGATTCGGTAGATTGATGTCTCCGGGATAGAGGGCTTTTCCGGTAACTTTTGCAATCGCATCGACACGCGAGATTGATTTTCCTATAGATGCCATGGATATTTACTCCGGTTAATATTTATTAATCAGTTTTACGTCCAGAGATTATAACCTGCCAAAAAACGAACAGTTACACTTATTAATCTTTTTTTCGGAATTTTTGCCAGTAGCGCTGAATACCATATGATGACATCCAGGAAGGGTTGGCGGCTTCATATATATCAAGCGTCTTTTGTTCAAGACCGTCGGCAAGGGATCGTTCCCGGGTCCATGTTAAAAACTCTTGGTTCAGTTCATCAAATGAAGGTTCCCCGGGCATAACCGTTTCCATCCATTCCCCAATCTCATCTAAAGCTTCCGAAATGGCATTTAGATGCCATTCCGGATCGCTAAAAATTCCATAATGTGTGGGTGCAATTCGCCTGAACGTTCCTTTATAAAATTCGGTTTGCAGTTTGCCCAGACTTTCCTTCCATAATTCCAGGTTGAATTCAGGAGGTGGCATGGGAAGGCGGATATGGCGTAGTCCGTGCATCCGGATAGCGCCTATATCACCGCTGAACAATATATCCTCGAATAGATAAGCGTGATGGTGGTTTGCGTGACCCGGTGTGTCTAATGCTTTGAATCGTAGCCCATTCACGTCAACGATATCACCATCTTGCAGTATGCACAGCTTGTCCTCGGGCACCGATAGGAACTCGCCCCACAGCTCATCCATTTTATCCCCGTAGATGCGCTCTGCACTGGCAAGCAGTTTCCGTGGGTCGAGCAAATGTGGTGCGCCGATATGGTGAACATGTATGTGCGCACCCTGTTGAGCCAGCCAGCCTGCCGCGCCGGCA
>RCNB010002520.1_pt1 | contig 11201 bp, 7 predicted proteins | sample 2041321 | NCBI WGS metagenome assembly RCNB01 (sample SAMN09708232, study PRJNA481090) | Marine sediment metagenome, whole genome shotgun sequencing project.
GATAATGAGATAAAAAAAAACTTATTAGATACTTTGGTAGGCACAATTGACACGGATCAACTGAGAAAAGCACCAGTATTGATAGTTGTATGTGGTGATACGAGGGTTAAAGTTTTGTATCCTGGAGGTCGTCACCTCGACTACATTGACAGAATTAAGGATCGCGTGCAACAGACTGAGATTACTGATGACATCTTGAATTCCAGTCTGTCGAACACTTTTCTATATATGCTGTTAGCTGCCACCTCTCTAGGATTAGGAACACGGTATATAACCTCGACGAGGAGACAACCAGCCCACCTGAAAATCAAGGAGCTACTGAACATACCGGAATATCTCGTCATATACGATACCATTGCATTGGGTTACCCCATCAGTGAACCACGTCCAAAAACTATGAAGCCATTTGAACAAGTGGTTCATATTAACAAGTTTGATGAAACCAAAAGTCCGACAGATGACGATATTCTCGAAGAAGTGGAGAAAGTAATCAAAAGATATGGATTGATGAGATAAAAATTCTCATCTTAATATTACGGAAGGTGTTTTGCCAATTCATCTACAACTGCTTCAATAGCCCTAGCACTGGATTCTACACTCATTGACGCCCTTCGTCCATCAACTGCCTGTTCGGGAAGCCGTGGAACATGGATGAAACCAGCGGGTATATCGATTTTGTTCCTCGCTAGATAGTCCAATGTGTAATAGAATATCTGGTTACATCCCACTGTTCCCGCAGAGCCTGATAGTGATGCTGGAATCTTTGCATCTTTAAGAGCTTCAAGGAGTTTCCTGTATGGAAGCGTAGTGAAGTATCCAGCTGGACCACCGTCTCGCAGTGGTTTATCGGGGTCAACATCGCCTTCCCATCTGGGGGGTAAAGAGGTACTCACATTTATTGCAATTCTTTCGACAGCTATCCCTGATCCTGCACCGGATACACCCGTACATATGATTGCGGAAGGCTTGTTGTTTTCAATATGTTCTTCTATAACGTCCCGGACTGTTGTGAAATCCATCGTTATTTCTTCTACTACTACACGGTATTCCCGGTAAACCATACCCTCTAGTTTTCTGCAGGCTTCAATCGATGAATTTCTCGTAAACTCCCCAAAAGGTTCAAAACCAGTTAATAGGATAACGCCTTTTTCAGGCACAACTAAGCCTCCTGGCAAGTTCTTCTGCTACAATTGCCAAACCATTCCCAGTCAAATAAAGACTCATGGATGCTGCCCCCCGACGGTCTAGTACTTGTTCAGGCATTGAAGCTACATGGATGAAACCGGCTGGGATGTCCAGTTTTTCACGTGATAGATAATCCATGAGGTGATAGAATATCTGATTACATCCATAAGCTCCTGCAGAATTTGAAACTCTCGCAGGGATCTTCCCCTCTCTCAAAACTTTAACAAGTTGGTGGAAGGGGAGTGTACTAAAATAAGCCACTGGGCCTTCAGAGTTCAATGATTCATCCATAGGAGCGTAGCCACAATTATAGGGCATACGCGCTGATGCGATGTTAACTGCTACTCGTTCGATGGCTATACCTGTACCTCCACCCTGACCGGTGCAAACTACTGCAGCAGGATTGTAATCTTTGATACATCGTTCAATGGTTTCCTTTATCTCATAATACCGTAAAGGAATCTCCTTAACAACAACTTTGTAGCCATTATACTCTTTACCGTCTATTAATCGACATGCTTCGATACTAGGATTCTTATTACGACCACCAAATGGTTCAAACCCTGTGAATAATAAAACTCCTTTTGACATAGTACCTACTCACCACTAGAAGGTTAAGAATCATGCGATACGAAAAATAGTAAAATTAGTTGATAACTACTGTGTCAAGATCAAAGTATCGCTTTGCCAAAAAACGGATCTTCTTGATGTTAGCACCATTTTTACCAATGGCAATGCCTTTGTCCTTGGACACTACATTCACCATGGCTACTCGACCTCCGCCGACACGGTCAACGAGACGTATCTCTTTCACCTTGGCGGGTTTTAATGCATTCCGGATGAATTGACCTGAATCATCTATGTACTCATAGATCTCAACCTGCTTATTGGTCATACTACGGAAGCGTTTGATTTTCTCTCCGCCCTTCCCAACAGCAAGTCCTACTTCACCTTTCTTTACAGCAAATATAACGGTGTCTTCTTCTTCATCTACAATGCAGTCGACGATGGTTGCTCCGGTCATGTTTTCTAGTAAAGCCATGTATCTCATTTCGTTTTCTGTGATTTTGATGTTACTGATCAAAATTAGTTCACCGTCAAATCGAGTATCTTTGAGTCACCTGTATCGTTTATAACAATTACTGAAACCGGGTAGGGTTTTCCACATAAGACGCCCAAATCGATGCTATCTTTTTGGTGTGCCAGAACGGGAATATCCGATAGCTGTCCATGGGTTGTAATAGATTCTTTTGTCTTATCAGGACAGTTTGATGCTAGTATTGCGATTTTTGCACGTCCTCGCCTGAGCTCCCGTATTGCTACTTTTGTGCCGAGGTGTACTTTTCCGGTGTTTAGGGCCATCCTCAGCTCGTGGTCTATATTGCTGCTACTCATCTCGTTTTCCTCCTAAGCTCATGAACAGATCGACACTCCCTGTACCCAAAGGCATCGACTGACCGACTATGATGTTCTCGATCACACCTTTAAGCGGATCGGTCTCACCCTTAATAGCGGCATTCACCAAGTGCTGTATCGTTAACTCGAAAGCTGCACGTGCCAGTACACTGCTTTTAGTACCGCTGATTCCGTGTCGTCCAATCTGTTTGACTGCACCAGTATGGGTCATGATATCAGATACGAGCATTACATGTCTAATGTCTACGTCGAGTCCCTGTTCTTCAAGTACAGCGTGAGCCTCTTTAATAAGAGCGTTTCGAGCTGCCTCGATTCCCAAAATATTTGCGATCTCGTGGATGTCATTCGTGTTTGTTCTAGCGGGATCAACGCCTTCAATACCAAGAACACCATCAAGATTACTTCCGTCAGTTCTAATCGTCCACTCTCCATTCTCGTAACTTGTAAGAACACGTTTAATCTTTTTTACTCCTCTTACTTTAGATTCCCTGATCTTTTTTACTAGTTTTTCATATTTATTATTCTTAGCTTCATCCAACCCAACAAGGAATGTAAAACCATCATCATCCTGGGTGAATTTGTAGGGTATGGCACTCGCTACCATCTCAACGTCGATATTCGTTGCTTCCATTCGATCAGGGGAAAGAATTACCTTTATTGCGTCACGTCGTAAGTCAATGTTTATTGAGTCAATTACGTCATCAATCGTCATGTATGTCAATTTTTCAGCTACTTCACGGGCTTTTGTTTGGCTTCGTCTATGGCTCTTGTCAAGATAGATATTCATGACTGGTGTTGATGGTGCTCTTCGGGCATCTACAAGCTCGATGAGACGTGGTAGGCCTAAGGTTACGTTTAGCTCAGCGACTCCTGCGTAGTGGAAGGTTCTGAGGGTCATCTGGGTTCCGGGTTCACCGATTGATTGGGCTGCAACTGTTCCAACTGCTTCACCAGGCTCAACGAGGCTAGAATCATAGTTCCTAACAACCATGTCAAGAGCTTGATCAACTCCTGTCTCTGTGATCTCTTGGAGTTTAAGTTCCGATTTTAGTTCATCAACTAAACTTGGTGTAAGTTGATTTGCTTTTTCTGATAGCTTTTCTTCAATGTATTCCTCGGAGGCAGGTTTGCCTTTCTTCAGGGATAACTTTAGGCGCTCTACTCCTAGATTTACATTTACTGCTTTACCGTGGTCACTCTTAGCGGGATCGATTCCGTCCTCTCCAAATATGAATTGGACAATGTTACCTCCACTGTCACGTACAGTTCCATCATATTCGACTCTGAGGTGTTCAAGTGCGTTGATGAGTCTGCGCTGCATGTACCCACTCTGCTGGGTACGTACGGCTGTGTCTACTAGACCCTCTCTGCCACCCATGCTGTGGAAGAAGTACTCGATAGGGGTTAAGCCGTCCCTGTAGCAGTTATATACGAAGCCACGTGCCTCAGGTGCTGGGTTATTCTCGTCAAAGTGGGGTAGAGTTCGGTTTACGTATCCCCTCATTATGCGTTTACCACGGATGGCTTGCTGTCCTACGCTTCCCATCATCTGACCGATGTTTAGGCTGCTTCCTCTCGCACCGGTCTTAGTCATGATAATACCAGCGTTATTCATACCCAGCTCTGCTTGGACTGTTTCACCTGCCTTATCCCTTGCTTTTGCTAGTTCACTCATTACATGAATCTCAAAGGTTTCCTGCAAGTTCTGTCCGGGGAGCCGTTCAAGTTCACCTGAGTTAAATTCGCCTATGAGTTTATCGACATTCCTCTTCATTCGCTTCATGACACGGTTTATAGTATTGATCTCTTTGGGGGCAATCGTCAGTTCATCGAGTGAGTAGGAGAATCCTCTCATACTAAGGAACTCGTTGATTATCTTGGTAACATTGTTCAAGAAATCGTGACCTGCATCAGTTCCATAGTCCTTGATGATCCTGTGGAATACAGAATCAGCTCTTTCAGCTCCAATTGTGTTCTTGTCGATGACACCTGATAATAATTTGCCATTTCGGATGACCATATAAGAGTCATATTGGCATGCGTCTAGGTCACATTGAGGGCATTGTCTGCAGATATTGGAACGTTTAACAAAGTTGAAGTCATCTGGAATGTACAGACTGAATATGTCCTTACCTGACCAGAGGGGTTCTGGCTCTGATATTGTGGGTTCAGGTATAGGTCCATTATAGTTGGTCGCTGATAGGAGTCTACCGACTTCATTTCCGTTGAGGTATGTTTTGGCGCGTGTGAATAGGTATGCTCCTGAGATAAAGTCCTTGGTGGCTCCGATGATTGGAGCACCATACCGGGGACTCAAAATCTGATCCTGAACCTGCATCAGCATACGTGCCTCTGTTTGAGCCTCTTTACTTTGAGGTATGTGAAGGTTCATCTCATCCCCATCAAAGTCTGCGTTGTAGGGAGTGCAAACTGTCAGGTGCATCCTAAATGTCCTATATGGGAGCACTCTGACTTTATGAGCCATAATGCTCATCCTGTGTAGGGATGGTTGCCTATTGAACAGGGCTACATCTCCGTCTTTAAGGTGGCGTTCTACAACAAAACCAGGTTCAAGGCTCTCGGATACAAAGGATCTATCTGTGACGAATTCAAGTCGGATACGCTTGTTATCAGGCCTAATAATATATAATGCACCAGGATGCTTGAACGGACCATTAATGACAAACTTTTTCATCTCCTCGAGATTCCGCTCAGTAACTATGTCTGGGACGGTTAAACGAGATGCTATATGAATTGGGACGCCAACTTCATTGATATCTAGGTTTGGGTCAGGACTGATAACGGTACGGGCTGAGAAGTCAACACGTTTACCTGAAAGGTTTCCCCTGAATCTACCTTCCTTGCCTTTGAGCCTCTGAGAAAGGCTCTTTAGGGTTCTACCACTTCTGTGACGGGCTGGTGGGATTCCAGATACTTCATTGTTGAAGTATGTGGTAATGTGATACTGAAGTAGTTCTGATAGGTCCTCTATGATAAGAGTGGGGGCTCCAGCGTCAATGTTTTCCCTGAGCCTTTGATTGATTCTAATAATATCTACTAGCTTGTGGGTAAGGTCGTCCTCTGCCCTGATGCCTGACTCCAGAATGATGCTGGGCCTTACATCTACAGGGGGGACAGGTAATACCTGGAGAATCATCCACTCTGAACGAGCAACAGTAGGATCGGTATCCATAAGGGATAGGTCTTCATCGCTTATTCTTTCAAACCATTCTCTTATCATGTTGGCTGTTAGTCTGCGGCTTACTTCTTCAATTATTGATTCGTCGTCGGTATCCAGTTCTTCTTTATCGATTTCTAGGAAGGTTGTGGGTTTAGCGAATTTGAGGGTTGACTGGGTCATACCACAGTGAGGGCAATCTTTGAATTTCTTGTATTTTTTAGCTCTCTTCTGGATCTCCTTGGTGGTCTCAATGTTTGTTTTACCAAAGAGTTCTTTCTCTCTCTTTCTTATCTCGGTAAATTCTTCAACTTCTTCAGGTTTAAGAAGTATTCGTCCACAGCTTCTGCACGTGACGGAGAGTATTTTATAGATTTGCTTTGCGAATTCTACATGTATAACGGGTACAGCGAGTTCGATGTGACCGAAGTGTCCGGGACAGTTTATTGATATGTTTCCGCATGTTCGGCATCTCTGTCTTGGTTCAAGGGTTCCCAGTCGGTGGTCCATTAGGCCTCCCGTTATGGGTCCTCCGTCTTCATCGTATGTATCGGATGTTTGGATTTCTACAACGCTTAGTCTGCGTATTTCGTCTGGTGGTAGTATTCCGAATTTTATTGAATCAACTAATTTGCCCATTTATTCGACCTCTTTCGCTAATGCTAGTGTTGGTGACATACAGAGACTCATCATCTCTTGTAAGAGTAATTTGAAAGCGTAGGATACGGTAACAGGTTCTACGTCACCTTTACTTTGACAAATTGGGCAGACATATTTTCTCAGCCGTACATCATAGAAGGCAAGTTTTCCACATCTTTCGCAAACGTATATGGTATAGGCGTCAGATTCGTCAAGAAGTCTGTCTTTGAGGAGGCTAGCGGTTCCATGAGCTACGAGGCAGTCTCTCTCCATTTCTCCAAACCTTAAACCTCCACCCCTTGCACGACCCTCTGTTGGCTGTCGTGTAAGCATCTGAACCTGACCTCTTGCGCGAGCGTGTATCTTATCTACGACCATGTGGTGTAGCTTCTGATAGAAAGCAACACCAATGTATGTCTGGGTTTCGAGTTTTCTTCCACTCTGACCATCATACATGACTTCGGTGCCACCTGGCTGCAATCCTAGGTGCTTGAGTGTCTCTGAAAGTGTCTCTTTTGGTTCATTAGAGAAGGGGGTGCCATCTACGAAATCTCCTCTCATTGATGCTGCTTTTCCAGCGAGCATTTCAAGGAATTGTCCTACCGTCATTCTTGAGGGGAATGCGTGGGGATTAATCATAATGTCCGGTATTGTACCGTGTATACTGAATGGCATATCCTCTTGGGGTACTAGCATACCAATTACACCCTTCTGTCCATGCCTTGAAACGAATTTGTCTCCCAACTCGGGGATTCTGTGGCTTCTCACTTTAACTTTGACGAGGTGGCTTCCCTCAATGTCCTTTGTGACGAAGACTGTGTCGACATGACCCAGCTCTGTGGGTCTCACACCTAGAGAACTATCTCTTAGTTGGGGTCCTCGAACCTCGAAGCCCCTGTATTCTTCAAGGAATCTTGGTGGGCTCGTTTTGCCAACAAGTATATCCCCTCCTTTTACCTGAGCCTCCGTTGAAATTAGTCCATCTTCTTCTAGCATCCTATAGGCTTCTGCACCGTGATAGCCCCTGATGCCTGGCTCTGGGATAGTTAACCTATCCTTTGCACCTCCAAGATATTGTTTTGATGCGGCTTTGTAGATTCTGAAGAAGCTGGAGTTTCCTAAGCCTCGCTCAACACTTGACTTGTTAAATATTATTGCATCTTCCATATTGTAGCCATTACTGCTGAGTACTGCTACAACAAAGTTCTGACCAGCTGGTCTTTCATTAAAGCCCATCACTTCCATGGGTTTCGTCTGAACTAGGGGTTTTTGGGGGTAATGTAGTATATGCCCTCTGGTATCTGTTCGATCCTTATAGTTGAGAACATACATACCGGGTGCCTGTTTTGCCATGGCTGATTGATATGTATTTCTTGGTGATTGGTTATGTTCGGGGTATGGAATAATTGATGCTGTGACTCCCAGAATCGTGTTGATGCATATCTCCATGTGAGTATGACTTTCAGTAATCTTACTCTGTTCTAGAGCCACGAATGCATTTTCTTCTTCCTCTGCATCGAGGTATTCTATGATTCCTTCACGGACAAGATCACTCCATTGCCATCTGCCAGCTTGGATGTTTCGAATATGACGTGATTTTATCAGAGGCTTACCATCTCTGAGTATTATTAGTGGGCGTCTTATTCTTCCCTCGTCACTGTTGACGTAGATCTCGTTATGAATATGATAATATCCGATGTTTGCTTCTGTGCTCAGTTCACCGCGTCTTCTCATATCGCGGATTGTGTTTACCAATTCTACGGGACTTGTGGTATATCCGAGAAGATATCCTTCTACGAATATTTTAGCCCCTTTGTGTCTTAACTGCTCATCAGCGTTTCTTGCCTCGACCACGCCCAGATAAATTAAGGTTCTTTTTATTTTTTCAGCATCAGTTCCCACAGAGACACTTGCCATCAGGGATAAGTTTTTCACTAATCCACAGTTTGCCCCTTCTGGAGTCTCGTTGGGACACAATCGTCCCCAGTGTGTGGAGTGTAGGTCCCTGGCTTCAAAGTTGGGTTGACTACGACTTAGGGGTGACTGCAATCTCCTGAGATGGCTTAGCGTCGATAGTGTATTTGTTCTATCTAGCAGCTGGGTCATGCCAACCCTGCCACGCCTCCAGTTTCCTGTAGCAAGGGCATGCTTGATACGACTGCTGATGATACCGGGTCTGACTGATGCAGATATTAGGACACCTTTACGTCTTGTACTCATCCGACGGAACTGGTATCGCATATCACGATAAAGACTCCAGAATGCACTTCGGAACAGCTCTGCAAGGAGGGGGCCTGCTAGTTTGATTCTCTTATTTTTGAGGTGGTCCTTGTCGTCCTCTTCTCTTCTACCTAATTTGAGTTCAATGATTCTTGATGCCATCTCGCCGAGGAATATTGCTTTCTCGATACGATTGGTATCCGCTCTTCCGATATGCGGTAGTAGGTTTCTATCCACGATTGTTTCTGAACGTTTGATCCTGAATTCTTTGACCTGTCCGAAGGCTACTCTGTTTCCGATAAATAGGACTGCATCCTCGATTGTATCTATTCCTACAGCATCAGTAAATGATGCTTCAAGCTCGTTTAGGATATCAGGGTCTAGGCTAACCATTTCGGCGATATCTCTGTCGGTCTCAACTCCTAGTGCCCTCATCAGTACAGCAAATGGTACTGGAACAGGAACTCCTGGAATGGATACAACCATCTCGCCTTTGGCCTTTTTAGCCATCTCGATTCGAGCGCGGAATCCTACTGTTGTTGAGAATACTTTTCCTCTGTATACGGGTCTTGAGCCCCTGTTATCGACTTCTATAAGCACTCTGTTGGGCGCTAGGTCCTCTAAACTTACTATTACTCGCTCTGAACCGTTTACTATGAAGTATCCGCCAAACTCATTGGGGTCTTCCCCTATGCTGGTTAAATCATCAGGGGTGTGTTTTTCTAGGAGACATAGGTCGGACTTTACCATTATTGGTATGTTTCCTATTTGTACACATTCGAGGGTTTCCCGTCCCTCTTCATTTAGAATGATATCTAGATATAATGGAGCGGAGTATGTGAGGTTTCTTATTCTAGCTTCTCTTGGGTAGACTTCACGTACTGTGCCGTCTACCTCTACTATGCGTGGTTCTGCAACTTCTATAGTTCCGAACTTTATGTCATACACATGGTTGGGTACTTCTATTTTGATACCCGTAATCTCATCGATTATTTCCTGTAGTGTATTTTGAACAAAGTCATTATAACTATCTAGATGTTGCTTGACAAGCCCCTCTTCCTTGAAGAAGGACTTCATTACTTCCCAATAATCCTGATCGTTTATGAGCAAACACATACACCTTTATATTAAACTACTTGATTGTGAAAACGAAACCGCAGGGTGTTTTATACTACGAATTAACACAATTCCCCCTCTCTTACGGTCTTTATCAGACTAGAAGTCGATTAAACCCTGCAGAGGCTACTCCTATTGTCGGACACTTATTAATAAAGTTTATGTACTAGTTTTAAAAGGCTTATGAGTTGTTAAATTATCTAGTATTTAAACTTTTTTTTAGTCTCTTTGATGGATGGGGGGGGTAATTTTTGAATGTGGAAACTTAAACAAGGCTCAAAAAAATGGAAAACGACCATTATCTAGATTATATCTGCAATGGTTACCTTAGTTCCTTAATGTAGCTAATCTGTTAGTATCAAATAATTTAATCCAAAGATTTAATAATGCAGCATAATATTTCGATACAGCTTAGCTAGAAAAAGCCCATAATTACAGGAGCGACATTGATTGGCTGAAATGATTGAAAAAGTCCTTGAGCATAGTATCGGTAAAACTGTGCTGATAAAGCTCAGAGGTGGCAGAACCCTAAGAGGAATTCTTGAAGGCTACGACCAGCATGTAAACTTGGTACTAAAGGACGCTGAAGTAGTTAACGACCCTATGAACGTTGAAAGCATCGGAACAATTGTTCTACGCGGGGATAACGTTATAATGATCTCTCCGCCTCCTTAATCGCATAATAGAGGTCAGATAAATGCCAACAAAGAATGCATTACACCATGGTAAGACCATGCATATTGCGTGTAGGCGCTGTGGGAAAAGGTCGTACCATGTAAGACACAAAACTTGTTCCCATTGCGGTTATGGTAGCTCTTCTAAAATGCGTAAGTACTCGTGGAGTTCAAAGAATTTAACTCGGTCTAGGAGAATAGTATAATTCATTTTTTAATTACTTATACGTTGGCGTGTAGCGGATTTTTTATATGAATTATTGCCTTTTCGATTAAGAGTTAAAAATATTTTAAGGAAAAGGTAGAGAACGACCCTCATTAGCTGGGGAATGGTCGCGCAGGCGTATCTCAAAACAGCCTCATACCTGTCTCGTATTGGTACCGGTACGTTAGTAGTTGTATACGTACACGTGTAAGACCTATCGTTCATACGAGCTAATCCAGTTCGTGCAAGTTCCTCCACCTCATCCACTTGGGGGAGCTGGTGTATCCCGTGCATCCCGTGTATTTTCCTATCCTACGGTTCTATAGGCATAGAGATCTAAGCAGTGTCCTTGGTCTGCACGGGTTCCCCCAACGCAACCGAGGATGCACCAACTGGAGGAGCATTGTTCGGGTTGGAGGAAGAAGGATTAGATGGTGTAGGTTTACCCCGAGTTAACCACTCAAGCGCGCGTATAATAAAATTCATTGGATATCCATCAGACTATAATTTCAAAGAAATACCGGATAATAATCGCAAGGCGAAAGAAGGATAAAAAAACGGGTTTTCA
>RCNB010002521.1_pt1 | contig 11199 bp, 5 predicted proteins | sample 2041321 | NCBI WGS metagenome assembly RCNB01 (sample SAMN09708232, study PRJNA481090) | Marine sediment metagenome, whole genome shotgun sequencing project.
AATTGAGATCCAGTAGCTCCATCTACTGTTCTATGATCGCAAGCTAAAGTGAGTTTCATTGTGTTACCAGGAACAACCACTCCATCTTTCACAACTGGCTTAGAAACAATTGCTCCAACAGATAAGATAGCCGAATTAGGTTGATTGATAATCGATGTAAAGCTTTCTATACCAAACATTCCTAAGTTAGAAATGGTAAATGTACTGCCTTCCATTTCGTCTAACCCTAGCTTCTTATTTCTAGCTTTGCCAGCATATTCTTTAACTGCTGATCCAATCTGAGTTAAGCTTTGCTCATTAGCAAATTTAACTACAGGCACTAGTAAACCGTCTGGCACTGCAACTGCAACACCTATGTGAACGTGATTATTTAATCGCATTCTATCATCGAACCATTGCGAGTTCACTTGAGGATGCTGACGCAAAGCTAAAGCACAGGCTTTAACAATCATATCATTATATGAAATCTTAGTATCTGGCAATGAATTGTACTGTACTCTAAATGCCATAGCATTTTCCATATCAAACTCCACATTTAAATAATAATGTGGGGCGCTAAATTTAGATTTCGCTAAATTCTTAGCAATTGCCTTACGCATGTTTGAATTTGGCATCTCATCAAAATCTTCTTGACCAGAAGGCACAAACTTTGCTACTGGCGCAGATGATTGTGTAGCTACTGATGGTGTAAAGTTTTCAATATCTTTTTTTACAATTCTTCCATTTTCACCAGAACCGTTGACTTGAGATAAATTGATTCCTTTTTCTTCAGCCATTTTCTTAGCCAAAGGCGATGCAAATACTCTTCCTGAGTCTGTACTTGAACTTGAAGATGAAGTCGAAGTTGTGCTGACAACTTCTTGTTTCGTTTCAACTTTAAGTGTTTCATTTTTTGCTGCTGGTTTAACATCTTCTTTTACGTCTTCACCTGCAACTTTAAAGTTCTTTGCTATAGCCGAAACATCTGTCCCTGCGGGGCCAATTATAGCTAAAAGCGCATCTACTTTCGCAGAGTCGCCTTCGTGCAATCCTATATATAATAAGGTACCCGATTGAAATGACTCAAATTCCATCGTCGCTTTATCTGTTTCAATCTCAGCTAAAATATCACCTTCTTCAACCTCTTCTCCTACCTTTTTTAACCATGTTGCCACAGTGCCTTCTTCCATAGTATCACTTAGACGAGGCATCGTTACTACGATAACTCCTTCTGGCATATCAACGTCGCTAGACGTAACAGCGTCTTTATTTTCTTGAGATTCTTCGCTACCACTCTGAATGTCATCATCATCCGTTTTTTCTTCAGTAGCACTTCCTTTCAATATATCAGAAATATCTTCTCCTTCTTCACCAATAATTGCTAAAAGAGTATCTACTTTAGCGGTTCCCCCTTCCGGAATTCCAATATGAAGTAATGTTCCTTCGTTAAAAGATTCGAACTCCATTGTGGCCTTGTCAGTTTCGATTTCAGCTAAAATATCACCTTCTTCAATCTTATCTCCTACTTTTTTCAACCAAGAAGCTACTGTTCCTTCTTCCATTGTATCGCTTAAACGCGGCATGTTAATTACTTCAGCCATGACTTACTTAATTTTATGATCTATAAATGGATAATCTTCTTGCTCATAAACTGCATCGTACATGAGACTCTTTTCTGGATATGGAGATTCATCTGCGAATTTTTCACATTCCAAAACTCTCGCTTTAACACGTTTATCAATATCTTTTAAATCTTCTTCTGTAGCATATTTATTTTCAAGAATGATATCTTTTATTTGTGTAATAGGATCAATCTTCTTGTACTCTGCTACTTCATCTTTCGTTCTATAGTGTTGTGCATCAGACATTGAGTGCCCTCTATAACGATACGTTTTAACTTCCAAGAAAGATGGTCCTCCACCCTTTCTAGCACGCTGAATCGCCTCATCAAAAGCTTCAGCAACCTTAATAGGATTCATGCCGTCCACTGGACCGCATGGCATTTCGTAGCCAAGTCCTAGTTTCCATATCTCTGTATGGTTGGATGTACGCTCAACTGAGGTTCCCATTGCATAACCGTTGTTTTCACAAACAAATACTACTGGTAGATTCCAAAGCATTGCCATGTTAAACGTTTCGTGTAAAGACCCTTGTCTTGCAGCTCCATCTCCAAAACAACATATAGTCACTCCGTCTATACCATGATACTTATCACCAAATGCAATACCTGCACCTAAAGGGATCTGACCACCTACAATGCCATGACCACCATAAAAACGAAATTCTTTTGAGAATATATGCATAGAACCACCAAGACCTTGAGAAGTCCCTGTCGCTTTTCCGAATAATTCTGCCATAACACGTTTGGGATCAACTCCCATACCTATTGGTTGGACGTGATTACGATATGCTGTAATCATTTTGTCCTTAGTTAAATCCATAGCGTGTAAAGCACCCGCTAAAACAGCCTCTTGACCATTATATAAATGGAGAAAACCTCTAACTTTTTGTTGAATGTAAACGGCAGCAAGCTTGTCTTCAAACTTCCTCCAGAAATACATATCCTCATACCACTTTAGGTATACTTCTTTAGTTATTTTTTGCATCTAATCAATCTGTTATTATAAGAACACTACTTAAAAATCTCTTTTATTAAATTTCATAAGATCCCAATCTAAAATTGAGAAAAGCGAATAACAAAAATAACACTTTAGAAAATAATGAAGAAACAGTATTTGGTAAAAAAATAATGTATTAATGAATTATCGATAACAAAAACGTTATAATACCGAATTATCGAATAGTAAGGGTAATAAATTTGCTAAAGAATTTGATTTTACAACTTTACCTTTAGCTCCCATAAAATAGATTTCTATAGCTTGTTCTTGTTTTACTTCATATTCGGCTATGGTTTGTCTACAGGCTCCGCATGGCGGTATTGGCTTATCAGTAACTTGATTTTGAGAAGATGCTGTTATTGCCATTCTAAGTATTTTTGCATGAGGATATTTTGCACCTGCATAGTAAATAGCTGTACGCTCGGCACATAAACCCGATGGGTAAGATGCATTTTCTTGATTGCTGCCAATAACCACTTCGTTATTATCTAACAGAATCGCTGCGCCTACCTGAAACTTAGAGTAAGGAGCATAGGCATTATTCCTAGCTTCTATTGCAAAGTCCATTAAATTTTGAATTGCTTTTGGAAGCTCACCAATATTAGTATAGACTTCTAGAGTAGTTTCTATTTTAACTTCCTTCATATTTTTATAATTTACTTTAGACAAAAAAACTACTGCTCTACAAAAAGCAATAGTTTTTTTGTCTAATTATTTTAGTCTTCTAATATTCGTCATACTCACCATCACCAAAATTAAATGTTAGTGAAAAACGCAAGGTATTTTCTAAAGGACTCTGCACTTTTGATGCTGAGAACAAATAGGATAAATCAATATTGATCGTGGTATATTTAAATCCTGCACCTAAAGCAAAAAACTGACGTGCTCCTTTATCTTCAGCTTCATTAAAATAGCCTGCTCTAAACGAAAAGTTTTCTTGGTAGGTATATTCAGCTCCTAATGACCAAGTAAATTCCCTCATCTCTTCACTAAACCCACCAGGTGCATCACTAAAAGATTGAAAAACTCCATTGACAAAACTCACGTTATTATCTTGACCAGCAATAATCACACCTTCTTCTGAGGCTGCTAATTGCTCATCAGATTGTGTATCACCGTCATTCTCATTAAATATCCCATCTCCATTTGCGTCAGTAAAAACAATCTTATCCCCCAGTAATGGTGGTGTAGGGACTAATAGCTTAGTAACTTCGGCAGTTATTCCTAGTTTATTATATTCATCGAAAATAAAATCAAAACCACCTCCTAATCTCAAATTAGTAGGTTGAAAATTCTCTTGACCTCCATCATCATATGTAAACTTAGGTCCCAAATTTTGAATAGCAAAACCTGCTCTCCAACGCCCATTAAAATCATTATATGCTTCTTCCTCGCTTTGATAATATCCTGTGATATCTACACCAAAAGTACTTGCTGCTGCTGCATTGGGATCAACTTGATTTATTCTTAAATCAGATCTCATATAACGCATGGCCACAGCCATAGAAAATTGATCTGCCAGACGTAAGGTATAAGCGACATCAGCAGTAAATTCATTTGGCTTTACATTAATACCTGGATCATCTTCTCCTTGAGTTAAGGTGATCTCTCCTAAACTAAAGTATTTAAAACTCCCAGAAACAGCACTAGTTTCTGACAGCCTATTGAAATAGGTCACATAACTAATAGAAATATCGTTTACCAATTTACTAAGATATGGAGTGTAACTTAAAGACGCCCCTGATTTCGCTTCTGAAAACACGTATTTTGCAGGATTATATTGTTGTGAAAATGCATCTACAGAAGTTGCTACTCCCATGTCGCCCATAGCTGCAGACCTTGCATCTGGTGCAATGAGCATAAATGGAACACCTGTCGTTATGACTCTACTATCATTAGGATCAGGGATTACTTGTGTCGTATTCTGCCCAAAACTTAGGTTAAGCGAGGCAAAAGCGATAAGAGTTATTGCGTATTTCTTCATGTTCATTTTTAGTTATTAATGCTGGGTTATTAGCACTAATTCGTTAGCAAATATAAATTTTAATTATAGTATAACAAGTTTTTGAATCTTTTCAACTTGTTTATTTAAACGGTTAGATCTTACTTTTAGTTTATAGACATAGACACCTTTTCCAATTTTATCTCCAAAATCGTCTCTGCCATCCCAAATAATATCTTTAGATAAGGAACTTACAGCTTTATTACCACCTGTGGTTTGGCCGTTTAACGTTCTTACTAATTTCCCGGAAACCGTAAATATTTGTACTGAAACGTCTAAAGGCTCAATACTATTGTGGTTAAACCAAAATTCTGTATAACTCACAAAAGGGTTTGGATAATTTAATACGTTATTAATAACTAATTCTTCATCCTTATCAAAAACGATAAATTGAATTTCTGCAGTGGAAGAATTATTGTAAACATCCCAAGCTTTTAATGTCAGCATATGCAATCCTGGTTCTAAATCTCTAAATGGATAAGATAAAGTCCCATTAGTATAATCATCTACATTGGCTTGGTAATAATCATTTAAAACAATTGGGTTCGTCTCATCACCATCAATAATGCCTGTAATATCATGACCTATGCCACTCGCAGTATTTATACCATTATCATCTTGTAGATTTACCAATAAGTTAGGGGATTCGTTTGTAATTCCTCCAGAAACAAAATTTTCATCATTCATAAATAAATTGATGACTGGTCCAATATTATCTTCTGCTGCATTTTCATTAATACCACCAATTTTAATATCAAAATTCGATCCTGCTTGATCTGAAAAAGGATTACTTGTTTGAGCATAAAAACTCACTTTACCATTACCAACAGGGATACCAATATCTCTCGGCACAATAAAGTCAAATTCAAACTGACCGCCTTCTACACTAGCCTGACCTTTAAAAACCACTTCACCTAATGTAGTAAAATCCATTATAATTAGACCATTTGAATCTGTAGTACCATCATTCCCTAAAGTGCGACGATCAATGGGTTTATCAAAAACAGTAGCTGTTAATATCCCATTATAATTAGAAAGTAAATTTCCATTAACATCTACAACTTCACCAGCCATCTTAGTATAGCTAAGCGCTTTTAATACATCAATGTTTTGTGTTACATCGACATCATTAACTCTTGTTAATCTAATATCTGGCTGAGCAAAAGCTAGTTTCATTGCGGGGTCACCAATTAAAAACACTAATCGCTTTTGTGTTAGACCTGCAATATTATTATCTATTTTTGTAAGTCTTAAAACTTCTCCTATTGCAGGATAATCATTAGAGCCAAAAGCAAATAAATAATCATCTAAGACTTCATTGTAAGACACACCCACAGTTACAAATATTTGGCGGGTGGTAGTAATTAAACTTATAGCGCCACCATTTTTATTCCAAAATGTAAACTCGCCTGCCGTATCCCTATTGGGATCATCGAACTTTGTATATTCGCATGTCACGGTTACAAACATGTTAAATTTACAAACGTTATTTATGTCTTGCGCATCATTCTTATCGAAAATTCGTTCCTTAGCCAATCCATCTTCCCCTCCATGTCCAAAATAATTGACAACTAATGCCCCAACTTCAATAGCATCCTTGGCCGCCTTATTGACTTTAGGATATCTATCACCTGCTGCAGATGATTCTTGTTCAAAAGCATCGGTATGAATCTTTACAACATTCATAAAAGGCTTTTCTTGTTGTATAGTTGTCGCTATACCATCTGTTGTTTCTTGCAGAATTTTTTCCCATTGCACATCAACATCATCAGAAATAAGTAATACATTATTTCTCCAACTCCCATAGGCTTCAGGCTGGTAATACGTATTAATCTTATCTACCATTTCCTTGGCACGTTGAACATCTTCTGCCAATATTCTACCGACTGCAACGTCCATCCTATCACCATTATCCATCGAACCTTCATCATCATCTAGCATGACAAAAAAATCATCTGAAACAAATGAATTAGTAAGGCTAAAGCTATTTTTAGAATACCAAGCTGGCACTAGGTTTGTATTATTTCGCACTCTGTCTTTGTAATCATATGAGCCATCACCAAAGAGGCACAAATACTTCAATCGTTTACTCGGTGTACTTGCGTTATCATAAACATACTTAACGAAATTTCTTATAGCAGCAATATCCTGGCTACCCGTACTAAACTCAGTATATATAGTTTCTAAATCAACTACTTTTACATTTAAATTATACTGATCTCTATTGATTTGAGCTAAGCGTTCAGCCTGAGATAAAAACTGACTTGGTGATAAAATGATGTAATCAATATCTTCAAATTCACCTTGAGAATTATTAAAAATAGAGCCTTTTAAATTTTGATTAGCAACAGATGACCTAGTGTCTTTTTTAGGTTGAAAAAAATCTGAATTAGAAAAGGCCAAATAAGTTCGTTCCTGGCCTGACTGTGCTTTAAAAGTCATGGTACTTTGATTGTCTGAATTAACGGCATTATTAATACTAAAACGGTCAGAAATATCCCAAATCTCTCTTACATTAGAAGCATTAGACAAAATATATTCGGCAATACCAGGGGTTGAATTTATAGTTCTATTTTTAAACACCAATTGGTCTCCTTCGTAACTTAAGCCTCTGGTGGCCTCAATATTAATATAATCTAAGTAACCATCAGCAGAAGGGTTACCGTTATTATTATAATCTAAGGTGACTGTAATTTCATCCGACGCTATATTTAATGTCTCATCAAACATTGCCGCACTCCCTAGAATTGATCCCGCATTTATTGCACTTAGGGTAAGGTTAGAAATGACATTACCATTAACCGTAATTCCCATGGTCGTAATTACTTCAGAAACTGCTCCTACACCTATTCTAAAACGAACAGGTTCTTCTACTATGAGGTTTGGGAACTGAAAATCGTAAACACGTTGATTCTCAACATCAAATTTATCACCAAACCATCGGCGACCTAACTTTGCAAGATTATATTCATCAACTTCATAAAATTGATAATCTTGAAAGGTATCAATCTGAATGTCTGCTGCAGCGTCAATTGCTGGCATAGGCTGAATACGCTTTCCATTACCTGAACTTATATTAACGTAATAATATGTTTTATCTGCATACAAGTTTATATTAGTATCACTTTCCTCATTATAGCTTGTAGGACCTTCACCATAAAATAGTATAAAGTCACTATTATCAAAACTACCATCTTCTTCACCAACAAAGTTCACCGCATTTTCAACAACATCGAAAGGATAATTTTCAGAATTTACTAATGGTAACATTCTTCCACCATTACCATATATCTTTATTGTTCTCGGATCCAGACCACTAGTATTAATTCCCAAACTACTCAAAAAACTCTTTGTTAATTGAAAAACACCCGACTTATCAATATAAAAACGATACCATTGCCCGTTTGTTAAAACTGAATTAGTAATGTCATTATCATTTCTTGCACTCACTCCTGTACGACCAAACAAAGTGCTATATTGGACCGTAAAGCTTGTTATCTTTTTATAAACACCTCTTTCCTTAATAATAGGACTTAGTTCAAAATAGTGTCCAAGCTTCCCTCTAGAGTTTGTATTAAACAAACTATAATTTTGGCTTTCTGGAATAAGTTCTACGTTTAAATTCTTTAGTTCGGCAACAGTAATGACTTCATAAGCTATATTAGAAAGGGTGACAGTATTTTCATCAATACGACTGCCCTCACTATCCCATTGCGCAAAATACACTAACCCTTTAGCATCATCATAATTAAAATGATTAGCGTCAAAAGCAGGAACTTGAATTTTTCCATATTCAGTTTCAAGCGTTTTTACACCATTCCATTTTATATTAAATTGCTTTTGCTGCCCAAAACAGAGCATAGCGAAAAAAAGAAAAAAGAATGTATAGCAATTTTTCATTTATCATTTTGGATTAAAGTCTCAATTAGACTGTAAAAAATATCACTAACCTGACAATTCCATAAATTCACAATACAATAACGACAACAAAAGGCTCTTATTATGACCTTTCAATTTTTATTTCAAAAATACAACAATAATTTACTTCAGTGCTCGTTATTAAAGAGCAAAATACACTGATAAATTGGGCAAAAACCCGTTGTTGTGTTCAAAAAAAAGGATGAAATGCATGTTTTTTTGCATTTAGACGCAAAAAAAAGTTGTCGGTTTACCTTTAATTGTTATATTGCGACTCTAAAATTTAAACGAGCTTACTTAAACGTATGGATATGAAAAATGTCTCAAACCTAAAATTTTTAATAGCACTAACCCTTTGCGCTTCGATTGTAAGTTGTAAAAGGTCTTCAAATTCTGGTAATGTAGATAGTGCTACAGGCTGGAAAATCAACGATAAACAAGGTGGTTTTCAGTACAACACACAATTTAAAGAACAAGAAACTCCTCCAGGAACTGCATTTGTAGAGGGAGGAACGTTCACAATGGGTAAAGTACAAGATGACCCAATGCACGATTGGAATAATACTCCAAATCAACAGCACATCCAATCTTTTTACATGGATGAAACTGAAGTTACTAATATTAATTATCTATATTATTTAGATTATTTAAAAACAGTATATCCTCCAGACAATCCAGATTATGCCCTTATTTACAAAGGAGCACTTCCAGATACTTTAGTTTGGAGAAATCGATTAGGGTACAATGAAATGATGACCGAAAACTATTTACGTCATCCAGGCTATGCAAACTATCCTGTTGTTGGAGTAAGTTGGATACAGGCTGTCGAATATGCGAATTGGAGATCTAATCGTGTTGCTGAAATGGCTTTACAAGAAGCTGGCTACATTAAAAGAGATGCACAATATACCGATTTAAATGCTGAGAGCACTTTCAACGTTGACACTTACATTAACGCTCCGACATCCACTTATGGTGGCAATAGCGAAGTATTAGAAGGTGGAAAACGTAGACAGCAAACTGACGCAGAGGGCAACTCAATTAATATTTATGCCAATAGAGAATCAGGTGCTATCACAGTAAAATATCGTCTTCCAACTGAAGCAGAATGGGAATATGCTGCTTTAGGAATGAGCGAATTACGTAGTTATAATGTCTATAGAGGGCGTAAAAAATATCCTTGGGATGGTCAATATACAAGATCTGGTAAGCGTGTAAATCGTGGAGATCAATTAGCCAATTTTAAGCAAGGTAAAGGTGATTATGGCGGAATTGCAGGATGGTCAGACGATGGTGCAGATATTACTGCAGAGGTTAAAACATATCAGGCTAATGACTACGGTTTGTATGATATGGCTGGTAATGTTGCCGAATGGGTTGCTGATGTTTACAGACCTATTGTAGATGATGAGTTTAACGATTTCAACTACTACAGAGGTAATGTATATACTAAAAACGCATTGAATGAAGACGGAACGGTAAAAGTTGTTACTGTTGGTGAAATTGTATATGACACCTTAAGTAACGGAAAAATTGTTGCAAGAAATTTACCAGGTGAAATTGCTAAAATTGCTATTGATGAAGACGAAACATATTTGAGAACAAACTTCAATAAAAGTGATAACAGAAACTTTAGAGATGGTGACAAACGATCTTCACGTAGCTATAGAGAGAGTTTTGACGAAGGCGCTAACAAAAGCAATCAAACTGGTCAAATGTATAACTCACCACAACATAAAGTAGAGACAGATTCTACTGGAATGGTTAGACAATATGATAAATCTAATAGTAGAACATCTTTAATAAACGATGAAGTCAGAGTTTACAAAGGTGGTTCATGGAGAGATAGAGCGTATTGGATTGATCCAGCACAACGTCGTTACTTCCCGCAAGATATGGCAACTGATTACATCGGATTTAGATGTGCAGTGTCTAGAGTGGGTTCTAAATCTCAAAAAGGAGGAAAAAAACGTAATTAATAAACGTTAAATAATATTTAGAAAAGTCCTGATAAATTTATCAGGACTTTTCTATTTTTAAGCCTATGGAAATTGAATCGTTATATCAAAAATTTAAGGAATGTAATCTAGTATCTACTGACACTAGAAAACTTCCTAGTGAGTGCATGTACTTTGCGCTTAAAGGCGATAACTTCGATGGTAATAAATTTGTTACTCAAGCTTTTGAAGGAGGAGCAAAATATTGTGTTGTAGATAACATAAAAGCCGTAATAAATGAGAGATGTATTTTAGTTGATGACGTTTTAACAACATTACAACGTTTAGCAACCTACCATAGAATGCATATAGGTATAACTATAATATCCTTAACAGGCAGCAATGGAAAAACAACAACCAAAGAGCTTATCTATTCCGTTTTATCATCCCAATATAAGGTTAAAGCAACTATAGGCAATCTAAACAATCATATAGGTGTTCCTTTAACACTACTTCGTTTCACTAAAGATTTAGACTTTGGTATTGTCGAAATGGGTGCCAATCACCAAAAAGAAATAGAATTCTTATCGCGTATTGCACAGCCAGATTATGGTTTAATCACCAACTTAGGAAAAGCACATTTAGAAGGTTTTGGCGGACTTGAAGGAGTTATAAAAGGTAAGTCAGAATTATACGATTACTTAAGAACAAATGATAAGACTGCTTTTATAAATTCCGATGACAA
>RCNB010002522.1_pt1 | contig 11198 bp, 8 predicted proteins | sample 2041321 | NCBI WGS metagenome assembly RCNB01 (sample SAMN09708232, study PRJNA481090) | Marine sediment metagenome, whole genome shotgun sequencing project.
CTACGTCCCAGGCGTACACGAGCAAGGCTCGGCCCACATGGCCGACGGCTACGCCAGGGCTTCAGGGAAGCCGGGCATCGTCCAAGTCACGAGCGGGCCAGGAGCAACCAACATCGTAACGGGTGTCGCCACGGCCCAGCTTGACTCATCGCCACTGGTAGCATTCACCGGCCAGGTTGGAATGGGCATGGTGGGAACAGACGCATTCCAGGAGGTGGACATCATCGGCGTAACGGCCTCCATCACCAAGTGGAACCACCAGGTAAGGGACCCGGCCAAGATCCCGTGGGCGGTCAAGGCAGCGATGCACGTCAGCAACACAGGCCGGAGGGGAGCCGTCGTCATCGACCTCCCCAAGAACATCACAATGGATGAGGCCGACTTCGACTATGATGTCAAGGTGGAGCTGGAGGGCTACCAGCCCAAGATCGAGCCAAACCCGTGGGAGATAGACACGGCGGTCAAGATACTGCTGGAGGCACAGAGACCTGTCATAATAGCAGGGGGAGGGGTAATCTCATCGGGGGCAGCTAGGGAGCTGACAGAGTTGGCGGAGCTACTGATGGCGCCCACAGCTACGACCCTGATGGGGAAAGGAGCCATACCGAGCAAACACCCCATGTGCCTGGGATTATGCGGGATGCATGGCAGGCACGAGGCGAACTACATGGTTCCTGAAGCCGATGTGCTCCTGGTGGTAGGGGCAAGGTTCAGTGACAGGACCACGGCGACCCTCACTGGTTTCGCCCCCAACGCCAAGATAATCCACTTAGACATCGACCGCAGCGAGATCGATAAGAACGTCAGCATCATGACCCAGGTTATAGGCGATGCAAGGCACGCATTGGCAGGAATCGTCAAGAGGCTCAAGGTGGAAAAGCTCAGGTCAAATGGCTGGTACAAAAAGATCCAGGACTTTAAGAGATACCGCGAGTCTTTCGATTACGGCAACGGCATCAACTCTCCCAGCGTCATTAGGGCCATCAGAGAGGCCCTACCAGGCGACGCTTATGTTACAACCGACGTGGGGCAGCACCAGATGTTCGCGGCGCTCCACTACGACGTAAACGAGCCGGGGACCTTCTTCACAAGCGGAGGCCTCGGAACCATGGGCTTCGGTTTACCCGCGGCCATCGGCGTCAAGGCGGCTAAACCCAACAAAAAGGTCCTCGCAATATGTGGAGATGGAGGGTTCCACATGACTGAGAACAACCTGACGGTGGCCGTCGACGAGGACCTGCCCATCGTGGTGGTGGTCATGAACAACAAGCTACTGGGCATGGTGGCCCAGTGGCAGAGGCTGTTCATGGATGGAAGGCTATCCACGGTGGACCGCAACTACACTGTGGACTACACTGAGCTGTCCAAGACCTACGGGGCTCACGCGGTCAAGATCGAGTCAATGGACCACATGAGGACGGAGCTGAGGAGGGCGGTGGACGCCGATTACACGACCGTGATCGAGGTCCCGATAGACCCCAACGAGAACGTCTACCCCCACATCCCGCCGGGGATGGGTTTAAAGGACATATTAACAGAGGATTGATCATGGGTCTAAACGTGATCAGCTTGCTCGTCGAGAACAAGCCGGGGGTTCTCTTCAACATCAGCAACACCATCCGAAGGAAGAACTTTAACATCCACAGCATCACGGCCATCGCCGGGGAGGAGGGCGATACCTCAAGGATTACCATCACATCGATGGGGGACGCCAAGGAGGTGGACAAGCTCGTGGAGCAGCTGGACAAGATGGTGGACATCATCAGCGTCAAGAGGCTGGACCCGTTAAGGACCGTTCAGAGGGACATGGCCCTCGTAAAGCTTCACACCGCTGACCCCATGGCCCAGGAGGAGGCGCTATCGGTCATAAACAAGTACAAGGGGCTCATCCTTGACATCAAACCGGACACGATTATCGCCCAGGTAACTGGATCAGCCACCGAGGTATCCGATTTCCAGGCCGAGGTATCCCACATCGGTATCGTAGAGGCCGCCAGGACGGGGATCACTGCCATCGAGAAGGGCTGGATTACCCTCAAAGAAAAATAGCCTTTTTTCATCAATCATTATTTTAGCCACCGATTCTCTGTGCGTATGATTAATCATGTGTCAGCTAGCTGCCTACATAGGCGACAGGGACATAGCAAAGACGCTTCTGAATTGTTTAAGATACCAGGAGTCCTACTTCGGCGCCAACGCCACGGGGATGGGAACCATCGACAACGGGGCCCTCCATTGGATAAAGGCGCCCGGGTCAGTGGACCACGTAATCAAGAACAGTGAGATAACGGGGTTAACAGGTACCACAGGGCTAGCTCATAGTAGGCTCAGCATGACAGACGACCCGCGTTATAACAGAGCCAAGAACGCCCATCCGTTCACAAACACTAACAACGATATCGCTCTCATGCACAACGGGATAATCAGCAACTACAAGATGCACTGGGCTGAGCTAGCGAAGGAGTACGAGTTCAAGGGCTACAACTCTGACATCGACTACATCACAGATAGCGAGGTGGCAGTGCACATGATTGACAAGAATATGAAGGACGGTTTGTGTTTCGAGGACGCCTTAAGGAAGACGGCTAACAGCCTCACGGGCATGGTGCTTCTGGCGGCCATGAGCCCCAACGAGGCCGAGACCATCTACATCACCAACTGGATACAGGCATGCACACTGGCAAAAGGGGACGACGAGACCATGTTCAGCAGCAGCCACCTCGGATTCGAGGACGTAAAGGACGATATGGACATCTTCCACGCGCCGAGGAACAGCTTCATCAAGATGACCAGGGACAGGATCGAGATTACAAAGCTGGACCCTTTCAGAAAGGCACCTGACCCCCAATTGAACATGAGTAGATTCAAGGAAGTGATCACCGAGATTTTAAAGAAAAGTGACATGACCAGCGTCGAGATAATAATGGCACTAAATGAGTCAGGAGGGGCGCGGGTATTCGAGATGGAAGATTCTCCCTGGATGGCCCTTGTAGAGATGGGATGGGGTGACCAAAACCAAGTCATCGACCCGCTTGAGCGGTTAACCGAGGAAGGATCGGTGGTCAGGAAGCTTGAGCAGCGTATGGAGGGCGGTATCCTCGTGCCCCGTTTCGTCTGGTCGCTCCCATAGGCGCGCGTGGCGGATAATTTGTTCATAGATTCGAGTAGCGATGAAAGGAAGGGCATTATTCTTAATCAAACTGTGTCAATGATTGAAGATGAGGGCAAGGAAATTTGTGGGTATGTTACGTTTATTTTCTATCCAGACGGCGGGGGTCGGTACGGTGATGCAGAATGAGGGGTTATTAAATCCCGCTCACATTCTTGAAGCCTTAGAAGCACAGGGAATCATCCAGAAAGTTAGTGTTTGACTCGATATAATCATTTATCTATCAAGAAAGAGAAATCTGAGAGGGATTGAAATGCGCGCGCGCAGTCAAGAACTCCTTGTAATCAGGCACTTTGTCCACTACTTCATCGAGAATCATGGAAGAAGATACGCATCAACCGAGAACAGATTAACCATAGGTTAGAGCTTTAAGCGCACGCCGGAATTCAATTAATGCCATGTCGAAACTAAAGATCACTGTTCTGAAACGCCAGGACCCCGCGGACATATTCGATGAGCTTCCGGTAGCCAAGAAGGACTGGATGGTGCCATGCGGCATTTACAAGGACGGTCAGGAGTACCTGTTGGACAGCCTGACGATGCCAGAGGGCTTCTGTGGCTCTGCCTGGAACACCATCTACGCCAACGCTAGGACTATCCTGTACGGTGGCGACCTGCCTTTCTTCGACGAGAAGGGGACAGCTATAACATGTTGCGCCGACGGTATGAGGCCCGTCATCTTCAAGCTAGAGCGGGTTTAACACTCCATTTTTTTTCCATTAAGGCGTCGCCTCTTCCTTGACCCTGTCGATGATTACCTCGATCTCGTTTGGTGATAGGAACTGGGGGTTGACGCTGAATAGGCCGTGGTAGTCCTCCAGCAGGAAGTACGGCTCGTAGACCGTGACGATGCTGGGCTCTCCTTCGATCAGTGCGTCGAACAGCTCCTTTGTGGACAAACCGTACTCGTCTTTTTCTGCCTTGACGCATGTCAGGGGGTTGGTCTTTGCCTCTCCCCCGATGTAGTCGACGTAGCTGGTGATACCCGAGATCGAGTCGAGCTCCTTGCTGATGTGGAAGGCGGTCCTCTCCCTCTCCGCGAACCCCCCTGAGTCATCGGACTCAAGGTAAAGGGTCAGGGCGGTGATTAGGCCCACGATGGTCTCCCTGCTCATCTTGCTGGGCCTGCCCACACCCTCGAAAGGGTATGACTGGAGGTGGGCCAGCTTAACCAAGTCGGCCCTTCCCGACAGGAGGCCGCTGTTGTTTGGCCCGGAGAGGGTCTTTCCCCCGCTGAAGCAGGCAAGGTCGACGCCCATCTCGCTGAAACGGGTTAGCCCTGATCTGGGCGGGGGTATCGTAGCCGCGTCCACGATGACTGGGACGTCGTTCCTGTGGGCGATCTCGATTATCTTCTCGAGGGGGAGCCCCTTTTTTGTTGATTTGTGGGTGTAGTAACACGCCGCGGTGTTCTCTGTGAACGCGTTTGCAAGCTCCTCCTCGGTGCAGCCTTCCTCGGTGCCCGCCTCCACGAACCTGCCTCCCGCAATCTCGACTGCGTGGTCGTACTCGTCCCTGTTACATTTCTGGACAACGATCTCTGTGTGGAGACCCTTGGAGCGCATTGGTAGGCGTTGGGCGATCTTACGCCATACCGCTGGTCCCTTGGGCTCGTATTTCTCAAGCTCGGTTCCCTTCATGATGCAGGCGGCTGCCGCCAGGAGGATTGATGTGCTTCCCCCCGCCGTGGGGAGGCCGGCCTCGGCTCCCGTTGCGTCTGCGATGACCTTTCCCGCGGCTGTCTGTAGCTCTGCGATGGTTACGAAGCTCTTGCTGGCTTCCTCCATGGCCCTGAATACCTCTGGAGGGGAGCGCGAGCCCCCTATCCGGGTCAATATGCCTGCTGCGTTGATGGCTTTCCTTACCCCTAGCGCCTTGTACGGGTCGTTGACGATCATGGGAATAGAAAGGGGCAGGAGTTATGAAAAACCTGCTACTAGCCCGTAAGTGCGTGTTTGATGCCCTTCCTTGCCTTGAGGGTGTCGATGGACTCCTGTGCGTCCTCCACCTTGAACTTGTGGGTGACGATCTCGTCCAGGGGGAGACTGTCTACCGCGAGACGCATAAGCTCAAGGACTGTGCCGAACTGGGTTGGCGGGTACGTCCATGATCCCAGGATGTCCATGTCCTTGTTGCATATTGTGTGGGGGTTAACGGGAACCGTGCCGGGGTTGGTATAGTGGCCAACCTCCACGAACTTACCTCCCCTCCTGGTCATATCGATGCCCTCGGCAAACGCGACTGGGACACCAACAGCCTCGATGACAACGTCCCCTCCGAGGCCGTTCGTCAGTTTCTGGACCTCATTGACCCTTTCCTCGGATGTCTTATACTGCCTCATATCGATGACGTGGTCCGCCCCCAGCTTCTCCGCCATCGCCAGGCGCTCGTCCACCATATCCACGCTGATGATCTTGCCCGCACCTGCCAGCTTCGCCGTCGCTATGGCAAGGAGACCGATGGCTCCTGCCCCCTGAACCACGACGCTCTGACCGATGCCGAACCCCTCGCCAAAGGTGGGCATACCAGGCGCATACGCCCTTTCAAGCGCCCTGCTGCTGACGGCCATGGGCTCGGATAGCACAGCGACCTCGGGGGCCACCTCATCGGGTACCTTGTAGACCCAGAACTTTTCGGCGTCCACGAATATCTTCTCGGCCCATCCGCCCAGCAGGTGGGGCTCCTCGGCGCTACTCATGTTGACGCCCATGACCTTCCTGCCGGTGCACAGGGTGGGCTTGTGGGGCATGAACCTGCAGAAGTAGCACTCGCCACAGTAACGGTTGGTTCCTGGTACGACGATGATCCTGTCGCCTATGTCGAGGGTCTGTCCCTTCACCTCGTAGCCCTTGGCTTTCTCACCGATCTCCTCGATGATCCCGACCCATTCGTGGCCAGGTATCACCGGGAACGGGATGTTCATGTTGCCCTCGTAGAGGTGCATATCGGTTCCGCAGACTCCGCAGAGCTCCATGTTCATGAGGATTCCGTTGTCCTCGACCTTGGGCTCGGGGTAGTCCACGACCTTTAACTTTCTAACGTCTTCCAGAATAGCGGCTTTAACCATGGGACATGGGTGGAAGGATAATGATTAAACACCTGTGGTTACTCGATCCACTTGCTCTCCCGGTAGTCTGCGACGGCAAGAACCTCACTCTGGGGGTTCACAAGTCCGCTGACCCTGCAGGCATAGATGATCCCGTCGCAGGGGCTCGTGATCTGCTCGAGTTCATCGAAGGTGTATGGGCTGTAGACCGTGCCGAGGACCTCTCCCTTGGAGACCTCGCGGGGCTTCTTACCGATTCCTACGTCGGCTGCCTCCATGTCTGACAAGAAGTAACCTCCAACAGTGGACCTTACATGGGGTGCATGTACGAAGTAGAACTGCTTCTCGGGAAGCTCAGGTTCTCCCTCTAACATACCCAGATGCTTCATCACGTTCCTCGTCCCCTTGACACCGGTCTTCTCGCACTCGCCCTCGAACTTTTCCCCGTGTCCACCACCACCAAGCTCGGGCACGGCGCTAGGGATACCGAGGGTCCCCGCGTATCTGGTCATGGGCATGAAAGTACTGCTCCCGATGCTTCCCGGCGGGTCGTGAAGTATTCCCAGACCGAAGACCCTGGCCATCTCCTTTGATGGGGGATCGAGGTTGAAGAGCATCTTCTTGAGGGCCATGCCCCGCATCTGGCCGTGGTAGTCCAGGATGTGTGTGCACTTGGGGACTATCTCATCGCTTATCCTAGCGGCGATCTTCATAGTGAGGCTGACATCGTTGGGGTCCATGCTTCCAAACAGTGGCACGGTACGCTTACCGGGGAAGACTCTATTCATGTTGGCAAAGTCCACGGTCTCCTCGGGGGGGTTCGGAGTTTGCCTGCTCATATGGCTGAAGGAGTACGGGTTCGCTACTGGGGCTATCAGCAGGGTCCCACACAAATCATCGGGATTGGTCTCGACCGCGAGGGACCTGAGTATCCTGTTCTGGTAATACTCGGTGCCATGGATGTTAGCAAAGAGCCCGAGGACGGGGCCCTCCTCCTCCCCCCTGATGACGTGGACGGGGAGATGAAGGGCGTTCCCGTCAAGCATGGGCGCTATCTCAAGTCTATGATAGGTCCTGGACCCCTTCTCGTGGGTCTGGCCGTTGAAGATGAAGGACATGAAGAATGTTTGCCTGTTGACAATAAAAGATGATTTACCGGCGGAAACCTGACACGTTAAATAAACGTCGCGGGCATTTCAAGAGGATATTCTATGCTGACAAGGACCTTCTGTGGGAAGATGTGCGGCGCGTCATGCGGTATTATTGTTACCACCGAGGAAGGTAGGATAGTAAAGGTGGAAGGCGACCCGGATTACCCGCCGACGAAAGGATACTTCTGCGTCAAGGGTAAGGCCATTACCGAGCTCATTTACCATCCTGACAGACTCAAGAAGCCGCTGAGAAGGGTCGGCCCACGAGGGTCTGGGCAGTGGGAGGAGATAACAGCCGGAGAAGCCGTCTCCCACATCGCGGATAAGCTCAGGAATGTCATCAGGGAGCACGGCTCAGAGTCCGTAGCGTTTCACATGGGGGCTCACAGGAACGACCTCATCGGCGAGTTCATGCAAAGGCTCGGGAAGACACTGGGAACGCCTAACTTCGCCACCGTGGACAACGTTTGCAGCAAGGCAAGGTCCCTGGCAGACAAGTACACCTTCGGCCAGAAATGTTTCCCAGATTATAATCATCCCTCGGAGTGCCTCGTTGTGTGGGGCAGGAACAGCCTGAACACGGGGGGAGAGTCCAGGATGGACATCATCAGGCAGGCTCGTGAGCACGGGACCAAGATACTGGTCATTGACCCCCGTGAGACCAGTATAACGAGGCTGGCGCACCAGTGGGTCAAGCCAAGGCCGGGTAGCGATGGGTACCTTGGATTAGCCCTGCTCAAGACCATCATCGAGGAGGGTCTCCACGACAGTGAGTTCGTTGAGAGGTACACCATCGGCTTCGACAAGCTCCGCGAGATGCTGGATAGTTATACCTTCGAGGAGATGGAGAAGGAGACGTGGATCAGCGTTGATGAATTGAAAAGGTTCGCGCGGACCTACGCCACCAGCAAACCAGCCGCCATCCAGACGGGGAACCCGCTGGACCAGACGCCCAACTCTTACCAAACCTGTAGGCTCATCAGTATCCTCAGGGCGGTTACTGGGAACCTTGACGTCCCAGGAGGCGAGGTGTTCGCAACCGGGGTCCCATTCGTGAACATCACCGATGTAGAGGACATGAGCAGGAGACCGATGATCGGATCCGAGTTCAAGGTGGCCGCCAGCATAGGAATCGCGCCCAGCCAGGATGTCCTCAGGGCAGCCTCCACGGGCGACCCTTACCCCATCAAGGCATCACTCATCTTCGGCAGTAACCCCTTGACAACATACGCCAACACGGAGGGCGTGTATGAGGCCATACTGAACCTCGATCTAATTGTCACGGCCGAGTTCTTCATGACCCCCACCGCCAAGTATAGCGACATCATACTGCCAGTCGCCGCCAACCACGAGTACGATGATTTCAGCCCAAAGTTCGGGCACATCGTGGCGAGACCAAAGATCATTGACCCGCCGGGGGAGTGCAGAGCCGATATCCAGTGGATGAACCTCATAGCCCGTGAGCTGGGCTTGGAGGGGTTCTGGGACAGCCCCAGGGAGGCTTTCAATGAAATCCTGGATCCGGCGGGCTTGACTTACGAGGAACTTGCAGAGAACGGGCCAGTTTGGGCCCCCCAAAGATACGGGAAGTACATTGACGAGGGATTCAAGACCCCCTCGGGGAAAGTGGAGATATACAGCGAGGCGTTGAAGAAAATGGGTGTGCCTCCGATCCCTAAGATGGTAGATCACATCACATCAACGGAGGATTACCCGCTGGTCATGACATCGGGGAAGGACTCGTATTATTACCACAGCAGCTGGAGGACGCTGCCGTCCCTCAGGAGGATATCAAGGGAGCCCCTGGTGGAGATGTGCCATGAGACAGCTGAGAAGTACGGATTGGTTGACGGGGAGGTGGCTTACATCGAGACCACAGAGGGAAGGATAACCCAGAGGGTGAAGCTCAACGAGTCCCTTGACCCGAGGATCATCTATGTGGCACACGCATGGTGGTTCCCCGAGAGGGAGGGCCTCGGATGGAAGGAGTCCAACGACAACATACTCACCAAGTGGGATGGCCCCAAGTGCCAGGCTATGGGCGCAGTCACCTTGAGGGGGATCCCCTGCAAGGTCTACCCCACTTGATGATCCATTTTTAACCCACCTTCCAGCCAGATTAACGTACAATGAACTGCCAACTCGCTGCGTATATTGGTGACAAGCACCTCACCTCGCTACTACTCAACAGCCTGAAGATGCAGGAGCCCCTCTACGGGGGACACGCCACTGGAATGGGCGTTCTAAACGGTGATAAGATAGAAATCATCAAGGCCGCTGGACCTGTAGCCCACGTCAAGAAGACCACAAAGATTGGTAAGCTCAAGGGAACATGCGCTATCGCCCACTGCAGGTACAGTGGTCTGGCAAAGGACATCGACGGCTACAACCTCGATGTGATGGCCCATCCATACATCAGCGACGACGGAAAGATCGCGCTGATGCACAACGGCACCATCACCAACCACAAGGAGCTCTGGAAGGCGCTGGAAAAGGATCATACGTTCCGAAGCTATGGGGAGAAGGTTGATGATATCACTGACAGTGAGGTAGCGGTGCACATACTCAGCGACGCGTACAACAGCGGGATGAGTATGGTGGAGGCGTTCCAGCACATCGCCCCCAAGCTCACTGGGACGTTCCTGCTGGCTGCCATCAACGTCCATGAGCCCGACACAGTCTATATCTGCAACTGGTACCAGCCATGCTACGTCGCCCTCGGTAAGAACGAGGCCATGTTCGTCAGCAGCAGGCGGGGCCTCCGGGACGTTACCCTAGACAGGGTCTTCCAGCCACCAAAGAACAGCGTCATAAAGCTTACGCGGGGAGGAGTAGAGGTCCACGTCATGGACCCATCGAGGGAGATACCCAGGATGACCATGAACGAGTTTAAGGCCAAGCGGATGATCAGGAACACTCTCAGGGAGAAGGGCAGGATGGATGTGCGTAACCTGTTCCAGGCGCATAACCCGGAGGGCTGGGCGGACGTTTACGGTGTTACGGCGAATGAGTGGAAGGCCCAGAGGGCGGCGGGAATCTATATAATGAACCCCTACTTTGAACTCTTGGAAAGCATGGTAGCGGACGGGGTCATCGAGGAGTCCATTGATCCGCGCCCCGAGGGAGGCTTCGAGGACGTTCCCCGGTACAGCTACGTGCTGGCCTAATCCATTTTTAACAAACTTTATATAATTTAGGCGTGCCTAAATCTCTGATCTGGTTTGAGTAGTGAAAGCGTAGAAGAATACCTCGAGGCAATATACAGCATCAACGAGCGAGGCGAGAAAGCCAAGAACCAGGAACTGGCCGAGAAACTCAAGGTTAGCCCACCAAGCGTAACACAGATGATCAAAAGGATGGCTGACGAGAAACTCGTCGAGTACGAGCCCTACAAGGGAGCCGCCCTAACCGGAAAGGGAAATGCCCTAGCCCAGAAAGTCGTGCGAAAGCACAGGCTGCTGGAGCGTTTCCTCTACGACTACCTCAAACTTCCATTTGAAAAGGTCCACGACGAGGCATGCCGAATGGAGCACAGCCTATCAGACGAGGCAACCGCGGCGCTGTGTAAGGCTCTTGATAACCCAGAGACGTGCCCAGACAACTTGCCCATACCTCATTGCTCACTTGGGATCGATGACTGTGAGCAGTGTGAAGAAGCGCGGAGTAAGATTATTGAGGAAACACCGCTAACAACCCAGCTCAGCAGGTTACACCCGGGAGAGGAGGGAACCGTGGCCTACATTCGCAGCGGCGTACAGTCAGGTAAAAGGCTGCAGGACATGGGGTTGACGCCGGGCACATATATTGAGATGGTGAACGCCGCCCCATTCCA
>RCNB010002523.1_pt1 | contig 11197 bp, 7 predicted proteins | sample 2041321 | NCBI WGS metagenome assembly RCNB01 (sample SAMN09708232, study PRJNA481090) | Marine sediment metagenome, whole genome shotgun sequencing project.
ATCGGGCACAACCGCTACTCGACCACCGGCGGCTCATCGGCGCCGGGCTTCGACTCGAAATATCCCTTTTCGCCGAATCCGAGCATGTTGGCGATCAGAAAAGCTGAATTGCCCCACAACAGGCGCCGCTGGACCTTCATTGTTCGCTCCGCGACCGCGGATCGACAACCGCGTAGAGGAGGTCTGCGACCAGGTTTCCAAGGACGACAGCGGTCGCACCGATCAAAGTGGCGCCGAGGATCAGGGGGATGTCACGCGCGCGCGCTGCGTTGAATGCCACCTGGCCCATCCCCGGCCACGAGAAAATGGTCTCGATAACCACTGAGCCGGAAACCAGCACCGGCAGCGCCAGACCGAGGAGGGTGACTACCGGCAACAGGGCAGGCCGCAGGGCGTGGACCAGCAGCAGGCGATGGTTCGGGATGCCACGAGCGCGGGCCGCGAGCATGAATCTCGAGGCCCGGACATCGAGGAGAGTGGCACGGACGTAGCGGGCGGTTCCTGCAGCTCCAACCAACCCGAGACAGATGGCCGGCAGGAAAAGGTGGTGGAGCAGGTCGACCAGGGAGGCGAGGCCACCGAGGCGGGCGGCGTTCACCGAGTGCATGTGCGAGGCCGGGAACCAACCGAGCGAGACGCTGAAGACGAGGATCAGCATCCCGGCAAGCCAGAAGGACGGTACGCCGTAAAGTGTGAGGCTGAGTACCGTGATGAAGCGATCGGCCCAGCCGTTGGGATGTCTCACGGCCGCCATCGCGATTGCAAGTCCGAGAATCAGGGTCAGCAGGAGGCCGCTGCCGGCGAGCAGCAGAGTCGGTGGCAATGCTCTGGAAAGAACCCTTGTCACCGGTTCGCGATAGAGGAACGAGGTCCCGAGGTCGCCGGTCAGGACCGCCCCGAGCCAGCTCAGATACTGCTCTCCGGCCGACCGGTCAAGACCGTAGCGGGCACGGATAGCATCGCGGGTCTCGGGTGAAAGACGGGGGTTGTCGATGGTGTCCGCATAGGACCCCGGTGCCGCCTGCACGACCGCGAAGGTCAGGGTCGCGACCAGCCACACAAGCGGCACCAGCGCGGCCAACCGCCGCAGCGCGATGCGCTTCATGGCTCATCCTCGAGAGAGATTGAGTTCACAGGAAGATTATAGGTGGGCGGGCACACATTCACCCGCCCGATCCTCGATACTCGATCCTCGATCCGCGCACCGGCCCAAATCTTGCCCGCAGATGACGCAGATAACGCAGATCCACAGAATGAAAAATATCTGCGTCAATCTGCGTCATCTGCGGGAAGAAAATTGGACGCATCAACCAGTAGAGCATTTACGGGCGGACTTGCTTTTCGTCTGGCTGCATCCAACATCGAGCATCGAGCATCTGTCCAATCACTCGAGTGCGTGGGGTTTCTCTTCGATCTCCCAATCCGCAACATTGAAGTAGATTGTTGCGTCGTTGATTTCGGCTCCCTGCACGCGTGAATCGAGACCGACCAGGCGGACATTTTCGACCAGGAAGGTGTAGGGCTGGTCGGCGACAATGATCTCCTGAATACGATCGAGGAGCGGTTTTTGGGTCGCGAAGTCGGGTGCCGCCGCGACCTCGTCGAGCAAACGATCAACTTCGGGGCTGGAGTAGTGGCCGAAGTTGAATGTCGGTGTGTCGGGCGGGGCGCTGCGCCAGATACCCTCCAGGTCCACCTGGGTCGGCTCAATCCAGCGGTTGACGAAGGCATCGAAATCCCCCTCCGAAATGGCCGCCTGAACCGCGCCCCATTCGATCAGACGGGGCACGACCTCGATTCCGATGCGGCCGAGGTCCCGTTCGATCATCAGCGCGACGTCCTGGCGAACCTCGCTCTCCGCGGGCGCCAGTATCTCGAACGAGAAGGTCTGTCCATTTCGGTCCAGTAGACCGTCGTTGTCACTGTCCTTCCAGCCGGCTTCGGCCAGAAGTTCGGCCGCGGCGATCGGGTCGAAGGGCAGCGGTTCAAGCTCTCGATGAAAGGCCCACATGGTCGACAGCACCGGCCCCACCGAAGGCTCCGCGAAGCCGTTATAGACAACATCGACCAGGGCGCTTCGATCGATGGCGATGCCGAGGGCTCGGCGCACCGATGGATCGGCGAAGAGATCGTTTTCGAGGTTCCAACATATGTGGGTGTAGGACCGGTCCGCAAAGATACGCAGCTCGAGATCGGGGTTGGACTGAACCCGCGCGGCCTCGGCCGGCGGAATGTCGTTGACGAGATCGATGCCTCGAGCGAGAAACTGAGTGAAAAGGGCGGATTTGGAGGGAACGATGCGAAAGATGAGGCCCTGCAATCGCGGCTGCTCAGGGATGAAGTAGTGCGGATTGCGTTTGAAGATGATCTCCTGCTGCGGTGTGTGCCCGCCGGGTAGGAAGGGTCCGGCCGACAGGACGTATTCGCTCCAGTCGGTGTCTTCCCAGGCCTCGAAAGGGATTCCTCCCCACGCGTGGGCCGGGACGATGGGTCCATCGTTGACATCCATCAGTTGGTAGGGATAACGGTGAGTAAAGGTGTAGCGAACCGTGTGATCGTCGAGCGCCTCGACCTCTTGGATGTTATCGGTGAGGTCGGCCCAGAGCCATCCATGGGCATCCGATGTTTGAGCTTCCCAGCTAAAGAGCAGGTCATCGGAGGTCACCGGGACACCGTCACTCCAGACGGCATCAGTCCGCAGCTTGAAGGTCAGGCTCAGACCATCCTCTGAGAATTCCCAGGACTCTGCCAATGACGGTTCGAAGGATGGCGGGTGTTGTTGGTAGTCGACCTGTTCTACCGCCAGCGAGGGGTAGATGAGGGTCAAAATCTCCTCGCTCGTAGCGTCCTCGGCCAGAAACGGATTCCAGCTTTGAATGTCGGATTGGATACCGATGATGGCTGTGTCCGCCGGGCGTGCAGGTGGGCCCGAAGGAGCACACGAAGAAACCAGAAGGGCGACAACAACTGCGAGCCATGTTCTGTGTTTCATGGGGGTATCGTAGCAGTTGCCTGCTCACCGCGCTGAAGCCGGCAGGCGGTTCGCTATCTCGATCGGAATCGCTATCGCTATCGATAGATGCACGGCTGAATTTTTTGATAGCGATCCCGATAGCGGCTCGCGGTCGGCCGCGGGAAGGCGATGTACAATTCCATCCTCTGGGGGAGGCAACATGGCCGGAATCGCATTAATCTCGGTATCGGACAAGACCGGTTTGGATGAGTTCGGACTCGAGCTCCGCGCTCTCGGTTGGAAGATCATCTCGACAGGCGGTACCGCGCGCGCCTTGCGCGATGCCGGATGCGAAGTTCTCGAGGTGAGCCGGCACACCGGTTTTCCGGAAATCCTCGGTGGACGGGTCAAGACCCTGCATCCCCGGGTCTTTGCAGGCATTCTCGCGGCGCCGACCGCCGAACACGAAGCCGAACTCTCAGAGCTGGAGATCCCGAATATCGACCTCGTGGTTGTCAATCTCTACCCTTTCCGTGAAACGGTGGCTCGTGACGATGCAGACCTCGAGGATGCCGTCGAGCAGATCGACATCGGCGGACCAAGTCTCATTCGGGCGGCTGCCAAGAACCACGCGCGAGTGACGGTTGTTGTGGATCCATCGGACTACGCTGAGGTTCTCGCCGAGCTCTCGGCCGGTGAAGCGGGCGACGATTTTCGGCGCCGAATGGCAGTCAAGGCCTTTCGTAGCACCGCTGCCTACGATGCGGTCATTGCAGCCAACTTACCGCGCTTGATGGGCGAGGAGAGGCCGGCGGCGGCGGCCGAGGTGGCGGAGGCACTTCTTCGCTGCCACGAGGTCGAGCTGCGCTACGGCGAGAACCCGCACCAGTGGGGAGTGCTCGCGCAAAGTACACCCGCGGTGGGTCTTGCGGGCTCTCGTCAGATTCAGGGTAAAGCACTGTCGTACAACAACCTGGGGGACGCTACCGGGGCGTGGCGACTGGTTTGGGACCTCCCCGGCGCCGGGGTTGCGGTGATCAAGCACGCCAACCCGTGCGGAGTGGGTCTTGACGACAATATGGCTGAGGCCTTCCGTAAGGCGCGTGCGACCGATCCGGTGTCGGCGTTTGGTGGTGTCATTGCAGCCAACCAGGAGGTGGATGGCGCTTTCGCGGAAATGGTCGTGGAGCAGTTTGCCGAGGTGGTGATCGCTCCCGGCTACGACGATGCTGCGATCCAGGTCTTTGCGCGCAAGAAGAACCTGAGGGTGCTCGAAGCCCAACCGGTCGAAGGCGGCGATTTGGTGGTTCGGGATGTCGGCGGCGGCTTTCTGATTCAGGAGATGGACACGGGTTGGGAGGGCGAGGAGCGGAAGATCGTGACCGAAAGGACGCCGAGCGAAGACCAGTTGCGTGCTCTCGAATTGGCGTGGCGTGTGGTCAAGCACGTTGGCTCCAACGCCATCGTGGTCGGTGTCGAAGATCGAATTATCGGCATCGGAGCCGGCCAGATGAGCCGCGTGGACGCGGCCAAAATCTCGATCGCCAAGGCGGCCGAGATGGACCACGATCTCGCCGGCAGCGTCGCCGCCTCCGACGCCTTCTTCCCGTTTCCGGACGGGGTCGAAGCGTTACATTCGGCGGGTGTGCAGGCCGTCATTCAGCCTGGCGGGTCGATTCGCGACAACGACGTCATCGAAGCCTGCAACCAGCTGGGAGTGGCGATGGTGCTGACGCGCAGAAGGCACTTCAAGCATTAGTTCGCCGGCCCACGCGAACAGATGCAAGAAACAAGATACAAGTCCCACCGAATCTCCCTCAGGAGTGAGTCAGCGGGGTCGGGGGGATCTTGCATCTTGCATCTTGTATCTTGTATCAGGATGACAGGGTAGCTGGACGGGGAAGCGGGTCCGGGCTAGCATGAAATAGGGATTCGCGACTTCCCGGGGGTGCAGATGGAGGAGTCGACCAGTGTCGAGGTAGTGCTGAGGTTTCGGGACGGCCACCTCACCCGTGGTGTTTTAACGAGAGAGTTCACTCCCCTCGATTTTGCGGTCGAAGCAGAGGCAGAGGACGGCGAAAAACTGCAGGTCAATATCTCTGAGCTGAAAGCGGTCTTCTTCCTCAAGGATCCGGGTCGGCGGGAGGCCGAGTTACAGATTGGTGCTGTCATCGGCGATCCACCCCCCGGTGCACCTTCGCGAGTCGAGTTCTTCGACGGCGAGATCATCCAGGGCCATGTCCAGGAATATCGGATGGAGAACAGTGGTTTTTTTCTCTATCCAACATCGCCGGAAAACAACAACGAAAAGATCTTTGTGGTTGCGCGGTCGATCAATACTCTCAGCCTCGAGGGCTGAACCCAGTACACTACTTCCATGAAAAGAATAAGGGTGTTGATTGCGGTAATTGCTGTCGCATTTGCTTCCGGCGTCGGGGCGCAGGAGGCTGGGATGCCTGCGCTGGAAGCCCTCAACTCTGTTCTCCGAGAAAAGCCCGCTTGGCAGGCCCAATATAGCCAGGAGTATGTCGCTGCTGGGATGGCGACCGGAGACGAGGTCTCCGGAGTCGTCGTCGTGGCGTTCCCCGATCGTGCGCTCTTCCGGGTCGTCGAAGGCCCGGGCCAGATGATGGGTCTCGAGGGACGATTGGTGCGCCTTGTCGATCTCGAGGTCCCGAGCTGCGATGAGCACCAGCTCGATGTCAACGAGTGGGCGAGAGTGCCGCTGGCGGCGGTGCTCGATCCGAGAGGTGCGGTAGATCGATTCACGGTCCTCGATCACGGCGAGAGAGGTTTTACGTTGGTGCCGCGCGAGCTGGGCGGTGTAGACCGCGTCGATGTGGTCCTCGGAGAGGACAACTTGCCGGACGAAGTGGTCGTGGTCGATCCCCAGGGCGCGATCAATCGCCTCCGTTTCACTACGTGGCGCCCTGTAGACGGTCCTCCAGATGGCCACTGGCTCCCGGATCCACCTCCCGGCCTCGAGTGTATCGGCGACGATCGAACAGACTTCTAGCCGCCTCCGATCCCGATCCCGAACCCGACGTCCCAGCCGCTGCAATCTGGCGCCCGCGAGCGAGGCGTCTCCTTGTCATCCCGACCGAGCGAAGCGAGTGGAGGGATCTGTGGAGTTGAGCTGGAGCGTGCTGACTGCCACCTCCATAGATCCCTCCGCTCGGACCCTCTAGGTCCTCGGTCGGGATGACATTCTCACCGGGCCGCCAAGGTTATTTCGTCGTCATTTTCTCTCACGACGCCTGCTAGCCCTCGCGACGAAGCCGTTCACTCCAGCGGCCGCCGACGGTCCCTGAAGAAATTCCGGGGGAACGGTGGGGGTGCCGCAACCGTCAAGCCCTGGTTCGGTGGGCGAAAATCCGAAATCCGAAATCCGAAATCCGAAATTTCTCTCGCCTCATTCCTCAGGGAGAGTGGGCAGATCTCGCATCTCGCATCTGGTATCTGGTGGGGTGGGTGGGACGCGTTACACGCCGCGATCGAGCAGCAAATGGCTGGCAAGAATCAGCGCGTCACGCTCGGGCCCGGGCGGGAAGGTCTGCGCTCGCTCTGTGGCCTCGGCGCTATATGCATTGGCACGCTGACGGACCTCGTCGAGCACTCCGGAGGTGCGCACCATCTGCAGCACTTCTTCTTCTGAAATGGCGTCGAATGAGCCGCTCGACACCACCTCGGCGAGCCTGTCGCGGGTCCGGCCATCGACCCTCCGAAGGAGGAGAATGATCGGTAGGGTGACGCGACCCTCGAGCAAATCCGCCATCACGGGCTTGCCGAGGTCGGATCGCGCGGCAGTGAAGTCGAGCAGATCATCCACGAGTTGGAAGGAGATGCCGACACTACGCCCGAAATCGAGCAGTCCCTCGGTGAGGTGCAGGGTTGCTGGTTGGAAAAGTGCCGGCAGCGCACACGCGGCGGCGAAAAGCTCAGCAGTTTTGCGCTGAGTGATGTCCATGTAGGTGTTCTCATCGACATCGATTCGTCCTCGTACCCGATCGGCCAGAATTTCGCCTTCGGTCATCCTCAGAGTGGCTGAGGTCAGAGCCCGCATAACTTCGACGTCGCCGAGTTCGAGACACATATCCATCGTGCGGGTATAGAGCCAGTCGCCCACCAGCACGGTCGTCTGGTTGCCCCAGGTGTTGTTGGCGGTTGGTTGTCCCCTGCGCAGATCGGACTCGTCGATGATGTCGTCGTGGATCAGAGTAGCGGTGTGGATCATCTCGAGCACCGCAGCGTAGCGCACGTCCCGCTCACCCTTGTAACCAAGCATCTTGCTGACCAGCAGCACTAACGCTGGCCGCAGCCGCTTGCCTCCGCTTCCGAGAACGTAGGTCGCGACATCGCGGACCATAGGCTGGGCGGCCTTGAACTCTCGGTCAAAGAATTTCTCGACCTCGTCCATTCTGTCGAGCACGGGGCCAAAGACCTGTCGGATCTGCCGCGCCTGCTTGAGGGAGCTGACCGTCGCCTTCATCCGCGAAGAATAGCATGGCGGATGAATTAGGAATCAGGAATGAGGAATGCCGCCCGCTCTCCCCTTAAAATTTCGGATTTCGGATTTCGGATTTCGGATTTCCGTCCACCCGCAATTCTTCGATTCGAGATCTAAATAGGAGAAATTCGGCCCTCGGATCAGAGAGATGTTGGGAGGGATTAGCTCCAGACGGTGAGCAATCTACCGAGCGAAGTGCGAGCTCTTTGAGCATGTGGATGCACGGAATCTGGGCCGCAAAGATTAATGACTTTTCGGTAACAGTCGACCGCAGTTTGTTCATCTTCACGACAATGTTGTCGGAGGTGACCCTTCATCAACCACGCCTCAGTATGGTGTGAATCAACTTTCAAAATACGATCGATAAAGATCTCTGCAACTTCCCATCGTTCTTCAGAAATCGCACGTGCTGCATGCGACCTGTAGACGCGGATCTGCGAATCTTGGTCGTCGCCATTTGGCTCGGATTCACGTCGAAAAATCGAAAAGGTTTTCATCTTTTCGAATTAAGAATGTCTCAACTGATTGGTGTTGTCAAGAGAATGGATCGAAATCTCGTCAGAATATTTATCTGATTCAAATGAAATATTTCTGATTATTGTTACCAATTGATTCTCTGAGGAATCATGATTCGGAAAGAAAAACGGGTCCGAGAATATCTTTCTTCCGAACAGATCGTCAATATTTCGGGGCGGATTGCGATCTGAAAGGACCTGAATTGTGCCACCGGGGATCGTCTTGAGACCAACTTTCTCTCCGGCGGGCAGCCGCGACCGGGCCGCGCTATCATGGCGCCATGAGCCGACGATCCGAAGTGCCGCCCTTCGTTCATCTACACCTCCATACCCATTACTCGCTGCTCGACTCTGCGATCCGGATTCCGGACCTCGGAGCCCAGGTTTCCCGCCTCGGAATGTCCGCTGTAGCGGTGACCGATCACGGCAACCTCTTTGGGGCGTTTCAGTTCCACAAGGCGACTATCGAAGCCGGTATCCGGCCAGTCATAGGGTGTGAAGTGTACGTGGCTTCCGGAGATCATCGTGATCGGTCGCCGGTTCCCGGTCGGCGGCGGCCATACGACCATCTTGTACTCCTGGCTGAGAATAACAAGGGCTTTTCAAACCTCGTCAAGCTCGTGAGTGCCGGCTATTTGGAGGGCTTTTATCACAAACCCCGTGTTTCGAAAGATCTTCTTGCTGAGCATAGTGATGGTCTGATTGCCCTGTCAGCCTGTCTTTCTGGGGAGGTGTCACGCCTCCTGTTGTCGCGGGAGCCTCAGAAGGCGCGTGAAGCCGCAGAGACCTACCTCGAGATCTTTGGTAAGGACGATTTCTTCCTCGAGATCCAGGATCACGGTATGGCCGATGAAGAGTTTGTACGAGAGGGCATGGTGGAGGTCTCCAAAAATACCGGAATCCCGCTGGTGGCGACCAACGACTGCCACTTCCACGAGCGTGAAGACACCTTCGCCCACAAGGTGCTGATCGGAATTGGTCTCAACCGCGACCTCGAGGACCTCCAACGAAGTTACGCCTATAACGCCGAATTTTATGTCAAATCACCGACTGAAATGTACGAGCTCTTTGCTGATTATCCGGGGGCCTGTGAGCGCACAAGTGAGATTGCTTCCAGGTGTCACGTCCGCTTCGACACCGACACACTTCACCTGCCGAAATTTAGTGTCCCAGACAACTCGAATCTCGAGGCCTTTCTTGCCGAGAAATCGCAGGAGGGTCTGGCGAGAAGGATGGAGAAAAACGTCTCCAGGCGGCAGAGTGACGAAGCGTATGCGGCGCGCCTCGAGCAGGAGCTGGATATCATCCGCAAGATGGGTTTCCCGGGATATTTCCTTGTTGTCTGGGATTTTATCCGTTATGCCAGGGAGGAAGATATACCGGTCGGACCGGGTCGAGGTTCAGCCGCTGGTTCCCTTGTTTCCTACGCCCTCGGAATCACTGATATCGATCCAATGGAATTCGATTTGCTTTTCGAACGATTCCTCAATCCGGACCGAATATCGATGCCCGATATCGACATTGATTTTTGCCAGCGCCGGCGAGACGAGGTGATTGACTACGTACGGGATCTTTATGGCGAAGATTCGGTGTCCCAGATCGCTACGTTCAACATCCTCAAGGCAAAATCTGCGGTGCGTGATGTGGGTCGAGTGATGGGGATGCCCTTCGGTGACGTCGACCGGATTGCCAAGCTGATACCGGACGAGCTCAACATCACAATTGAAAAGGCGCTCAAGGACGCCCCACAGCTGCTCGAGCTCGTGGAGGGCGATGAGGATGTGAGATTGCTGATAGAGACTGCCTCTCGCCTTGAAGGGCTTGCTCGCCACTGCGGAGTGCACGCAGCCGGGGTCGTGATTGCTCCGGAACCGCTCGTCAATCTGATCCCCTTGAACCGTTCGTCGCACGGGGAGGTGACGACCCAGTTCGACAAGGACGACGTCGAGGCCCTCGGTCTTCTGAAGATGGATTTTCTCGGGCTCCGGACGTTGACTGTTATCGACGATGCGGTGAAGTCAATCCGTCGATCGGAAAACCCGGACCTCGACCTGGCGAACATCCCATTCGACGACGCTGATGTTTATTCGCTCTTTTCGACCGGCGATACCGACGGCGTATTCCAGTTCGAGTCCTCGGGCATGAAGGAGGTGCTGCGCAAGGTGCAACCGCAAAGCTTCCTCGACATCGCCGCCCTCAACGCCCTCTACCGTCCGGGTCCGATGCAGTTCATCGACAACTACGCGGATCGCAAGCATGGCCGCAAGGCGATCACCTACATCTTCCCCGAACTCGAGGAGATCCTCGGTGAAACGTACGGAATCATCGTGTACCAGGAGCAGGTGATGCGGATCGCGGTCGAGATCGCCGGCTTTTCCCTGGCCAAAGCGGACACTCTGCGCAAGGCGATGGGAAAAAAGAAGCAGGAGATCATCGACCGCGAGGGAGAGAATTTTATCGACGGTGCGGTTTCCAACGGTCACCCGAAGGACAAGGCGCGCCAACTTTGGAACCAGATCGTGCCGTTTGCGAAGTACGGGTTCAACAAGTCACACTCTGTGGCTTACGCCCACGTCGCTTACGTCACCGCCTATCTCAAGACCCATCACCTGGCTCATTTCATGGCCGCGATGTTGACGTCGGAGGTCAGCAACACCGACAAGCTCGGACAGTACCTGGTGCGGTGCAAACAGATGGATCTCGAAATCCTGCCACCTGACATCAACACGTCGATGCCGTTCTTTACGGTCGAGGGCAGTGGCATCCGCTTCGGACTCGCGGCTATCAAGGGGGTAGGGCATTCCGCTGTTGAACCGTTGCTCGAGGCCCGCGAGCGCGAGGGGGGATTTTCCGCACTGGCGGAATGCTTGCGTTCACTGCCGGCGCGCTCGATGAATCAGAAGGCCCTGGAGTGCCTCGCCAAGGCGGGCTGCTTTGACGCTTTCGACATCACCCGCAAAGGCATTCTCGACAACCTCGAGCGACTGCTCGACATGACCAGCCGCGAGAGGGAGCAGCGAGAGCTCGGCCAGGGTTTTCTCTTTGAAGATATGCCATCCGAAACCCTCGAGAACGATTTGCGCAAGGCGGGTCAGGCGGAGCAGTCTGAACGACTGTCGTGGGAGCGAGAGGTACTCGGCTTCTACCTCACTGGCCATCCGTTGGCGGAGTTCGACGAACAGCTTGACCGCTACGCCGACTGCCGCGTGGCCGAGCTCGCCG
>RCNB010002524.1_pt1 | contig 11196 bp, 10 predicted proteins | sample 2041321 | NCBI WGS metagenome assembly RCNB01 (sample SAMN09708232, study PRJNA481090) | Marine sediment metagenome, whole genome shotgun sequencing project.
TTCTTCTTTAGTTGAAAAAGGTTTTCCAGCCGGTGATGGTAATACTTCCCCCAACCTTTCCAGTTAGGAAGATCCTTAGCTACATTGTCCCAATGATTCTGCCTGATTTGCTGGTAGTAAGATAGACCTTCTAGATAGCGAGTTTTATTCATAATGTATCCACAATATCTCTCTGCTATTAATTGAGAACCTTAAAACGATTTGCTGTAAATCATTATATAACAGTAATTTAGTTGGTAACCTTCCCAAATTATAAACCGCCCAAAAAAATGAGCGGTTTGATGTGTTGTGACCCGCATAGGATTCGAACCTACAACCTATTGATTAAGAGTCAATTGCTCTGCCAGTTGAGCTAGCGGGCCTAAGCAGGAAGATTGTATCTTTTCAGAGGGGTTATGTCAAGAAAACCATAGTAATTAAGCAATGTAAGGCATAAGAATCCTGATAGATACAATTTAAATAAAACTAATCAATCTGCCTTTATGCTAAAATAAAATTGGTGGGGGAAATTCACAGAACTATTCCTTTGTTTGAAAATTCAAGTCTAATAAATTACCCCAGAGGTTTGGTGTTTACTTGCCAAATTCTGGAAATAATCTCTGGGATCGATTCTTTAGGAGGAAATTGATGGCAAAACTCTTTCGATACTATGATGATTGGAAAACGGAGGTCTTTACCTGCCCGGATTGTGGCTGGACGGGAACCTTCGAAGAAGGCTATGTTGAAATGCATGCTGAATTAATGGATTCTTCTTGTCCAATTTGTGATTACTATTCTACGCCGATGTTGGCAATTGTGTCTTTTCCTACACTTGAGGAATCAGAACAAAACTGGGACAAAGTAAGCGATTTTGATAAAGAGGGGATACTTCTGAGAAAAAGATTCCTAGAAAAACTTGAGAAGATGAGACTCAAATCCGCTACCGGATTACCCGATCTTGAAGGATCATCAATCATCATCGCCTGGGATTGTGAAGGAGATGAACCCAGTCTGGATTATTACACGGTCCTAAAACACGATGATACTGAAATCTGGCGAGAACCCGCTATATATGAGGGATACGAACGCTTTAGTGAAATAGTTGAGATTCTAAAAGAAAAATATGGCGAGCGCCTTGTGGATGTAGAGCCAACGAAGGCAAGTCATCTGTACCTGTATGGAGATAGTTTTAGATCGATTGGTGCTGTCAAGGGGGTCAGATCAAGAATTCATGATAAAGAAAATGACTAACCAGTCCCTCTACCCGTAATACTTCCAATCCACCCGCATCCAGAGGTGAATCTCGGCAGTAAACACACCGTTTTTCAGGGCCGGATCCTGGTTCATAATCTCCGTACTAGGTCTAGTTCCACCTCATCTGGCTGCGGTTTTCCCAATATTCTTCAGCGGGTTGCACTAGTTGATCTAAGAGATCTTCCATCGATTCGCCCTGGGCAAGTTCCACTGCTTGTAAATTGGATTGCAGATGGTCTATTCGGACTGCACCGCTCAGCGCTACATCAACATAGGGCTGCTGGAGAACAGCTGCCAGGGATATTGCGTCTACAGTTGAGTGACGGTTTTTTGCGTCAGCTTCCAGGATCGATTGCTGACGTTGAAACTCAGGTGAACTGTTCCGCGATGTAAGACGACCATTCGCAAGGGTTTCTTTGATGATGACTCCTAGTCCTGCTTCATGGGCTGCCAGTAATGCTGGCCCAGCGGATTGTTCTAATAAATTCCAGGTCGCCTGAACTGAGGAAAATAGAGGCATATTGTCAACTCTGACATCCAATGCCTGCCAGATGGTCTCTGCCTGATTTACTCCGCTAGCAGTAAAGCCAATTGCCAACCCTTTTTCGCGCAAACGGGCCAGCTCGCTTAAGACTGCTTGATTGGATAATACATTACTGTCTAATGTGGCGGAATGGATCTGGTAAAGGGTAAGATACTTCCCCAGTAAAGACCTGCTTTCTGTTATTTGCCGTTGAAGTACGACCAATGAATGCTCTTTTACTTCATGCTGCTGACCGTCGGCCAACTTGACTTGCCAACCAGCTGTATAGGTATACCCCCATTTTGAACCCACGGTTATCAACTCAGGATCAATATTGCGGGAGGTCAACCAGGAACCCAGAAAAGCTTCCGCCTTGCCATAAGATCGAGCGACATCAAAATAGCTAATCCCTGCATCCCAGGCCGCGTCAAGTACGGTATGAGCTTGATCTTCCATCTTCGTGATGTCATATTCGTGGTTTAGATCATCGGCATGACCGAGATTGATATACCCCGGGCGCCCTAAAGCAGCTATGCCCAGACCAAGTGGAGAGACGGAGAAGCTGTTATTCCCGAACTTTCTTATATCCATACTTAATTCATACCAGATTTCATTTAGGCTTTGCTTGTTTAATATGGATCAGGTAGAAATTTCTACCTATAGATATGGAACTCTCAAGAAAGGCTACAACCTGCTACTGCAGCTGTGTAAGTCCTGCTAACAAGCTGGAACCGATGGTCATCAACAGACAGCTGCCGATAGCCATTAGTACGATCGGGGGGACAATGAGTCCGGCGATTGCTTTTCCAGTGGTTACATCATGGGTAATTTTTACCAGCCGGACAGTCAGGATAATCGTATAAATGGATAGGACAAACCCTGCCAGACCAGCCAGGAAACCAATGATCGGTATTAATGACAGCAGGGTAACAACGCCTCCCAGTATCGTGGCCGGGACCTGGACCAGGGCCATTAAATATGCATGGGATTTAAAATCCCCACTTCCGCCAAATAAGCGAACACCAATGAACTGTAATCCCACAGATAAATAAAACGTCAATGGGGTCAAGATCACTGTGCCGATCAGGATGAAGAAGAAGACTGAACCTATATTAAAGCCAAGCTCGGGCAGCTGTTCACCCATTATGGTCGTGATCTGCTGGAACTGGAAGAAGCCTGAGATCATGAAAATCACTACGGCAGCGATGGTATGGACCAGAACAGATAATAATGTGTCTTCCGAATTGGCCTTTTCCCGTTCTGCCAGGAAGAGGTCCTCTGACATTCCAAAGAAGCTCAGCCAGGTCTGGATCAGGCCGGATTTTGATCGGTCCGTTTTGGAACGTTTCTTAGTGCGGACAGGCGAGCTGGCTTTTTGACCGCCCTTTTTGTTCTTCGCATAATTTGCTTCGATAAATTCACTCAGCTTGGCAGGATCTCCCAGGATCAGCAGGGCTTCTAGATATGGTTTACCGGTCAATTCTGAAGCCACGCTTCTCGAGAAGGAATTCTTCCCGAGGTGGGGATTCAGCTTCAGAGCCTTGGCGTATACTGGAAGGGCTTTTTTGGTTTGACCGCTAGTATGGAGATTGAAAGCTCGCTGGACTTTGTTTTCGGCTTCCTTGATGTCACCAGTGGAGAGATCTTCTTCTTCAACTTCTGGCAGTGGGCGGGCTAAGGCTGCAGCTAATTCTTCATCTGACTTTGCTGGCTCTGCAGGGGGCTGACTGATTGGTTCCGGCTCAGGTGCAAATGTGGGTGTTGGAGTAGGAGTGGGGTCAGTTTTTGCTTGGGAACTATACAAGTGCTGGGCGGCCTTTTTAGCGAAATCCCGAAGCTGAGCGTCGGAGTCGATCTCGGCAATCTCGATCAAGTACTTCAAATAGTCTTGATTACCCGATAAAGCTATCGCCTTGACAGCTTGGGCTCGTACTTTGGGGTCATCACTATCCAGTTGAGTTATCCAATCTTGTGCCATATTCCACTCCAACAGATCTTTAAACTTATTTCTAATAATTTGATATGGTTGTCGTTTACTTAATTATAGTCAAAAAACATCGTTGGAGCGTATCAATCAGCTAACAATATCGTGAAGGAGGATGGCTAATGAATAGATTTTGTTGCCCCCTTCAATCGATCATTTCTTTGCTACTACATAAATGCGGGCGGACCAGACTCCGAATGGGCCGCCGCAGGTTACCATGGTTACTCTTTCGTCGTGAGTTGGCCCTAAATAATTAAGATGCTGATTCAATTCGGCAGCTGTTTTATAAAGGTAAGGGACCTGGACAACTTTCTTGACATAATAATTGTATTTTCCGCCTTGTTCGGTATAAAGAACGATCTTATCACCTTGTTTTAGCTTATTCAGGTTGACAAAAACACCTTCCCAGGCATACCAACCCCTGTTGTAATTATGGCCTACCAGAACGATATTTCCTCCTCCTCCAGGGTCTCCTGATGTGAGAGTCTGACCGACCAGATCCAGGCGGCTGCTGGTGGCAAAGATTGAGTTTGTATCATACTGGATCTGACCGTTATTATCCCGATACTGTCTTAATGGGACAACAGCCCTATCTACATTAATGCTGGGTATTACCACCCTGATCACAGGGCCGACGGGGATGGGAGTGGGGGTGGGAGTTGGCGTTGGCGTGGGAGTTGGCGTGTAAGGATTGTGAACCAGGGAGAAGAAGACATCTTCCGGTGTGGCTTCTGGGGTCCGGATCGAAGATAATTGGGGAAGGGGAAGGTTGATCTTATTTGAAGTGAGTAAATAATTCCCTGAATCCAGCTGGGAGGTCGCCAGGATAGGTTTGAGCGTGACAAGCGCTGCCCAAAGCAGCATTAAACCACCAACTATTAAAAGGAGATTTGGCAGCCAACGGCGCCATGGAATTCTACGCAATGGAGTCCTTAAATCATGATCGCTGGTTGGGATGCCATAAAGGTGACAAGCATCCAACCAGGACGATCATAATTAAGTGAAGAAAAACAGCTGTCTGCGTCTGTTCAGGAACGTGACGCTGGCAGTTATAGGTAATTAAACTGCTACCTGTTGTTTTCGGCGGCGGATGATGATATATCCCGCGGTGACCAGACCTACTCCGACCAGGGCTACAATGCCTACAACATACGGTGTAGCAAGATCAACTCCCGTATAAGGTGGGTATCCAGCATAGTCATAAGTGGCTGTGATCCTGCAGTCAGTGGCGCTGTACCAGGTAACGACGTGATAGCGGTAGGAATCGGGGAAGAGCTGGTATAGATCTCCACCACTGTAAATGTCGCAGATCTGGTCGCTTACCACGCTGTCCAGCTGGGCGGCGTCGCTGCAGGCCCAGGGGTCATCTAGGGTACCTGATCCGCCAGTCGTCACGCTTGTGCTGCAGTAGAATGTGCCAGCGGCGTTAACTGATGATGGGACCATGCCGACAACCATAACTGCAAAAACTGCTAATAATATGATATTTCGGAACTTTTTCATCCTGCACTCTCCTTGTTGTTCATCTTTAAGCATTATATCCATATTTTCCATAAAAATCACTAAACATCTGTGAAAGGTGTTGTTTCGTCGATCTTCTCGAATCAGGCTTATTCTAGGACTACTTCCAATAATGTATCCGCCAGGTTGATCAAGTTTGGATCTGAGCCAGCTTCAATCACGTATTGATATTCCGATATTGCTTCTGCCGGCCTATCCAACGCCTCCAAAGCCATCCCGAGATATAAATGCATGTTTATATCGCCCGGATCCAGGTACTGAGCTGCATCGAAATATAATATCGCCAGGCCAGGGTCCCCTTCAAGCAGGCTGACCACTCCCAATCCCTGGAGAGCAAGCGCATGTCTGGGGTTTGCCCGAAGGACATCTTCCCAGACCAACCGGGCTTCAACCAACCGGTTTTCATTAAGGATCAAACCCGCCCAGGCAGCTTTTGTTTCTGAGAGAGTAAAGTCTAATTCGAGGGCTTTCTGATACGCTGCAGCGGCAGCATCCCAGTTTTCCTGTGCATAATAGGCATTTCCGAGGTTTCTATAGGTGGCAGTGTTCAGCGGGTTCAGTTCGATGGCGGATTGGAAATGTTCCACAGCCAGGGCTGGTTGATCTTCCTTTATCAACACCACACCAAGGTTATTATGGATCCAGGGCAGGTATTCATCCAACATGAGAGCGTGTTCATAAACTTCGATCGCATTGTTATCTTTCGTCTGCAAAACCAGAATATCTCCCAATATGCCGTACAACCGGGCTGATTCGGGCTGCAAACGAACTGCATATCGGAGATAATTCTCAGCCTGATCTGCCCTTCCTCTTTCTATAAGACGGTCGGGGAGGGTATTATTTGCCCAATCAAGCAGGGAAGGACCCAATGTAAATAGCGATACAGCCAATGCCAGGGTAACGATCAGGGTTACCCAAACTGCTTTCTTCACATGCAGGGTCGGGATGTATTTAGGTCTTGGAGGGCTGGGAGCTTGCCAATCCGAGCGATTCAGGATCCAGATGATTGTATCGGTTTGGGCTGTGATAGTGAACTCACTGGGTTTTCCGTCCAGAAGCATCTCACTTCCGAGAACCTGCCCCGAACTTGCCCTCAGGGCCCGACCAGGTCCCATTTCCAGTGTTACCTCACCGGTATCGACAATACCCAGGAAATGCCCCGACCTTCCTGCCCGAATTATCTGTTCTCCTGGAGAGAAGATCCGTATTTTAAGTTTAGACGTCAGGAAATCCAGCCGTTTGGCTGGTAGTTCTGCAAATATCTCGATCATCTTGAGATCTGGAGGTGAATTATGATTATCCATAATTAAAAATGTGGAACCTGAGCCGCTATCAAGATAGTCTGATACGGTTTCCTGAAATAATCATATCTAAAATATCTTGAGATGATTGTAACAAGAAGATTGAGATATTACAGGATTTAAAAAAAACTGACAAAACTGAGAAGAGAAGAATTTATTGATATGTTCTTGCTGCAGCTAGTTTTAGGGGATTATTTTGTCAGGGGTACAAGTTTGATTAACCCCTGGTCCAGATCGTTGAGTCGGCTCGGACCCAGGAGGCGGATAGCATCTTCAACGACCTTGGCGTCATTTCGAAGTTGGCTTATATCCACTCCTATCAGAGTTTCTCCCAGGGGTTTCAGGTTTCGTTGGCCTCTGCTGAACATCTTAACTGCACCCCGGTAGTTGCCCTGTGAAATCTGGAAATAGGCGAGACCGATTTGCAGGATACCCTGATAGAGATCCCGCTCGGGTGAGCGGGTATTCATCCAGGCCAGTTCGAGCGGCTCGTGGGCTTCGTAAAACTCACCCAGATTAAATAACTCGATCCCTTTCCTGGCTTCTGGATGCAGCGGATCAGATTTCGAGTGTAAATTCACTGGTAAAAGTCAATCCCGGTTTTAGGGTTGCCAGTACAGAGCAGTATTTATCCTCTGAGAGCTGCATGGCACGTTGGATCTTTTCAGCGGGAACGTCTCCCCAGATCCGATAATTAAAATGGAGGGATGTATAGGGATAAGGTTGTTCCTGGCTCTGCTCTGCAGTGACATCTACTCTAAAATCCTTTAGGGGCTGTTTCCCTTTTTCAAGGATCTGCACTACATCATAAGCTGAACAGGAAGCAGCAGATAATAGAAGCATATCTGCTGGATTAATGCCCTGGGCAAATGGTTCTTCTTCACGCTGGTAACCGATCGCAATCGAATTTCCCAGATGATCTGTGCCTACAAACATGCGTGAACGGAGCCATTCTAGTTTCACTTCTTTGGTATTGGTTTCCATATAGTTTCCTCTGATTTATAGAAATGATCTCAATTTAATTATATCCTGTGGAATTACTTGAAGGATAAGATGTTTCTATAAATAATCAGAAATGTTCCCGAAGCTCCCTAAGCCGGAGAGCTAGCTTGTTGGGGTATACTCATTTATGGAGTTATGAAAAACAAGAATCAGCGCAAAAAATGGCAAGAAGAGATCCTTAAACCTGCTCTGGATAAATTTCCGGAGCGGAAATCTGACTTTGCCACAAGTTCCGGTATTCCTCTTTCACGCGTATCTCTACCAGATGAGGGTCTCTCGTACGAGGAACGCTTGGGCTTGCCGGGTGAAAAGCCATTTACGAGAGGTGTTTATCCCACGATGCACCGCGGTCGTTTGTGGACTATGCGCCAGTATGCCGGTTTTGCCAGCGCAGAAGAATCCAACCAACGCTACCGCTACCTGCTGGAACAGGGGCAAACAGGGCTCTCGGTGGCCTTTGATCTGCCAACTCAGATCGGTTATGATTCAGACCATCCCCTGGCAGCCGGCGAGGTAGGAAAAGTGGGCGTGCCCATTTCTTCCTTGCGGGATATGGAAACGCTCTTTAAGGACATCCCTCTCGATAAAGTATCTACAAGTATGACGATTAATGCTCCAGCAGCCATTTTGCTGGCGATGTATATCGCTGTGGCTAAAAAGAACGGAATTGATCCCGGGTCACTACGCGGTACGGTTCAGAACGACATTCTTAAGGAATATATCGCTCGTGGTACGTATATCTTCCCACCTAAACCTTCCATGCGGCTGATCACGGATCTGTTCAAATATTGTCAGACAGAAGTCCCCAAATGGAATACCATTAGCATCTCTGGCTACCACATTCGAGAAGCAGGTTCCACAGCTGTCCAGGAAGTAGCATTTACTTTGGCAAACGGGATCGCATATGTAGAAGCAGCCGTGACTGCCGGTCTGGATGTGGATGATTTTGGCCGGCGATTGTCTTTTTTCTTCAATGCCCATAACGATTTCCTGGAAGAGATAGCAAAGTTCCGCTCCGCCCGGCGTTTGTGGGCTTCAATTATGGAAGAGCGTTTTGGCGCCTCTCATCCTGATGCATTAAAACTTCGTTTCCACACGCAAACTGCCGGATCGACACTCACTGCCCAGCAGCCGCATAATAACGTGGTCCGGGTTGCCTTACAGGCCCTGGCTGCTGTATTGGGCGGTACTCAATCGCTGCATACCAACAGCATGGATGAGGCTCTCAGCCTACCGACCCAGGAAGCGGTCCAAATCGCTTTGCGCACCCAGCAGATCCTGGCCGAAGAATCCGGCGTAGCCAATAGTATCGATCCCATGGGTGGATCTTATTTGATTGAGGAACTGACAGACGAGATCGAAAGCCGCGTTCGATCCTACCTGGAGGAGATCGATCGACAGGGCGGGGCACTGGCGGCTATTGAGAACGGTTACATCCAGGGAGAGATCCTGGATGCTGCATACCGTCAACTTCGGGATCTGGAAAGTGGAGAATCTCATCAGGTAGGTGTGAATATCTACCAGATGGATGAGGAGCTTTCCCTGGACCTGCTTTCCGTAGACCCGGCGCTGGAATTGGCCCAGAAAGATCGTCTTGCGGAATTGCGTCAGGCGAGGGATCAAAAGAAAGGGGATCAGCTAATATCCCGACTGAAGATCGCTGCGGATGGTCCGGATAATTTAATGCCGCTCCTGGTTGAATGTGTAGAGGGCGACCTCACATTGGGGGAGATATCTGACGCTCTTCGCGAAGTTTGGGGAGAATATCGCCCGACGGGTTGGTTCTGATCAAGTACAAGACTTCGGAATTCTCAACTACCGCTCTTCGAGAGATAGTATTAAACAGAAAAGACGCCTTGGTAGGCGCCTTTTTTATATAGATTAGGTATTGCTCTTAGTTCCAGAGTCTAATCAATTCAGATTTTCAAATCCCCTTTTATTAATACTTTCCATATTCCAGTGTCGTCCTATACATAGCGGCTGTGTTTTCCGGGGGGACATCTGGCTGAATGAAATGACTGGGTCCAAGGATCAAACCTCCATCTTTGCCGAGGGCATCGATACAGTTTTTGGTTTCTTGTTCAACTTCCTCAACACTTCCGCGGGGCAGATAATACTGGGTATCGACACTGCCGTGGAACACTAGTTGATTACCAAAATCTCTCTTCAACCCCTCCAATTCCATTCCAGGACAAACTCGCTGGATTGGATCCAGGACATCCACACCAGCATCGATGATATCCTGAATGAAAGGGCGGAAAGCACCGTCGGAGTGAAGCATTAACTTAACGTGTGATCCGCCATACTTATCCAGAGCTTTGCGGGCAGCCTTCCAGCGCCGGGCCAATATGGGGTAGATTAGATCCTGCCAGACCTGGTACGAGAACAGGGTGCTGGTTTGGGTGCCTAGATCCTCTCCACTCAATTTAAAGATTGACAAGTACTTGCCGGCGGCCCTGATGCCGGCCTCGTCCAGAGCGATTTGAATATCCGCGATCCGATTGAGCATCTCTTTAGCAAAGTCCGGATATAGAATCAGGTCCATTAACCAACCTTCAAAACCGCGCAGGTATGTAGCCAATTCCATCACTGGACCGCCAAATCTGCCCATTAAGGCAAGGTCGGTTTCTTCATAAAGTTTCTTTGCTTCTTCCTCCAACCCATCCGTGAATCCCGGATCATGAGGATCGGGCCAGGGATAGCTATCCAGGTCGATCTCAGTTGGATCAAGACCTTCCAGTGGACAGTAAGAAACCTCGTTTAGATAGCTTCCGCCAGGCAGTTCGACCAGTTTTCGTCCGACCCCCCAAGCATTCAGCACAGTGCCATCTTCCAGAGGTGGTGGGGGAGACCAGTTCCTGGATTTTCCCAGGCGTACATAGGTCACATCCACGCCAAGAGCTTCCAGCAAGTCATGACTGGGTTGAACCTCGAAGAAGCGGTCTGCCTGAACATTCTCCTCCACAGGCAAGCCAAGATAATCCCGCAAATTGATATAAGCATTGAGGGTAATGGACAGGTCCAGGGGCACCCGGTCAGCTTCTTGATGATTAAGAGCTGCCTCGATACGTTTACGTGAAGTCCAGGTATCACTCATATGATCTCTGATTAGAAAAAACCCCCGATATTAGCGATATCGGAGGTCTAAAATTTTACTCAATCAACTTCTTGGCCAGGCTGGCTGCCTGGCTGGCATCAACGCCGAATCCATCAGCACCGATTTCATCAGCATAATCCTGGGTGACAGGCGCACCGCCGATCATGACACTTATTCCATTATTCACCCCGGCATCTTCCATCTTAGTGATGACGGTTTTCATGTTGCCCATCGTTGTGGTGAGAAGGGCAGACATGGCTACGATATCGGGCTTGTGTTCTTCTATAGCTTCAATAATTTTTTCGGGTTTGACATCTGCACCAAGATCAATGACCTCGAAACCAGCCCCTTCCATCATCATGGCTACCAGGTTCTTGCCAATGTCATGGAGATCACCCTGGACAGTACCGATGATCACTTTTCCAATTGGCTGGACATCTGCCGCCACCAGGTGAGGTTGGAGCAGTTCCAGGCCAAACTTCATAGATTTGGCGGAGATCAACATCTCTGGAACATAGGCTTCACCGGATTCAAA
>RCNB010002525.1_pt1 | contig 11194 bp, 7 predicted proteins | sample 2041321 | NCBI WGS metagenome assembly RCNB01 (sample SAMN09708232, study PRJNA481090) | Marine sediment metagenome, whole genome shotgun sequencing project.
TGCGACGTATGTCGGGGCGATGTTTGGAATGGGCAGTCCGGGTCTCCGTGGCAGGGACGCGCTGGATGATCACTCCAAACTGTTCATGGCAGGGCGACTGGCACAACAGTCACGGCCAGCAGAAGGCCTGCAGGCCATGTTGGAGGAATTGTTTCTGGTTCCGATGACTGTCGAGCAATACGTCGGTGAGTGGATGACGTTGCCAATGGAGGCCAGGATGGAATTGGGGTCGTCGCCGCTGGTAGCCTCTCTGGGTGAAACAGCGACGCTGGGCGAACGTGTTTGGGGTGGGCAGCACAAGTTTCGCATCGTCTGCGGCCCTCTGGACGGAAAGGATTTCAAACGATTCTTGCCGGGCGAAAAATCTCTGGCGAAGCTGTGCTCAACAGTAAGAAACTACGTGGGCGACGAACTCGATTGGGAACTTCGATTACTACTGGTCGGCAGCGAAACGCCGACTGCGAAGCTAGGTGAATTCGGCCAGCTTGGGTGGACCAGCTGGATCGGTGAAAAACAATCAGACGAGCCCGCGGATGATGTTGTATTACATCCGATGGGGCTGGTCTTGAATCAAGAACAACAATAAGGAAAATTTGTCATGGCAGAGATAAGTCGCGCAGCGTTATTCGGAAAGCTCAATCAAGTTGGCTACAAAGCGATAGAGGCGGCAACGGTCTTCTGCAAAATGCAGGGCAACCCTAACGTCGAACTGGTGCACTGGATCCATCAGATCCTGCAGTTACAGGACTCGGATCTGCACCGCATTATTCGGCAGTTCAATATTGAACCGTCGCGATTAGCTGCCGACATCACCGACACGCTGGAAAGACTGCCGCGTGGATCGACGTCTATTTCTGATCTGTCGGCGAATATCGAAGAATCGGTGGAGCGCGGGTGGGTGGTGTCTACATTGATGTTTGGTGAGGCGCAGGTTCGTACCGGCTATTTGATTGCCGGCATTTTACAAACCCGCGGATTACGGAATGCGCTCAATAATATTTCGAAAGAATTTTCGGTGCTGACGTTTGAGAAATTGACCGACAAGTTCGATGAAGTTGTCGGTGAGTCACCTGAAAATCGCATGCACGCTCAGGACGGATTTAACGTCGGTGGTGGTGCGGATCCGGGTGAAGCCAGCGGCGCGATGTCGCCGGCTGCAATGGGCAAGCAGGAAGCTCTGGCGAAGTTTTGTGTTGATCTGACAGAGCGCGCCCGCACGGGTGAGATTGACCCGATTGTCGGGCGAGACGAAGAGATTCGCCAGATGATCGATATCCTGATGCGACGACGACAAAACAACCCGATGCTTACCGGTGAAGCCGGAGTTGGTAAAACCGCTGTCGTCGAAGGCTTTGCGCACCGTTTGGCCAGCGGCGACGTACCACCGTCGTTGAAGGATGTTAGCCTGCTGTCGTTGGACGTCGGTCTTTTGCAAGCCGGCGCCAGCATGAAAGGCGAGTTTGAAGAACGACTGAAGCAAGTGATCGAGGAAGTTCAGTCGTCTGAAAAACCGATCATCATGTTTATCGATGAAGCGCACACGCTGATCGGTGCCGGTGGTGCGGCCGGAACCGGTGATGCTGCGAATCTCCTGAAACCAGCTCTCGCACGCGGCACCTTGCGAACGGTCGCCGCGACAACTTGGGCGGAGTATAAGAAACACATCGAAAAAGATCCGGCACTGACTCGCCGCTTCCAGGTCGTGCAAGTCGAAGAGCCGAGTGAAGAGCGCGCCATTCTTATGATGCGTGCCATGGCTTCCGTCATGGAAAAACACCACAGGGTGCAGTTGCTGGATGAAGCACTGGAAGCAGCCGTTCGTCTGTCCCATCGTTACATTCCTGCGAGACAACTGCCTGATAAGTCGGTGAGCTTGCTGGATACAGCCTGCGCCCGCGTAGCGATCAGTCAACACTCAGAACCCGCCGAAGTTGAAGATTGCCGACGTTGTATCGAAGCGCTCGAACGCGAGCAGATCATCATCCAAAAGGAAGAATCGGCAGGTATAGACATTGGCGAACGCGCAGCAAGAAATTCCGGTCAGCTGGAGGAAGAACGCGCCCGCCATGCCGAATTGAACGAACGCTGGCACGGAGAAAAGGAACTGGTTGACCAGATTCTGGACATTCGAGCCCAGCTTCGCGGCGAGACCGGTACTGTCGAAGGAACGGACAGTGAGTTGGAAGAAGCCGCTGATGCCGAGGCAGGCGCGGAGGCTACAGCGCCCGAAATGGACGACAAGGAGCGCAAAAAACTGATCAAGAGCCTGCAGAAACTGCAGGCGGAACTCTCGGAAAAACAGGGAGAATCACCGCTGATTCTTCCGACCGCCGATGCCCAGGCTGTGGCTTCGGTTGTTGGCGACTGGACCGGCATTCCTGTGGGCAGGATGGTCAAAGACGAAATCGAAACGGTTCTCCATCTAACCGAACACCTGAGTAAGCGCATCATCGGCCAGGATCATGCACTCGATATGATCGCGAAACGCATTCAGACATCGCGTGCCAGTCTCGACAATCCGGGCAAGCCGATCGGTGTCTTTATGTTGGCTGGTACTTCGGGTGTGGGTAAGACCGAAACGGCCATTGCGCTCGCCGAGGTTCTCTACGGTGGTGAGCAAAACATCATCACGATCAACATGAGTGAGTATCAGGAGGCACACACGGTTTCGACATTGAAGGGATCACCTCCGGGTTACGTCGGATACGGCGAAGGCGGCGTTCTAACCGAAGCGGTACGTCGCAGACCCTACAGTGTCGTCCTGTTGGATGAGGTTGAGAAAGCCCATCCCGACGTGCACGAGATATTCTTCCAGGTGTTTGACAAAGGTTGGATGGAGGACGGCGAGGGTCGTGTCATCGATTTCAAGAACACGTTGATCATACTGACGACTAACGCCGGTACTGATTTGATCATGAACTTGTGCAAGGATCCCGAGCTGTTGCCTTCTCCCGAAGGAATCGCGAAAGCGCTCAAGGAGCCGTTGCTTAAAGTATTCCCGCCAGCATTGTTGGGCAGGCTGGTCGCAATTCCGTTCTTCCCATTGAACGACGAGATGATCAGTGCGATATCCAGGATTCAGCTTAAGAAGATCTCGAAACGGGTCGAGGCAAATCACGGTGTTCCGTTCACCTATGACGACAAGGTCATTGACCTGATCGCTGCGCGGTGTACTGATGTCGATAGCGGTGGTCGCATGATTGACACGATTCTCACCAATACGGTTCTGCCCGCTGTCAGTGAAGAAATTCTGACTCGTATGATGGAAGGACGGCCGGTTGCGAAGGTGCATGTTGATGTGAGTGATAGCGAGTTTGCGTACACCTACGATTGATACTTGACGGGAATCTTATGAATTTCATATCCGGAACTGGGTGTCGACCCTTCCTGATTGCTGCGATTGAGCAGCGGCTAAGACGATGCTAGAAAAGCAAACAATGACGGTAGAAGACGCCGTGAAGTTAGCCCTGGATTGTCACCAACGCGGTGAACTGGCGAAGGCCGCGGACATTTACGATGAGGTCCTGCAGGTCGCTCCTGATTCGGCGGACGCGCTGCATTACAAAGGGCTAATTCAACACCAGGTCGGAGATTCCGAAGCGGCGATCGAATTAATAGAGCGAGCGCTGGAATTAGTGCCTGTTTACCCTTCAGCGCTCAACAATCTTGGAAACGTTCTACGTGAGTGCGGGCGACTTGAGGAGGCGGAGGAGCGATATCGGCAGGTGCTTGAGATGTCGCCAGAACATATTGATACGCTTGTCAATATGGGTGTCGTTTACGGAGATTTGGGGAATATACCAGAGGCTTTCGAATATCTGCAAAAAGCGATTGAACTGGATCCTGAGCGCTCATCTGCGTGGCATAACCTTGGCAATGTTTACAATCGGTGCCTGGAAACTGATAAGGCCAAATCGGCCTTCGAGAAAGCAGTGAAGTTCGCTCCTAACAGCAAATCATACAAAGAGATCGCCAAAATTCTCTATAAATCAGGCAAAAAAGCAGATTCCATTAAGACACTGCAAGGCGTGCTCGATGTCGACCCGGATGATGAAGTTGCAAAACATATGATAGCTGCTTTCGGTGGATCTGATATACCCGATCGAGCATCGGATCGTTTTATCTCGCAGACATTCGACGGTTTTGCGGCCAACTTCGATGAGTCGCTCGCGCGACTGGAATACAAAGCGCCGCAGCTGGTCGGTGACGAACTGAAGCGCCTGACAGCCGATTTGGATCACAAGCTCGGGATTCTCGATATTGGTTGCGGTACTGGGTTATGCGGGCCCATTGTAAAACCATTGGCCTCGAGGCTGGTTGGCGTTGATCTATCCGCCGGTATGCTTCAAAAAGCGAAGAATAGAGAAGTCTACGATACGCTTCACCTTGGTGAGCTGACAGAGTTCATGCAAAAGTCCGATGCGACCTACGATGCAATTGTCTGTGTCGATACTTTCGTTTATTTCGGCAAACTTGATGATGCATTTGTCGCCGCAGAATCCATCTTAGACGCGGGTGGATATCTGATTTTTACAGTTGAGCGCCATACAAGTGATAACAGCGCTGAGGATTTTATACTTCAACATTATGGTCGTTATAGTCATGTCGATGAATATCTCGATAGGGCACTCACGGCAACCGGACTCTCAGTCCAGTCAATGACGCCCGTAGTTCCGCGAATGGAGTTGGGTCAGCCGGTTAGCGGCACTTTGGTGGTGGCACGAAAGCCCGATGAGTGACTTTTCGTTGCTTGCGAACGCCGTTGCTTGCCACTCCGACGGGCGATTGCGTGATGCGGAAGCGCTCTACGATCAATTTCTTGACGATCACCCTGATAATCCGGACGCCCTGCATCTCAGGGGAGTCGCTTTGTTTCAATTGAACGAAGCTGAATGTGCGGAACCCTTGCTTAGGAAGGCCATAGCGATTAACGCTAGTGAAGCGGACTTCCACTCCAATCTCGGTCTGGTTCTGCAGGATACCGGGCGACCGAATGAAGCCCTTGAATCATTCAGGGCCGCCGTGGCATTGCAGCCGGATTTTCGAGCGGCGCTGATCGGTCTTGCAAGAGTGGAGTTGAAGCTCAAAATGTTCGCTGCTGCGGCATCAACATTCCGGAAAGTTATTGGCAAGAATGAGACTGACCCACGCCTGATCCGGGACTTTGTAGCAGCATTGATAGAAAACAATGAATTTCCGGAGGCGGAGCAGCTATGTAGTCAGGCATTGGCGAATGAACCAGCGAACGTAGACTCTCTTGTATCATTTGGGCATTTGCAGCAGGCCATGAAAATGCCAGACGAAGCAGCGCAGACCTACCTGGCGGTGCTGAAGATTGATCCGAACAATGTTCGTGCCACTAATAACATTGGTACGATTTGTATGGGTCGCGATGAGCCACAGAATGCTTTGGATTGGTTTCTCAACGCAGTTCGACTGGACGGAGAATTCGTTGAAGCCATGTTCAACGCCGGCGTTGCGTATCAGAATCTGGGAAACGCCGATGCGGCAGCGAATTATTTCAATGCCGCAATAACGAAGAAAAAAGACTTGCCGAGAGCTTATCGGTATCTTTCAGAAATTTATCGCGTCGCAGGACGAAGCGAACTACATCAGCGCACGCTGAAGGCGTGGCTGGAAGTCTCGCCGGGATCAGCGATCGCAAAGCACTTGCTTGCTGCGAGTCAGGGCGATAGCAGTGTCCTGCGGGCTCCCGACGATTTCATCCGGGACGAATTCGATGATTTCGCCGACTCATTTGATGAAAGACTGGAAAAGCTGGATTACACAACGCCGACGAAGTTGATTGATCTTCTAGGTCGACAAGAAATTGCAGCTAGAAGTCTTGATCGAGCATTGGATGCGGGCTGTGGCACAGGACTGTGCGCCAAAGGAATTAGGCGCTTGGCCAAGACGGTTGTCGGCGTAGACCTATCTGTAAGAATGCTCGAGCAGGCATCGCAACTTGAGGTCTACTCGGAGCTAATCGAGGCCGAGCTGGATGCGTATATGCGATCCCGTCCGTCGGCGTTTGATCTCGTCGTTTCGGCTGACACGCTGGTCTATTTCGGAGCTCTGGAATCAGTTCTTGAAGCCGCTGCCATTACGATGAATCCAAGCGGAATTCTCGCGTTTTCGGTAGAGCTATCAGAGGATGCTGTTGTGGGTGATTATCGATTGCAGAACAGCGGACGATACTGCCACTCCAGGGACTACGTGGTTTCCTGCCTATCCGATGCCGGATTTGAGGTGCTGGCCGAGGATGCGACAACGATTCGTATAGAGGCTAACAAACCCGTAACGGGGCTTCTCGTAGTAGCGAGACTTTTAGCAGGTGACAGCGGATGAACTCGAAAGACTATACGATTCACAAGGTCATTGGCGTGGAAACACTGCAATCGCTTGTAGCTGCATACCGACTATCGTCAGCGGCAGCGATTCTTGATGTCGATAAAAACGCGTCGATCAGGTCGATTCTGGCAACGGGTCGTGAGCTCCCGATTGATCTGATCATTCACATACCGCCCAATGCTGAAGATACCTTGCGCCGACGCATGTATAAAATTCGCGAACTCAGCCCGGTACTCTTGGCGCACTTCGATACTTTGCAGGAGTTGGTCATCGCCGAGTTACTGCCGGCTCTCCGCAACGACGTCAGTCCTTTCTGTTCTGATGAGGTTTCGTCCGTACTGCAAAATCTCGAGGAGTTTTCGCAGAATTCGCTGAATCGTATCAGTACAAACTCGATAATATTTGCCGAGCTTGGTAGCGCGATGAGCCTAACGCACGTTGCGACTCGCGATGATCACGGGCTTGCATCTTCGTCAGGCAACCCGGCTGCCGGGTTGGCATGGGCCATTTCCAATGATGGACTATTCGCCTGGAAGTCGGTGTGGAGCCGAGACATCATGGCATCCAAATGGGGCTCTGGATCAGCGGACACGGATGCCCGGGCGATACTCGACTACCTGACGACCATTCGTTCGCTGATCGTTCAGAGCGTGGACCAACGGTTTCGCGAAAGCCTCTTGCTGCAGCAAAAACTGCAGGCCGAAAAATAACACGCCAACATCAAATTGCAGTAATCGCCAGCGACTGTAACCTCGGGACACGAATATCCGTTCCGCCTCGCTCTGCAAGTAGCGGAACGAGACCTCGAGCCAACAAAGCCTCTGCTGCGGAATCCGTCATATACGCTCCGGTCGGCGGTTTGATAGCCTGACCGCCGCCATCGTCGTAGGTGACAAGCGGCGCATCATCGACAAGCAGTGATTCTGTCAGCCACATCAGTGCCAGAACGATGGATGCACTGCCCCATGAAAACGCGTCATGTGAGGGCGACGCACCGAGCTCCTCGAAATCGAACGCATCGATAGGATCTGAGCGCTTGCCATAGGGTTGCCTTAGCAACACATTGGGGTAGCCCATGGCGATGTTTGATAGTCCGGATAGCGAATCTCCCGCGTCAGCCTTTGCGAAATCAGAAGCGTCCAGCGCGGTGGGTTTGCTGAAATCGCCGAGGAACCCTGCGATTGAGTCTGCCGTGCCCGCGAAAGCTATCGTATTCAGACTGCTGGCCAGGCGACCGAGGGACTGTAGATTCGACTGTTCAGCGGCGGAATAATCGTGGAGAACGACAATCGCCGCGGCAGAGCCGGGGCCGGCGGCAACCTGTCGTAGCAGGTCTTCGCTCCAGGAGTCGATTGCTGACGTATCAACGTCAACCAGCCAAATGGCGGCCGACTCGTCGTAGTCTATGCGCTCGCCGAGCCATTGCAGCGATCGCCAGGCGGACTCCATCTTCTGGAATGGGCGCGCGTGTAAGGCTTCCCGGAGCCGTGCGCTGTTATCACCCGTCGGGCGTTCTTTTGTTACTGAAGGCGCTGGAGCGTCGGTCGCGACAGCATCGGCGATGAGCTTGTCCAGCGTCGATTTCACCGCGGGGCTTGCGGCGCCGGGGCTGGCTGTCGTTCCTCCGAGCAGGCGGGCGAAGTCGTTGTCGCCTCCAGTAGCAGCTTGCTCTAAGGGTGGAACGGCTTGTTCCAGAGGCTCTTCGGCGACAGGCGGAGCTGACGCAAACAGGCTGTCCATCTTCAGCAGGGAATCGGGGTGAAAGCACTCCATTGAGGTCACCGGGACGGTGTGTGTCTCAGTTTCCAGGGCCAGCTCGATCGTCGGAGCGATACGGGCGACCGCCACGTCGAGCTTGTTGGGGTCCAAAGTGAACATATTCCGGATTCCCGCGGCCGTCGAAGACACCGTATCGGATGTTCCTGTTCCGGAGAAATCGCCGAGAACGAGGATATTCGCAGCTGACGGTCGCGATTTCTTCATTTTGGGGCGATTGGAGTCGATATTCATTTCTATATTCATGTGCTAGCAGCCTGAATTTTCTGGAGTTATTGGAGGTTGGACGGTAAACTCGTGCAAGTCCTTTGTAGCTGTGGGACAGTTTAGCTGACAGACGCGTGCAGGTCGCGTAGTGTCGAATTCATCAACAGAACGAAGGGACATTCCGATGAGTCGGGTTCGTATTGTCGAAAAAAACTATTCTGAGTTCACGACCGCTTTGCGGTCAGCATCTGATAGTGGCAGAAAACTTGAACCTGTCGATAAGGATGCGTGGAAAGAATTCGTCACTGAGAATCGTATTCAGGAAGCGGCGTTTCGCAGCATCGCCAACAAGAAATACGAGGGAATGAAAGCCGTTGTAATAAAAGAAGATGACTCGTGGGGTGGGTATTATATGTTCACGACCGAGGAAGAAGCTGTTCTCAAATGGGAACGCGACGACTCTTAGAAAATAAAAACAACAGCCAACGACGAGCCAGCAGGAGGCTTGTCGGGAGAGGAATACCCAATGAGTATTAATCAAGTCGGGATGGTGAAATCCGATCTGGGAGCAGTAGGTGACGCTGGCGAAAGCTTCTCCCTGTATATCTTTGAGGCGGATGAAAATCTCGGCCGACCGTTTCAATTCGACGCCACTCTTCTGGCTGATGACGAAATAGGTGAGAAAATCGAGTCTTTGTTGGGCACGGAAATGCGCTTTTCAATCGACCTTGACCTTGGCAATGAAGAAAGTCGTTATTTTCACGGACGTGTAAGCCGGCTCGTATTCAATGGCTTTCATGGCAAGAAGCTGAGTTACCGGGTCACTTTGAAGCCGTGGATCTGGTTTCTGCAGCACAGCTCCGATAACCGTGTTTTTCAAGACATGACCGCTCCGGAGATCATTAAGGAAGTGTTTGGTGATCACGGAGAGTCATCGAAAGATGAGCTGGTTGGCAAATACGAAAAGCGTGAGTACTGCGTGCAGTACGGTGAAACGGACTTCGATTTTGTTAGCCGGCTGATGGAAGAAGAGGGGATTTTTTACTATTTCAGGCACGAGGAATCCAAGTATGAATTGGTGCTGGCCGATGCCGATAGCTCGCATACGCCATTTGGACCTCTCCCCAAGATCCCTTATCGTGAGCCAGGGTCTGAAACTGCCGTTCTATCAAATTTCATCAACCGAGTGGAGGATTCGTACGAGGTCGATACTGGCGAGGTTACGATGCAAAGTTATAACTTCGAGACTCCTTCGACCGACCTCACGGCACGCACGGTTAACAACATTCAGAAAGATAAATCGAAAGGCGAGCTTTACGAATACGGCTCGCCTTACGGAGAGGTTAAGAAAGGTGAGGATGGCAGCAAAGTCCGTCTTCAACAACAGAAAGCACGCTACCGGTTGCTCAGCGGCAGCGGCCCCGTCAGAGGTGTTTGCGCGGGATACCTGTTTAACCTGATCGACGCACCGTTAAAAAGTCTGGATCAGGAGTATCTGGTAATCAGTACTAGTATTCAGTTTCAGAATAATGAACTGACAACGGGAATGGGTGACGGCGGAGCACCGTTCGGTTGCTCCTTCAACGCCATTCCCTCTTCGACAGCTTTTCGTTCTCCAGCTTATACGCCAAAAGCGGTTGTCCGCGGCCCCCAAACGGCCGTTGTCGTTGGTCCGAAAGGGGACGAAATCTATACCGATAAATTCGGTCGCGTAAAAATTCAGTTCCACTGGGATCGATTAGGTAAATCGGATGAGAAAAGCTCCTGCATGGTTCGCGTATCGACCGCTATTGCCGGTTCGTCCTGGGGCATGGTCTCCATTCCACGAATTGGGCAGGAAGTGATCGTTGATTTTCTTGAGGGTGATCCGAATCAGCCGATAATTGTTGGCAGCGTCTATAACGACAAGAATAAGCCACCTTATGACTTACCGGCCAATATGACACAGTCCGGCTTTAAGTCGCGGTCAACGGATGGCAGCGAAGGGATGGGCGATGGAACGACCTTCAACGAATTTAGATTTGAAGACAAATTTGACGAGGAAGAGGTCTTCATTCATGCGGAAAAAAACTTCAAGCGAATTGTAAAAAATAACGATGAATTGCAAGTCGGCATGGAAAAAGCGGATCCCGGCGACCAGACGATCGAGATTCAAAATGATCGTACAGTCACATTGTATAAGGGCAGGGATTCTCTGATCGTCGAAGACAATGATCAGGTGATCGATGTAGCCAAAAAGATATCCATAACGGCTGGGGATGAATTTGAGGTGGTCGTCGGACAATCGAAACTGACAATGACTGCGAATGGAGATATCACCATTGAAGGTATCAATCTTGAAATCAGGACCGATGCCACAGCAAAAGTAAAAAGTGCGTCCATTAAGATCGACGGTAGCGCTGAAGTCGGAATTAAGGGCGGCGGCCAGACTAAAGTTGAGGGTTCTGGAATGTTGGATTTGAAAGGTGGTGGCATGGCCAAGCTGAAAGGCGGCGTGACCATGATCGGATAACGGCGACTACTGACGATGTCCACACTAGACCTAAGTTCCGATTCGAGACGAGCTCCTGCCGAGGTAATCACTGATCTCGCGTTGTCCGATGACGCCGTTGCATTGATGCCAGATTGCAAAAACACGTTGTCGTTTTTGAATCGCTTGTGCGACGACGGATTGTTTCACGATGCCTTTGTTACGCTTGCGCGAACTTTGCCTCGGCAATACGCGATCATTTGGGGAGATCGGTGTCTGCAATTTGGCCCGGCTGACGACATCAATGACGCGGAGCAACACTGCATCAACATCGCCAAACAGTGGATCAGAAACCCGGATGAGACCCTTCGACGGGCAGCGCTGGATGCA
>RCNB010002528.1_pt1 | contig 11190 bp, 6 predicted proteins | sample 2041321 | NCBI WGS metagenome assembly RCNB01 (sample SAMN09708232, study PRJNA481090) | Marine sediment metagenome, whole genome shotgun sequencing project.
AAAATACTGTCACTGGAAACTTTGAAAACAACACGGTAATCTCCGACTCTCAACTGCCAGTATCCTTTAAGGGTTCTTCGCAACGGCTTTCCATAGGCTTCAGGTTGTGTGGCAAACCGTTCTTCGATGGCTCTCTTGATCATGCCCTTGTTTTTCGCGTCAATTTTGGGCAGGTCAGATCTTTTTACGTCCGGATGGTATTTGAGTTTGTATGCCATTGCCTTTCCACAAGAGTCGGTTCTTAAAGCCAAACATCATTATGGGTTAGCGCTTTGGAGTCATTCCATGATTTTTCCCTTTCTTCGGCAAATGTAGAAAGAGCAATGTCCTCTTGAATCTCCAAGGCCTCTTTAAGCAAATCTCTAACCTTGGCGGATAATGAGACATTATCCTTTTCTGCCAAAAACCGGACGCTTTGGTAAAGAAGATTGTCCAAGGCTACGTTTATACGCGGGTTTTGAGTTGGCATGGTCTTTTCCTCCAGATAAAATTAAACTTAAGTGTAACAATAGTGATACACCACGTCAAATTAAAAGTGAGTTTGAAGGCGATTTACTAACAAGGAACGATGGGTTGCGAGTCTCATCATGCGACCTTGATATAAAAAAATCCAGGGAATAGCTGCGAACGAAAACAACATGGATCAAATTATGAAAATTTTCATTGTATCCTTTTTCTTTCCCATAGTTGGTATTTTATTTCCCAAAATATAACCTTAATTACCCAATAACACAAAACTTAACGACTAGTACTATCACAGATAACCTTTTCATATTATTAGACAAGTCCCCAATATTATCATGTTGGCATGATGCTTTCATAGACAACATGATATGAATAAGGATTTCTGGGAAATACCATGGTTGTCAACTACGGAAAAGGTCAGGCTTCACATCCTCTATATGTCGTGTATACGTTTTGTCGTGGAAAAATACGGGGGGATAATGGAAACAGACCGTAAGACATGCATTGCCAGTATAAGGATCCCGAAAGATCATACGGTCGCATGTTTTCAAGAATTGAAGGACTTAAATCTAGTAAAACATGGGACAATGTTGAGTACGCTGCCTGCTAACCTGTAGACCAGCGGGATGCCATGTGTTCTGTTCCACCCACGAACAAGACACTCTTTTCCCAGCGTTGAAAACCACGTAAAGGGTTGTTTTGAAAGATGAACGCTCATTTTTTTCATTAACCTTCCACAGTCCATCCGGCGCAAAAATAACTTAGCGCTGATGCACTTGCATCTTTTTAAGGCGAAAGCCGCAATCCTTGGCCCCTTGACCCCCCAAACCCTTATCTTATCATCCTACCAACTCTTTTGGAGATGATCCGCTTTTCCCCTCCCGCCAGGCGGGACTCAATGTCTCTCAAAAAAGACTTTTTCCGAGTCTGACAAAGCTCTGAGGCCCCACCAGAAAAGCAGCAAGCCCTTTTCCAACGCCGACCCTAAAGGTTTTATAACGAAAAACCGAAAGATGATTAAAGGCATCTGTTCCATTGCCCGTACGAATTCAAATATGACGACCTCGTAAAAAGTCCATCAAATATGTATAGGGGCATATGCATTGACAGGGCTGTCTGGCTGTCGTAAAGTAGAAAAGGTAAGAACTGCTGATGGTTTTCGTTCCCTTATCAACAGGTACTTGCGATATGGCTTACGACCAGCACAAGACACTCCAAAACATATGGGCGGTTCTTTTGATAGCAATGGGTTTGTTGCTTTGCCTTAAGACACCATATGCCATTCGCCAAGGCGATGGGACTGGTTTTTTAAATTTTGCCCGTTATTTTATAGGAGTGTTTTTGATCGTAGGCGGGGCAAGAAAATTCTATGCACTCTATCTTGCCGGATCAAAAGAGCACCCGCCTGAAGACTAGGTTGAGTTACTGTCACACATGAAGGGTTAGGTCCCAATGGTCGTATTAAACATGCAAAAAAAACAGGCCGCAGATGATGAGGCAAACAAATCTGCCGACCTGAAAGAAGAAGTCGAATACCGCGAAAAACTACTGCAAATCACCAACCGAGTTAATTCGGCAAATAACATTGACGAAATACTGATAGATCTAAAAGATAGCGTGACTAACCTCTTTGATGCCGAACGACTTACCGTATATGTGGTCGACGGTATCAATAAAGAACTTGTTTCTAGAGTCAAGTCAGGAAATGAAATAAATGAAATCCGCGTCCCCATCTCGTCTGCCAGCCTAACAGGATACGTAGCCAGCAAAGGTGAGTTGCTCAACATTAAAGATGTATACGATCAAGAGGAACTCTCATCTATTGATGCTGCTTTGTCCTTTGACAGAACATGGGACGAGAAGAGTGGCTTTCAAACCCGACAGGTCTTAGCCGCCCCCATTAGTTTTCAGAAGTACCTCCTTGGAGCCATCCAGATTATCAATCGCAAAAACGGCTCTTCCTTTGCCAAACGTGATGAAACTGCAGTTCAAGAACTGGCCAAGATACTCGGAATTGCCATATATAATCAGAAAAGGATGGCAAAAGCCCGTCCGGGCAAGTTTGATTATTTGGTAGAAAATAGCCTTTTGACCCAAAAGGAGCTCGACAAGGCAATATCAGATGCTCGACAAGCCAAAAAGGATGTCGAACCAATATTGACCCAAAGCTTCAAGGTACCAAAAAAGGAGGTTGGAAAATCTCTTAGCCAATATTACAGAACCCCTTTTGCGGAATATACCGAGACGATGGCAATACCCGGGGAACTCCTTGTGGGGTTGAAGGTTTCCTTTATGAAACGAAATAATTGGGTACCTATTAAGGAAGAAGACGGCAAGGTTGTTATTGCCATTGACAATCCTTTCCACCTGCAAAAGATAGATATGATAAAGCCATTGTTTGCGGGCCGACAACTGGCATTTCATGTGGCTTTGAAAGAAGATATTCTCAGCTTTCTCAATCTGTTCTACCAAGAGGAAACGGAGCAAAGGGGCATTGATGATATCCTTGGCCAGCTCACAATCGAAGACGAAGAGATTGAAGAAGCAGAAAAAAATGTTAATGACGAAGACAGCGCTATAGTCCAATTAGTCAACAAGATTATCCTTGATGCCTATGCCCGAAATGTCTCGGATATCCACGTAGAACCCTACCCCGGGAAGAAAAATACTGAGATTCGTTTCAGGACTGACGGTGTCTGTCAACTCTACCAAACCGTTCCTTACAGCTACCGTGCCGCCATCGTATCACGACTCAAGATCATGTCGGATCTGGATATTGCCGAACGTCGAAAACCCCAGGACGGAAAGATAAAGTTTAGGAAATACGGCGGGAAAAACATTGAACTTCGTGTAGCCACAATCCCAACGGCAGGTGGTCTGGAAGACGTCGTATTGCGTATTCTCCACAGCGGTGATCCACTGCCTCTTAATAAGATAGGACTCTCTAAGCAAAATTATGAGAATTTCACAAGCCTTGTTGTTCAGCCTTACGGACTTATCTTTGTCTGCGGACCGACGGGCTCTGGTAAAACAACGACACTCCATTCTGCTCTTGCCTATATCAACAAGCCCGAGATCAAGATATGGACAGCGGAAGACCCTGTTGAGATCACTCAAGCAGGGCTGCGCCAGGTTCAAACTCACCACAAGATAGGTTTTGATTTTGCCGCTGCCATGCGTTCATTCTTAAGGGCCGACCCGGACGTTATCATGGTAGGAGAGATGCGCGACAAAGAAACCACCCACGTCGGCATCGAAGCCTCATTGACCGGACACCTTGTATTTTCCACGCTCCATACAAATAGTGCGCCTGAAAGTATAACACGACTCCTCGATATGGGAATGGATCCATTCAATTTTGCCGATGCCATACTAGGAATTATGGCCCAACGCCTAATTCGCACACTGTGTAAAAAATGCAAAAAGGAGTATCACCCCTCAAAGGAGGAATACGACGAACTGGTTCGCGAACATGGTCCTAAAGAATTTGAGAAGTTAGACATAACCTATTCAGATGAACTCACCCTCTGCAAACCGGCAGGGTGTTCCCAATGCAACAATACCGGATATCAAGGCCGTATGGGAATCCATGAGCTTTTGGTTGGAACCGACGAAATGAAAAGGCTCATACAAGGGAAAGCACAGATGAATGACATTCGGACTCAGGCCATCACAGACGGAATGACCACGCTAAAGCAAGATGGCATTGAGAAGATCTTTGCTGGACATACTAACCTATTGCAGGTACGAAAAGTCTGCATAAAGTAGGGGTACTCATGGAAGGTTAATGAAAAAAATGAGCGTTCATCTTCCAAAAACAACCTTTTACGGCATAAACTAAAGCTTTGAATATTTACAAAACAACTTAGCGCTTATGCACTCCTGCCCCATAAGCACTTTCAAACTTTTCAAGTTGTCTCTCATAATAGTCCGAATCCTTAGGGGCCTTAGCCAAAGCCTCCCTGACAACCCTTATTGCCTCTTGATGAAATCCATTCATATGATAGCTTTCGGCCAGAGTGTCCAGAATGTGGGGATCACGCTTGAGAGCTGCGGCTTGTTTTGCGTAGACAAGCGCCTTTTTTGCGTTCCTGTACTTCTTCTTATTGCAAGTGGCAAAAAGCCAGGCCAGGTTGTTTAAGGCCTCTGCATTATCAGGTGCAAGCCGGAGAGATTTTTCGTAAGTTACTACGGCCTGTTCATATTCCTCGTTTTGGTAGTAAAGAGAAGCAAGCATATTATACAGACCGGGCTTTGTTGGATTCTGCCCTATTTCTGTGACTAGAACTTTTTCGAGGAAGCGACTGTTTAAGGTTTCCCCCACGTCGCCAAAATTGATGGCATATCCTAAATAACCGAAAGACACGAGCCCAACCATAAACACTATGATGCTTCTTCGTAGTTTCCTATCGTGCCGGTGTATCCAACGTCTATCGTTTTCGCACTTGTTCAAAAAATCGATCCGCTGTCGAATACTGAAATGATGCCAACTTGGCCTATCGTGAGCTTGCCCACTATAAACAGCGATCTTTTCCAAAGAGGAAACGAGAGATCTGCTGTCTCCAAGCAGATTAAAGGCATAGAGATCTGCTTGTCGCTCACAGTTACGCATAAAATAGCCAAACACATATCGGAAATAGACTAAAAAAAGTGTAGCCATAGCGGCAGTAAAAGCAAGTGATGTAAGTAAAGGCAGTTTGGCTACAACAGTTCCAGCAATAGGAAATGTCAAATTGCCGTACAGGATTGCATAGACAATCAAATCGAAAAGGCTGTATGAGAGTATGATAAAGCCCACAAAGAAAATAAGATAGAATACCAGGTGTTTTCTCTTGATATGACCGATCTCGTGGGCCATGACGGCATCAAGTTCATCATCACTTAAAATCTGAAGAAGACTTTCTGTTACTAGGATATATCGAAATCTCTTTACCAATCCCATTACTCCGGCTGTCAGGAGTCTGCCTTCAAATATAGGCCACTTCAAGATATTGTTATATCCCAGCCCCGCTTTACGGCACATTGCCTCAATCCGTTTACGCTTGTAACCAAAAGAAAGCGGACGACACTGCCAAAAGAACCTGATTAAAGAAGGAGCCACAACAACAAGGACCGCAATAAAACAAGAAAAGAAGATGAGTTGCCCCTCAGGTTTGGCCAACAGGCGCTTGGGTGCTTCAAAGGGAAGTATGCTTATCATATCGATGCCCGCTGAAATCAGCAGCCACGGCAAGAGCACAGGCAAGTGAAAGGTGATATTGGAAAGGACATAGGATTTGACGGAAATATTCGTTTGAAAGAGGCGTTGGTAGGATTCGTGGGCGCATACCCAAATAATAGAAAGATAACAGGTAAAAAGCGCTATGAAAAGGAGTGCCATCAGGGTTGGAGACGATGAAAAAACCGGCAGATCAATAACAAAGAGCTTCAAGTTTAACAGATAGAGATCCGCGGAAAAGAGCACAACGGCCATAGTGGCGTGACGACTAAATAATCGGTCAAACTGACCATGCAACCCATTCGGCCCGTTCAGATCAACCCTTTTCGAAAGTCTGCCAAAGGAGCTTTTGGTTGCAGCTACGAATACGACCAGGAGAGAAAAGAAGATAACCAGAGTCTCAATGCCCCCGAAATAAGACTTCTGCGGAGGATAATAAGTGGAATAAACAAGAAGAACTAAGATGAAGTAAATAAAATTGCCATACATGGTTAAGACGCTGAATGTATTAGGAGGCCTTGAAGCCATGGCCTTGAGATGTGCCTATCTCCCCAGAGTATTTCAAGAAGGCAAGTACTTGTCCATCATTTGCCCCAATTTCTCTGGCCGAATGGGTTTAGAGATATAATCATCCATGCCTGCTTCAATGCATTTTTCCCGATCTCCCTTCATGGCATGTGCAGTCATGGCGACAATGGGCACGTCGTGGTTGCGGACATTCGAGCCTGGATCGCGTATGATTCTAGTAGCTTCATAGCCGTCCATTTCAGGCATTTGAACGTCCATAAACACCAAGTCATAAGAGACCATCTCAAGGGCTTTGACGGCTTCTTTTCCATTAACTACTGTATCAGCATCAATACCTGTTTTTCCGATAAGGCGCACGGCCAGTTTCTGGTTTACAGGGTTATCTTCGACCAAAAGGATGCGACCCTTATGTTTTGCGTCGGCAAGAGTGTGGCGTGTAACAAGTGTGTGTTTCTTGTCATCTTTTCTTGAGGATCTCGGTCCACCAAGTACCGTCAACAAACAGTCGAGAAGCTGAGACTGCTTGATCGGTTTAACAAGATAAGCGGCAAAGCCGATCTCCTTTACCCGGACAGCATCTCCCCTTAGACCCCACGAGGTAACCATGACAAGGGCTGTTTCTTTTAGTGCCTTGTCGGCCTTGATTTCCCGCCCCAGCGCCTCTCCGTCCATTTCCGGCATCATGAAATCCACGATGGCTGCATGATAAGGCAAGCCGTTTTCTGCGGCCGAACGAAGCATCGACAAGGCCTCACCAGGTCCTGAAGCCGCACCAAGCTCGCAGTCCCACGATTTAAAATACGCAGTAAGAACCTCTCTATTCACCGCGTTATCATCCACTACGAGGACCCTTTTCTTGCTTATATCCGCATAAGACACTGCCACCGTCTTTTCGTCTTTCCCTTGTTCCAAGACTACCGTAAAAGAGAACGTGGACCCTTTTGCTTCTTTACTTGTAACAGTGATTTTCCCGCCCATATTCTCCACGAGTCGCTTTGAAATGGCTAGCCCTAGCCCTGTGCCTCCATATTTCCGCGTGGTTGATGTGTCGGCCTGAGAAAAGGGTTTAAAAAGTCGGCCCAAGCGGTCCGCTGGAATACCAATACCAGAGTCGGTCACAGTAAAGCAAACTCTTATCTCGGAATTACTATCTTCTTCGACGGAAACGCGTATCACAACTTCGCCCTTTTCCGTGAACTTCACGGCGTTTGTCACCAAGTTAAGAAGTATCTGTCGCAACCGCCCAGGGTCTCCCAATACATTCGAAGGAACCTCCGGCTGAATCACACACGCAAGCTCCAGTCCCTTATCGACGGCTTTCTGTGTCACTATCTCCATTACGTTTTCCATACTCGCTCTCAAATCAAAGTCGATGGTTTCAAGCTCCAGTTTGCCGGCCTCGATTTTTGAAAAATCCAAGAGATCGTTAATAATCTGAAGTAAAGATTCGCCCGAAGCTTGGACCGTTTTTGCACAATCACACTGATCATCGGTCAACTCTGTCTCCAATAGCAAGCCTGTCATCCCAATCACAGCGTTCATTGGTGTGCGAATTTCGTGGCTCATGTTCGCAAGGAAGTCGCTTTTCGCTTCATTGGCTTCCCCGGCGACTTTCTCTGCCCGCTTTCTCTCTGCAATTTCTCTGGATACACTTTCGATCATTTGGTTCGTTACATTCTTCAATGATTCAAGCAGGTCAACTTTGGAAGTCCCGGTTACTCGAGCATTTAGATCCCCCTTTGAAACTAAGTGCAGTACATGGAAATGCTCAGAAAGACATATGGCAAATTCGTGAGACAAATCAACGATTTCCTTTATATTACGGCCTGTTGAGTTCACCGTATGTTTCAGCTTGCTAATCAGTTCAACCTCTGAGGCTTCTGGGATGTTTACAGAAGTATTGCCGGCGGAAATCTCCTTAAGTGCTTCAAAAACATCAGTTAATCCCTCGGACAGCTCAGTACTTAAAGCACGGTATTTCTCCTCGCTCTTTCGAAGCGCTTGTTCGGCTTGTTTGCGTTCCTCTACTTCCCCCTCAAGCAAGTCGTTGGCATTCCTTAACTCTGCAGTCCGCTTTTCTACGCGATCTTCTAAATCGTCGTTGGCTCTGCGTAGTTTCTCCTCGCTTTTTCGGACGGCGTCTTCCGCGCGTTTACGTTCATAAACTTCATTTTTCAGGTCTTCATTGGCAGCCCCTATTGCTTTTACCTGCTGTGTGACCGTACGTGCAATTCTGGCAGTCAACACAAGAAAAACAATCATTGAAAAAAGCCAGACAACCAACATGTTTCGCCAAGCCTTTCCCAAAGCCGTTTCTGCCGACGCTGCAATCTTGGTCGCGAAAGACTCCAGGCTTTCTGCTAGTTGTTGCCTTGCAGCCTTGAGATCCTCAAATAGCTGAGCTACTTCGACTCCAAGGCTTTCCCCTTCGGCTCGAAGTGTCAACCGATCCTTACATAGCGAGTAAAGTCCACCGTAGCCGGGAACAATGGTTTGGTGTACGGAATCGATTTGATAACCCTGACCGAACAGCGCGATCTCGACGTTTCTGAGCAACTCTTCATTGGCAACAATTGATGGCGGCTCTGATAATTGTAAATTAGTGAAACATCGTCTCAAACGATCTAATGTCGACTTGAACTTGTTGTCTTTGAGATCGGCAAGATTGTCGATGTGGTTTTCGCTTAGGAGGCGCTCCAATAGCAAAGAAAGATCGGCAAGCTCGGTTTTAATAGTTGGAATCCGGGTTATGTCACTCATCTCGCTGATGATATGCATGGCAAGCCGGCCCTTTTCTTCCCCTTCGCTTTTTAGATATTGCTGGATCTCAATGGCATGGTCCAACCTCTGACGCCCCTCAATACTTGATATAACGGCATGCAGATCTCTAAGGGACGAATCAGCTGCTTTTTGCGCCGCAGGGAATGCGGGAACAACTGTAGTGTAGCTGTCGGCCCATCGTAAACATTGGCTCCAAATGTCTTTAAGTGTGGTTACTCTGTCCTTAAAGTCATTGAGGGCCGCTTTAATGGCTGGATCTCCCGCAATATCCCGTTTGGTGTAATCGTTAACAATACTTGTCAACTTCATCGTCCATTGACCCGCAACATCCCCTGTCCCCTCGCCGTCCAGCAGTGCCCTCAATTCTTCTCGGCCTTGAGTCAGATGAGGATCGAGTGAAGTCAGCAGGTGAGTCGTCTCTGCTTGTATGGCATCGAGATTCTCTCTTTCCGTTCGGATATCAGCAAGGGTCATGAAAACAATGCCAAGCATTATCACACCGACTACAACACCTAGAAATGCGACCGTCCAGACAAGTCTCGTGGCACTGCTGCGACTTATCTTTTTTTCTTGTTCACTCATGGCGTCTCCTAGCAAATTCCGTTTGGAGTCCTTCCCACTTGAATGGCACAGTTTTTCCGTCCTTCATAATGGTTGGCCATACCGTATGGCAAGCCTGGTGGTCATCTGAGGCAAGGTGCAGTAGTTGTCCCAATCCGATGTCAAAATCACCGAGTCGTTCCAGGGCTGTAACCACGGTTTCTCTGGTAATAGGCCCCTCAATATCTTCCAAGGCTTCAAAGAAAATCCTGGCGGCTATGTATCCCTCCAGTGAGCCAAACGTGGGTGTTGCCGAAGGATTCCATAAATGAATGGCCTCCCGGTATCTGTTAACGATAGACAGATCGGCCTCAAAATGCGGCACGACTTGCGTGACAATCACCCCACTGCCATACCCACCTAGTTTCTCAGCTAACGGCTCAGCCCCTACAAAAGAGACGTTGAGAAAAAGCGCATCCAGTCCGCTTTTTCTTGCAAGTGTGATGAAAACGGCACAGGGGGCATAAGCCCCGACCATGATGACTGCGCGTGGCTGCGGATTAGCCATGATCATGTCAGCCAAGGCGTTTTCCACTGCCAGCGTGTTTCGTTCATATCGGCTGTGGATGATGACATGTTCGTCTCGCAGTCCGTGACGTTTTAGCGCAGCAATTCCACCGGTATAACCGGCATCACCATATGCATCCCTCTGCGTGAAAAAAGCAATTTCGCGAGGTTTGAGCCCGCCGAATTTTACCAACCCATCGACCATGGCGGCAGTCTCTTCGGCATAACTTGCCCGGTAATTTATCACATAGCGATCCGGCGGAGCCCTTCGCAGGACCCCCGCCCCGGTAAAGGCTCCGAAAAACGGGGTTCTACTCGCATTCGCTATAGGAATAGCTGCAACGGCCGTAGGGGTCCCCACATTTCCTATTACGGCAAGAACCTGCTCTTCATCGATGAGCTTACGCATGTTAGGAGCTGTACGAGACGGTTCATAACCATCATCGAGAGATATAAGGTTAACGATGCGTCCGTTGATACCCCCAGATCTATTAACCTCACTGATGGCTGTAAATATTCCGGCTCGCATGTTGATGCCAAGGATGGCGGCAGGGCCACTCAACGCAGTAGACATACCCAAAACAATCTTGTCTTTACCGGCGGATAATTGGTTTCCAGAGGCTAAAGCCATCCCGCAATAGAGAAAAGTAATGGCACAAACCACAACAAGCATGCATTTTCCTTGCGGAAAGCTTCTTTGCAGCTGGTCCGAATGGAAACACCTGGGAGGTGTCCTTGAAGCGCCGGCTGATACCGGAAAGAACGCTGTGGTAAAGGACGAGAATACAGGAACGATATCGCTGTTCATAAGATTACCTCCAGATATAGATGGATGACAGGAATAAATCCCTCCAAGCTTGCTTTCATCCTATGCGACAAACACAGACAGGGAAACGGATGTACTATGTTTGTGCTGCTTGATTTCTGTTTGTCACGAAGAGCATAGGTTTCTGAAAAGCAAAGCAAAATTCATGCCGTGCTGCCTGGCTAACGCCGGGATTCATTCAGTTTTCAGTTGCCAGTTGTCAGTTGTCAGTTTCCAACTAGCACCCATTCATTTTTGACCTTTTTGTGGAGGGGCAATGGCGTAG
>RCNB010002529.1_pt1 | contig 11189 bp, 14 predicted proteins | sample 2041321 | NCBI WGS metagenome assembly RCNB01 (sample SAMN09708232, study PRJNA481090) | Marine sediment metagenome, whole genome shotgun sequencing project.
TAATCCGAAGCAGAAATGATGCGACTACTTTATATTGAAACCTATAAATTGTTTCGACAAAGCCGCACCTATTATGCAATTTTGGCCCTTTTTTTTATTGAAGCCATCGTGCTATTAAGTGCCTATTATCAAGGTACAGGAATTATTGATATTGTTTTGGCTAATTTGAAGGATACATTCTACTTTCAAGGCAACCTACTTAACGGGAACTTGATCATATACTTTATACTCAACTCCTTTTGGTTTCATGTACCGTTACTCTGCATGATAATTGTATCTGGCATGCTTACAACCGAATATCAAGAAAAAACCATACAAACGGTGCTTATGCAACCTGTTGTAAAGTGGAAATATCTATTAGCGAAATATATCGTTGCCAGTTTATTTACCATTTTTTTGGCGCTACTATTGGCGTTAACATCCTTTACGTTGTCGTACGGAATTTTTGGAAAGGGAGACTTAGTGGTCTATACCAACGGGCTCACTTTTTTTGAACAGGATGATGCCTTCTATAGATTGGTGTATGCTTTTTTATTCGGAACCCTTTCTTTGGTATTCTTTTCAGTGGCAAGTTTAACCCTTGCCGTGTTGCTCAAAGAAAGTTTTAAAACTTGGATTGTAGCTGCGTTGTTTTTGATCGTTTCCACATTATTATTGAAAATAGACTTAGGTAATGATGTATGGAACCAGATAGCCTTTTTTAAATTGAACAATACCTGGCAATATTTTTTTAACCTCGACATCGATTGGAAAGCGATTATAATCAATTCGGTCTTAATGGGCCTTTATACTTTAGTGACGATGCTTGTAGGGCTATTTTTATTTCAGAAAAAAGACATTGGATGAAATTACTTGGAATACTTTTACTGTTTTTATATTCGGCTAATGGCTTTTGTCAAACTGCCGAAGAGCAGGTGCTTTTCGTTAAATCTAGACTGGATAGTGTTGAAACCTTTCTGGCAGATATACATTTACATGTAGATATTTCATTCATTAAAATGCCAGATAAGGAGGCGCAGGCAGTTTTTAAAAAGGGTGAAGATTTGGTCATCACATCAGAATATTTTGTACTTATTCCGAAACGCGGATTAGACTTATCGTTTAGTGAACTGTTTGAGTATCCATTTATGGCAATAGATCGAGGCGAAGTAGAAGGGCAGTCAACATCGCTATTGGCAATTTCTATTTTACCATCAGATAGTAAGGCAGATTTTAGTGTGGCCAACTTGCACATAGATTCCCAGAAACAACGCATCACTTGGGCCGAAATCAACACTAAAAAAGACGGTACCTATACGCTCAGGCTCACATACCCGGATAGCCAGGCTATACTCCCAACGAAATTGGATGTTTCATTTGAAATGGACCGCATCAGGATCCCACTTAATTTTGCGGGCAGTGATGTAACTATTGATCGTAAAAAGATTCGGGAAACCGATCAGAAAACAGGAAAAATTACACTTACATTAAAATATAGAAGTATTGAAAAAACCCAATAACCTGAGCTTATTTGTGCGTTTAAACTGTGTTTTTCTTGCAATCTATGTTCTACTAAAAGATGGGATTTGAACCAATGGTTACAATCATCTGATAGATAAGTCTACTTTGTCAAACTCCAGCGTAAAATAACTATGGATGCTCTTTATAAAAGTCGAGAATGCTGGAAAGTACATTGCTGCGGGTTCTATCTTTTTCAATCAACAATTCATGTTTGGCATTTTTAACAAAATATCCTTCTATAGGAGCATTGAGGGCCTTTGCTTTCTCGACGAATTTCAAGTGGGCTTTTGGGTCAACAATTTCTTCTTCTTCAGCCGAAAATATAAGACACGGTGTTTTAATAGCACCTGCGTTGTTAAAAATAGTTTGAAATTGATTACAGGATTCATTGAGCCAATGTAAACTTACCCCACCTAAACGTAAGCGGGGTTCATTTTTGTAGGCGTCATAAAATAGTGAAAATCGTGTTTTTGAATTTGTAAGCGTGTTGCTTTCAAAGCTTTCTTTACTTTCCAAGTATCCCTTTTGGGTTGGAGCATAAGTAGGTTCGCCTTTATCAAGGGCGCTCCCTAATGAACATTGAATAAAGTCCAAACCAATCATGGGAGAGGAAAAAGCGGCCGCTTTGAAATCTTTAGTAAATTGCTGTAAATATGTCAAACCAATAGCACCTCCCATAGAGTGTGCTAATAAGTATATGGAGCTGTGTTTGTTGGGTAGCAGGATACGTTGATAGAAAATTTTCATATCCGTAATATAGTTTTGAAAAACATCGATATGCCCAATCTCTGGATCTTTAGCCATTCTTCCAGATAATCCTTGTCCTCGATGGTCATGAATATAAATTGAATATCCATTTTGATACAAATCGTAAATTAGCTCTTTATACTTTATCGCCGATTCTGTTCTTCCTGTTGAAATCAATATTGCACCTTTTTCAGGAGAATGATGTTTAAAAATTTTATAATAAATAGGAATAGAATCAATACCATAAAAATAATTTTCTATTCCTTCATTGTAAAACTCATTTAACTGTTTCAAGGTGTTTTCTTCATGTAATTCATCTTCAGTTGTCAATGAATATGTATTTTCCTGATCTTGTAATGTTGGTAAATTCTGAGAACATGAACTGATCAGCATGCTTATTACTGTCAGTTTTAAAAAAAATGAAACCGTATTATTAGCCATGTGCAAATATTTATTTTAAAACGTTAAAACTAATGAATTTACTGATTTGGTTAAGACGATAAGGATGTTAATTTATGTTTCACTTTTTCGAATCAAAGAAAAGCTTCTTTACATTTGTTAATAAATTGTACGTATTCTAGAAATACGTCAATAATGCGGCAGGTGGGCATAAGATGGCTTGTGAAAGATCCGCCCTCGTACGTGCGCGTATTGTTTTGTTTTTATACCTTTATGTGATTCAAATTTTCAAAATCAAATTAAGGAATGGTTAATTGGTATAAATTGAATTAAAATATGAAAGGCCATGTCTAAGATTTTCAGAACCGATAGAATTAATTCTATTTTTAGTAAAAAATACAAAATATACTTTCTGTATATATTTGGAGAAATTGCACTTGTAGTAATAGGAATTTTGATTGCATTGCAGATTGATAGTCAGAACAAGGTTAAAGAAGACAGGAAAAAAGAAATCTTGTATTTGCAAAGTTTTCAGGAAGACTTGAGAAAGGACATTGGATTAATTAAAGACCAACTTCAAGCAAAAGAGTTCTTGTTTTCTCAATTGGAAGAAGTTTTTTATGAGTTTCCAGACCTTCAATATAGAAGTGAAAAGGAGTTATTAGAAATTAGCAACCGACTAGCTTTAATTACAAGTCAATTTAATTTTGTTTGTAGTTGCTCTACCTTTGAAGCAATTCAGAATTCTAGTGATATTCAGGTTATTACAGATTTTAGCATAGTACAATCGCTGTTTAATTATTATACGTTTTCACACATTATTTCCACTCATGATGAATTGTCAAACCAATATATTAGAAACATAGTAGAACCTTACATTTTTAAAAAATTAGAATTAAGATCAATTGATTATGTAGCTGAATGGTATGAAAATGACAGCAGAAAATTCGAGACACAATTGTCTGATATTTATTCAGATTATGAATTTGAAAATATCTTAATAGGTAGCAGAGATCGAACAGAGAGCTACTTGGCAATTTATAAAAGAGCACTTTTGCTTGCTGAAGAATTATATTTGAGATTAGATGAAAAAATAAATGTTAGCAAAGATTAGTTTTTTTCAGCATATCTGAAAAACTTCAGTCAACATTTGTTTTTTTATTTTAGCCCCTGCCGGTTCCCGGCATTCTTCGAAAAAAATTGAATTTTTCTTACTTGTATGGCTTTTCGGAATTCGCTTTATTTTTCAAATTTTAATTAGGTCTATTGCAATTCAATCTCTCCACAACCGATTCGTGGACCAGCCGCGCCAGCTGGTTGTGAACTAAAATCATCCGAACCTGCATGAATAATGATAGCTTTTCCTACTATATTCTTAGTGCTGTCATTACAATTGATGCACCATAAATCAGTTTCTCTACTTATAGTTCCTATGCCATCTGATCCTGCTTCTATATTACCTATGTCACCCATATGAAATGGAGAGGAACCCCAAGCTCCATGATCTACATTTGTTGGATTCCAATGACCTCCTGCTGACGTTCCATCATCTGCACTGCAGTCTCCAATAGCGTGAATGTGAATAGCATGATTTCCTGGAGTTAACCCAGATATACTTGCTGTCATTGAAACAATACCATTCATTTCGGTAAAAGAAACAGTTCCAGAAACATCACTACTATTTTTAGCGATTATATTCGAAATGGCACTTAAGGTAGTATCATCTTGTTTTTGAAAAGAAACAAAAGCTAAACTTACTAGGATAGCCATAAGGCAAATATTCTTTTTAAGCATATAATTTAATTTAAGGTTATAATTTTTATTATTTCCATTGTAAATAGTCAGCCCTGATATGACTGTTAAACGTTCTTTTATATATCATAACGTTGGATAAATTCACTTGTGCGTTTATCTTGCTATATAATTAATTTTGGCAATTGATAAATAATAGTATCTACTTTATTTTTTTTGCCTCACTAATGGCAAAAGCAAAAGCGATACCAAAAATCAATGTTATCAATCCTGCGAAATATGGTATTAAATCAATCATTTTTTACGGGATTAATTAGTTTTAGATAGATTCCAAATGCTAATATTGATGGAACCCAAAGCCCTATAAAAGTTCCGTCTATTTTTTTTCCTTGAAAATAGAGAATTTCTGAAAATATCAACGCTAATAGAGCAGCGACAAATAGAAGTTTATCTGCGGTTGTAAATTTTTTAAACATATTTTTTACTTTAAATTGGGATGAAATTATAGTGTCATGTTATTGCCTAGTTTGAGATAATTTTGTTTTTAATCTAAACTTCAAAAAAAAAGCCTTAATCACTAATTATAAGAATGATATATAATTGCATAAACATTTATGAATTGATTTTATTACTGTTGAACAAATATATACTAAAAGTTAGACAAAATCAAATATTTAGTATTTATTTGTAAAGGATATAAACATGTAAAGCTAGAAATCAATTCTATAGTTTAAAAAAATGATAGCTTTCTATTATAAAAAATCTTGTGAAAAATAAAATACTACTATAAAACTGTTTAGAAATAGTAGCGTCCATAACACAGTTCGATTCCAATTTTTATGTACTAATGAAACCAACATCGCTTCATTTGCTCTTCCTTTTGAAATATTAGAATGGATGGGAACAAACTGTAAGAAGGTCGATATCCATATAAGAATAATAATTATAAGGCGAATAACTGTATTTACATTGGTTAATACAATCACTTGATACATAGCAATGCCAAGTTGAATCAACATTAACGGTATAACAATGTAGCCAATTAAGACAGTATATTTCTTATGCCAAACAACGAGATTTTCAGCGTTATAATGAAGGAAACTTGGATAAATAATAAGTTGTATCATCCAAATCAATACAACCAATCCAAAATCAATTAAAAGCTTAATAATTACTAAAGACATTATAAATGCTTTGTGATTTTTGTACTCATTGGTTTAGTGATTGAAAAATAGTAATCGATAAGGCGACCATTATCATCAACTAAATATTTTTGAAAATTCCATTTTACACTAGAACTCTTCTTACCGTTTTGGTCTTTAGATGTGAGCCATTTATATAAAGAATGTTGCTTGTTTCCTTTTACGTCTATCTTTTCAGTAAGTAAAAATGTAACGCCAAAATTCAACTCACAAAATTCTTGAATTTGTGAAGCATCGCCAGGTTCTTGCTTACCAAACTGATTACAGGGCGAACCAATAACAATGAGTTCTTCTTTGTATTTATCACTCAACACTTGTAACTCTTTATACTGTTTTGTAAATCCGCATTCAGAAGCAACGTTCACAAAAAGCATTTTCTTTCCTTTAAATTCTAAAAGAGAAATAGGCTTCCCGTTAATAGCATTGATAGTTATATCATAGATTGATTTTCTTTTTGTTTCACTAGACGTATTTGGAGCTAATTTTGCTTTATTAATTGTTTTCATCGCTATATTTTAAAAGATACAATACCACAATCCATTTCAAATGTTTGACCAGAAAAAGAAGCTGCATTTTGAGAAAGTAAAAACGCTGCAGTAGCTGCGACTTCTTCAGGATTAAAAAACTTTTTTAATGGGTGTCTTTCTGAAATGGCCACCTTAGAATTTCGGATTTTTATTTGCATTAATTTTATTGTTTTTTCTTAAATATCGGAAAATAAAATAGGCAATTAAAAAAAAGAATAGCCCTTGAATAATGTTAACAACACCCGTTGCTACTCTATCCTGATCGGAATCTTCTGAAAGCTTTCCATCAATTTCATTTATTAAAACTTCAATACTGTCTCCCTTATAAAATTTAGATTCTTCTATTGATCTTAACCAAATCAAAGTATCTAATTGCACCTCGTTTTTAAATGTATATTCAACAATGGGTTCAAAACTGTAATTCCAACTTCCAGTTCCTCCAGACATCCTATAGGAAGAATCTTTATAAATAGAGTTAACAACCCCTTTTAGTTGTGCATAATTATCCCATTTATCATGATAAATCGTGTTATATCCTTGTCTAAGACTAATAAAGGTCAGGAAAAGCATTACCGCAATTATTGGTATCAAACAGCCTGTTTTTTTAAGCATTAGTTATATTTAGTCAACTTAATTTCTTGTCTGAAACCAGAATTGATCCTCAACCGGAATATGACCAGTTTTATTTTTTTTATTTGTTAGATCAAAACATTTTACTTGGTTTCAGAAACTGGCATATTAAAATTCATAAACTCGTAGTCACTTTTACTTACTGCAAAAGTTTCTTCAGAGAGGGCAACACATTCCATTTTGGTCGCGTTCAAGGATTTTTCTTTATCAGTATACGTCATTTCCATCACCAAGGAGTTTTCCATTTTTTTTAACCATTTTGGATCAAATCCTTTGGGCATCTTTTGGGAATCTGATCCAAAAATCTGATTAAAACTTATCGGAGCATCCAGCATCGAATAAATAATAACCTTCATTTCTTCGTTTTCCATTCTAAAGCCCTGGCATGTTTTTCCTAAAATCTCTTTGGTACCAATTTCTTCAAATACATACTCACCAGCTGTATCAAGATCAGTCTCTTCCAATTCAATATCCAGAGGTATAGCGGTTGGCATTGCTATTTTTTTATCACCCATATCCATAAACATGGTAGTTACATTTCTTTCAACATCCATCACTATAATCATATTACCACTAACTTTCTGATCTGTAAAATCGGGTTTCATTCCAAAATATTCTGCATTGGGAGTTAAGTAGTAATCCATATTGATTGATCCCTGGGTTGTTTCTATTTTCATGGTATATTTCCATTCAAAATCGTACTGATCGGGCAGCACTGAAGGGTCTACAGCCTTACCTGTTTTTAATTTTTCATCATACATTTTCATGAACTCCATATTGAGCAGTTTATCGATTCCTTGCTCTGTTTTATCGGCTGCCACCTCTTCTGTTTTTTTCAATACCGCTTTTTCTACCCCTTTTTCAACACTTTTTTGTAATTTTTTTAAGAATTGTGCATTTAAACTGCCTGTAAATAGGATGCTTACTGAGAATGTCAACAGAATGATTTTTAATAGTTTCATAATTTTATTTTTTTGGTATAGTGTTTTGATTATCTAGTTTATTTTTACAAAGGATTTAACATGCCATTGTATATGATCCGGAATATTTTCAAGAGATTCTTGTAGTACTTTCTTTTCCATTTTTCCATCACCGTTTTCATCTGTATAATTTTCTATTTCTTCAAGGGAATATTGAACTATATTCCAACCCTTTTTTAAATGTACCCGATATAGATTCTCTTTATTAAAGTCGTATTTACCTTCCCATTCCAATCTTTCAGAACATTGAGCTTTAAAATTACATTCGCTGTCGCTATAGAACCATGATAAGGAACTCCCTTTTATTAATTTACCATAACTGTTTGCGGGTTCATTATCTATAACTTCTTTTTCGCTCGATGGATAAAGAACCCCTACTTGTTTATCGTTTTTATAAAGGTAGATAAATTGCGTGTTTACAACCTTACAATTTTCGGTTTCTTCTACAATCTGATCATCTTCACAATAAGACATTCCCAAAAGAACTGATTTTAGAGGTTCCATAAAAATAGTGGCATTTTCAATAGTGTTCAAATCAATTAATGGCCACTTAAACTGTATACTTCCATCGACCAAAATTTTCCCTACATTGATCTCTTGACCTAAGCCAAATGGAACCACTTTTAGATCCAGAGCTCCAAAATTGTAATCCTCAATTTTGATAGATGAATCTATCATGAAATTCTCTTGTGCTAAACAGATATTTGTCAGGGGGATAAAAAAAAGAAAAAGAATTATAGATAATGTTTTCATGAGTTCTATATGTTTCTATTTAAAGTTTCAATAATATATCATGAAATAATTAAAAACCAAATGATATTGTATGAAGGTACTTCTTTATTGTCCGTAAAGCATTATATTTTTATCAAAGGCTTAGTTTTGAAACTTAGAAATATCCCAGCAAAGAAGCCTAATCCCCACTAAGCATAAACATTTCTCTCGCTAACTCCTTAGGATCAATAATACCGGATAAATCCGTCAACACTGTGCCTAAATTGGTCAGAACTAACGTTGTTGACCGTTTTCTTTAGTGAATCCAGAGAAGTATTTAGTGTAAATCATCACTGCAAAGTTAGTCAGTGTCTTATACTGAAATCGGTTGATATAATTTTAGCAATTGTTTAATATGATTTAACTATGACAAACTCCTTTTTGTATCTATTTTTGATATAAGAATACGTTCTTTAGAATACTTGTTGGAAATTGAAAGCAACATAAACAGGCAAGTGTTCGCTTACAATGGTTTTTATGCTTGCATTGGATTCTCTCGTCGAAAATTTGCCAAGCAAAAAATCCATTCTAACCTTAGTGGTTTTTTTGTTTTAGGATGTCGACCCTACAAGGTCTAATCGAAAAATTCACTTAAACCTTTAAGTAAAACATAAATCAAATAAATATAAATTTTAATACTCTATAAATCAATTTTTTATATAAAATGAGCGTGTTTTATTTTACCATATTTAGAAGTCGGTTCTAGACAATCTTTTAAAAATAATACAACTATTTCTTGATTTCTTAAAACACTGCATAACTTTATAACAAAATGAGAGTATAATTAATTGTCCTCTTATAGACCATTTATTAAAACCAGAATACTAAAATGTATTATATAGGATTTGATTTAGGAAGTTCATCGGTCAAAGCTGCTTTGATCGAGTCAACTTCAGGAAAAACCATTGGCCTTACAAATTATCCTGAACAAGAGATGGCTATTATTGCCGAACAGACGGGTTGGGCCGAACAAGATCCAAATGTATGGTGGGAAAATATTTGTAAAGTAACTCATAAGCTACTGGCCCAAACAGGTATATCATCAAGTAAAATTGAAGGAATCGGAATTGCTTACCAAATGCATGGAATGGTAATCATCGATAAATATCAGCAAGTTTTGAGGCCATCAATTATTTGGTGTGACAGTAGGGCCGTTGAAATTGGAAATGAAACTTTCAAAGGAGTAGGAGAAGAAAAATGTGTTTCGAATCTATTGAACTCACCTGGAAATTTCACCTTATCAAAGTTAAAATGGGTTAAAGAAAATGAGCCTGAGATTTTTGACAAAGTGGATAAATTATTATTACCAGGAGATTATATCGCTTTGCGATTAACAGGTGAAGCCACTACAACTATTTCCGGGTTATCTGAAGGCATTATGTGGGATTTCAAACAAAACAAACCTGCAGATTGGCTATTTGATTATATGGGTATTAGTACCGATGTAATTCCTAATATACTTCCCACTTTTTCAGAACAGGGAAATGTAACAAAGAAAGCTGCCGTAGAAATTGGCTTACCAGAAGGCATTCCTCTTCTATATAGAGCTGGAGATCAGCCCAATAATGCTTTGTCTTTAAATGCTTTTAATCCAGGTGAAATAGCAGCTTCTGGTGGAACTTCCGGAGTGGTTTATGCGATAACAAATAGTACCAAAACCAAAGAAAGTTTAAGAATAAACAGTTTTGCTCATGTTAATTATACCAAAGACAGGCCAAGAATTGGGAAATTACTAAATATAAATGGCGCCGGAATCCAATACAGTTGGATGAAGCAAAATATGGCCAACACCGCAGAATCTTACAATGACATGAATAACTTAGCTGCATCGGTTCCATTTGGGTCGGATGGGCTAAGGATTCTGCCATTCGGAAATGGAGCAGAGCGGATGTTGAATAATCAGAATAAGGGAGCTCGAATTTCAAACCTGAATTTTAATGTGCATAAGAAAGCGCACTTGTTTAGAGCGTCTTTAGAAGGGATTGCTTTTTCATTTGTTTATGGCATCGATATTTTGAAAAATGATGGTGTTGATTTATCTGTAATCAGAGCTGGAAATGACAATTTGTTCAGGTCTGAACTATTTTCTAATACCATAGCGACTTTGGTGGGAGTTAACATAAATATAATAGATACAACTGGTGCAGTTGGCGCGGCAAGAGCAGCAGGCGTGAGCTCAGGAGCATTTAAAACATTGGACGAGGCCTTTTCAGATAATGAGCAAATCATGACATATCATCCCTTAAAAGATAAAGAAAATTATGCTGAAGTCTATGAAGTTTGGAAGCAGGATTTAGAAAGTCAATATCAAAAATAACATCTACAAATATGGCAGTTTTAGGAAACACCGAATACTTTAAAGGTATCGGAGAAATCAAATTTGAAGGAAAGGAATCAGACAATCCTTTAGCATTTAAGTACTATAATCCTGATCAGGTTGTTGCGGGAAAAACCATGAGAGAGCATTTTAAATTTGCTATTGCTTATTGGCATACTTTCTGTGGACAGGGAGGAGATCCATTTGGCCCGGGTACTCAGAATTTTGCCTGGGATCAATCAACTGATGCCGTTCAGGCAGCAAAAGACAAGGCAGATGCAGCCTTTGAATTTATCAGTAAAATGGGTTTTGATTATTTCTGTTTTCACGATTATGATTTAATTCAAGAAGGAGCGACATTTGC
>RCNB010002531.1_pt1 | contig 11188 bp, 11 predicted proteins | sample 2041321 | NCBI WGS metagenome assembly RCNB01 (sample SAMN09708232, study PRJNA481090) | Marine sediment metagenome, whole genome shotgun sequencing project.
AAGAACGAAACTAGCATAAAAGTATTTGAAAGTAATTATGACAGGAATGGGAAAATTCTGATTCATCCATTTGGCGGCTGGGCAGCAAAAGAATGGGAATTGGAGAAATTCATTTTACTTGCAGAAAGATTAAGTCTAGAATACAGCATTGAATTTATTGCTCCTTTTAACTTTGTTGGTCAAAAGAAAAAACAAGAACTAGAAAAAAGAAAAATTTCAATAACGGTAACAAATTCCGTTGATGATTTGATTGAGCAAACCAGAGATTGTTCTGTCTTCATCGGAAATGATTCAGGTCCTCTTTATATTGCAAGTATGTTGGGAAAACCAACATTTACAATATACGGTCCAACAAATCCTGACTATTCGTTACCATTTGGAGATAATCATACTTATATAATTAAAACTATACACTGTTCTCCAGAAAAAAATAAGCAATATTGTTATACAACTGCCGGTCTCTTGGGATGTCCTGCATTTAAATGTATGGAAACACTTGAAGTTGATGAGGTATATAAAAAAGTGTTACCCTTTGTAAAGCAGCATTGCAATCCCAAATTAAAAAAAAATAGCGGTAAAAATAATTTTATATTGAGATCAAATGAAAGAAAAACTTAAAACACTTTTACCAGAAAAAATTTGGGAATTTTTACAATGGTTTAAAAAAAATCTGTTGGCAATTAAATTCAGAACTATCGGAAGACCATTTGTACCTGGAGAAACTAGCAAGGCACATTCACGCAGAGTAAAAGAAGGCTTCTTTGAAAAATATTGCAATGGAACTGGATTAGATATTGGTTTTGGCAGCGATTTAATTACTAAAAATGCAAAGGGCTACGATTTTGAACATGGAAATGCTCAGTATTTAAAAGGAGTAAAAGATAACTCATACGATTTTGTTTATTCATCACATACTATAGAACATTTGCCCGATCCTGCAGAAGGAGTAAAAAATTGGTTTAGGGTAGTTAAACCGGGCGGTTATTTGATTATTTATTTACCGCACAGAGATTTATATGAAAAGAAAAAAACGCTCCCATCCCGGTTTAATCCGAATCATTATCATTTCTTTCTAATTGATAGAGACGAGGAACCTGATACAATTGGTATTATTCCACTAATTGAAACAACCTTAAATGATTTTAACATCGTCTATACTAAAGAATGCAGCGAAGGGCATACAATTACCGAACCGGAAATACACAGTGACGGTGAGTTTTCTATTGAGGTGGTTGTTAGGAAAATAGATAATTCAAATTTTAGTAGTTGATAGTTTTACAAATGATGATTTTATTTTTTCGGGTATGTTAATGTTAATAGGCAGAAGTAATTTAATTACTAATTTTGGCAATTCTGCTCAACTTTATATAATTACATCAATTGCTGTAATTCTTTCATTCCTAACTCCAGATTACATTGGAATTTATATTCTTTCAATTCTATTAATTCTGCTTTCCCTTCTGTTCAAGGAAAAGTTCATCTTGTTTTCCATCACGGTTTTATTACTAGTACTTGTTGGAGAAATCAATCCAATTTTGAGATTAGTAATTCAATTAATGGCGATTGTTATTCTTTTATCTATTGTTCTTAGAAAATATGGCTTCGATATAAAAAAATATCCGCGTGTACCCCTGCCTGTTCTAAGCTTTATTTTTTTCCTTTATTCAGCATTGACTATTTCAATTTTAAACTCCGATTATAGTTTCGCAGCGATTCCTTTGGTTTTAAGATTATCGGCATTTTTTGTTTTTGTTTACCTGTATTTTGTTATGATTAAAAGTGTTAGGGATGTTAGATTATATATCTATGCAATAATAGTTTCTGCAATAATTATGGCTATTGGTACTATCTATGACTTCTTGGCATCCGGTTTCAATTTACTCCTGATGGCTGGGGAAATTTATAGAACAGGTGGATTTATTGGGAATTTCAATGCTACAGGTGGATATTTTGCCGTTGCCATTCCTTTACTCATAACTGCCTTTTATGTTTCCCAGAAAAAAAACATTCGGATAGTGATTAGTGCAATAATAGGTTTACTGTTTATTGCGTTGATCATTACAGGATCACGATCAGCCTTATTAGCTATCGCTGTAAGTGTGTTCCTGATATTATATATACTTAATAGAAAATTGCTGCTTAGAATTACAGTCTCTCTATTTTTAATATTTGTAGCTTTATTACTAATTGAACCAATAGCTGATTTTTTAACTTTGGCACTTAGAATAGAGAGCGGATTAACTCATCGAGATCATTTATGGAAAATAGCAGTAAGTATGATTGAGGAGAACTTCTTTTTTGGTATAGGTCCAGGTGCATACGCATACAAGATGTTTGATTATCTTCCCGTCATGCTAAACAGTTACGAAGGCCAGGTTCTTTACAGTCTTTATCAAATGACAGCAGGACAAACCAATGCACACAATTTTTATCTGATTATGTTTATTGATTTAGGAATATTAGGACTTATTGTTTCCTTATTGTTACCATATATATATATTAAAATATCTAAAAAGGTTCTACAACATTTGAAAAAATCGATTAACAACTCATATTATTTAGTTGTTGGAGTCGTTGCAACAATGGCTGGTCTTTTAGTACGAGCATTATTTGAAGGGATTAATATCTTATCCTATGGATGGATATCCGTTGATTTACCCTTCTGGTTAATGTTTAGTATCCTGTTATATTTCTATAATAATATTGTTTTTGATAAGAGACATTTCTCAGCGGTTCAATAGAAACTGTTATTGACGAAGGATGTTATAAAATCATATGAAAATACTATTACTTGCTGATCCATCTTCAGTACACACAATTAAATGGGCTAACGCTCTTGTTGAAAGAGGTGTAAAGGTATTTCTATTTGGGCTTTCAACTTATGATCCGGTTCTCTATCATCCTTCTGTTAAAATTGAATCCTTCAGTACTCCAGGTACAATTAAAGGAATGATTAACGGAAGCATCCTTAAATCAATTTATATACTTAAACTACCTCGTTTACGAAAAATAATTAAATCCTTTAAACCAGATATTGTTCATTCCCATTATGCTGCAAGTTATGGATTCCTTGGTGCTCTATCCGGATTTCATCCGTTCATATTATCTGTCTGGGGCATCGATGTTTATATTTTCCCAAATGTATCCATCATACATAAGTCTATAATCAAACACACATTAAGTAAAGCTGATACGATAAGTTCAACCAGTAAAGCTATGGCGGGTGAAATTCAGAAACTAACAGATAAATTTATTCAGGTTATTCCATTTGGAGTGAACATTGATTTAATGAGACCAGAAAAAATTAAGCCGTATTTTTCTGATGAGAGCATTGTTATCGGTACTGTAAAACATCTTGAATATAAATATGGTTATAAATATTTATTTATGGCTTTTTCCTATTTAGAAAAAAAATATCCGGAACTTCCGCTGAAGTTATTAGTTGTTGGAGAAGGATCAATGGGTGGATATCTAAAAGAACTATCAAAAAAACTGTATATAGATGACAAAGTTTTCTTTACGGGAGCAGTTGACCATAATTTAATATCAAATTATCATAATATGATTGATATTGAAGTTTATCTATCTGATTTCGAAAGTTTTGGTGTATCGGTTGTTGAAGCATCAGCTTGCGAAAAACCCGTTGTAGTATCAGATGTTGGTGGTTTACCTGAAGTAGTTGATGATTGTATAACTGGCTTTGTTGTGAAAACTAAAGATCCTAAAGATGCTGCGGATGCAATAGAAAAATTAATATGTGATAAACAATTAAGAATGTCCTTCGGAAAAGCTGGAAGAGAAAAGGTGATTAGACTTTTTAACTGGGAAGAGAATGTCGATCAGATGCTTGACCTTTACAAGGTAGTAACCGGAGAGAAAAAAGGAAGTTAATCATTTACTACTTCTTTATAAAAACAAATAGTATTACTTCTTTCATCATACGGAGCAACTAACCATTTTTTTGTTTTGTAATAATTAAATATATCTTTGTTGAAAGAACGAATAGTAGCTCTTATAGTACCCGCTTTTTCCTGTTTAGCTCTTAAAAAATATTCATTAAATAACTTCTCTAAAAGGAATATACCGAATCCTGCATCCCGAAAATTTGGTTCGAGTGCAAAACTAGTAACAGAGAATATTGGCTTTGCGAGGTTTTGTTCAAACTCTTCAAACTTTGGGTATTCTTTTAATCCGAGAAAGCTATTAATCTTTGGTAGAATTAATTCAAAAAATCGTTTATCAAATACTAACCATGGTTTTAAAAAAAATGATTTTATTATTGTACTGAATAAATTCTTATTCATTTTTGCTGTATAACCATCCCTTGCTCCACAGATATAACCAATTAATTGTCGGGTATTCTTATCTATTGCACAGATGAAAATACTACTATACTCTTTATCATTAACAAACCAACGAATAAATGCCTTTGCATATTTATCACCTAACCTTGAATTAAAGTGATCTTTAAATGAAATTCTGTGAATACGTGCAAGTTCATTAAGATAAATTTCTTCAAATTCAATAAATGTAATATTCATAATAATGATCAAGTAGTTAAGATATGGTTAAATATTTGCACGAATCTTTTTAAACCTATTACTGTGTTGTAGTTCATTTGTAATAATAATTTTAACAGGAACCTTATAGCTATCAAGATTGCTGCGGCAGTATTTTTTTAGCTCTTTTACAAATAACTTTTTATCCACTAGTTTCTTCAATCGCACTTTTGCACACACAATGTTACCAGTAATGGGATTTTTTTCTTTATATACCGTAACTTCCGCAATGTTTTCAAACGTAAGAATTACATTTTCAACTTCAGCCGGGTATACTTTTTCCCCGCCAACATTTATTAGCTCAGATTTTCGTCCTAATATTTTAAAATAATCTCCATCAATCTCAACAGTATCTCCGGTAATAAAATAACCATCATCTGTAAAAGGACTTGGTGCATTTAGATAACCTAACATGGCAGAATCAGCTTTGACCTGCAGTATATTGTCTACAATTCTAGTAAAGAAACCTTCTCCGCCAATTTTTACCCAAAGAGAATCATCAGATTTTGATTTAGATCTAAGTACACCTAATTCAATCAGTCCATAAGTTTGCTGAAGTTTAACTTTTGGAAAAATATTTTTAATAATTTTTAGTGTATTCTCGGGCATTGGTTCAGTTCCGTATGAAATAACCTTTAAGCTGGAAAGATCATAGTTTTTATAAACTTCACTAATAATCAATAGATTAAGAAATGTAGGTGAAGCAGGTAATAATTCTATTTTAAACTTTTCTATATAAGAAACTACTTTTTCAGGGGAACGGTCCCGTACAGAAAGTACAACGCCGGCATTAGAGAGGGTATGGAACAAAGTATTTAAACCACCCCAATGATCGAAAAGAAGAAAGTTTATTGTTCGTAAAGATTTTCTTGGATTCTTAAATTTTTTCAATAATTTTGAAAAATTATGAACTGCTGCTTTTGGAGTTCCTGATGTACCTGAGGTAAATAATACTAGTCCCGGGACTTGTTCTTTATTCAGCTTTGAATAATACTCATGATTTATTTGAAAATTCGGTTTCGATAAAGACACTTTATCGTTATTATCAATTGATAGCTGTACCTCTACTCCGGCAATTTGCGATTTTTTATTCTCATCTTTCTTGCTATAAAACGTTAGTGGTACAATAATATTTCTGTTTGCAATAAGGGCTAAAAGAAGAGATATAGAAGCAGGAGAAAAATCACCAATAACTGAGACAACTTTCCCCCTGGAAATTACATTTTGCTGAAGATAAAGTTCCCAATCTTTAATTTGGTCTAATAGGTTGGAATAAGAAAATTCTTTATTGTTCCAAATTATTGATGTCTTCTTTTTATTTATTTTAAAAATATTTAGAAGAAAATCAATGTGCATCAAACTCCACCCATATAAATAACCTGCCCATTTATCATACTACTCTCTGGTTTAATAAAGAAGTCAATTACATTACAAATCTCTTCAGGTTCTCCAAATCTATGTATCGATTGACGCTTTAAAAGATTATCCATCTTATCAGATGGTACACCTTTTATTAAATCAGTTTGAATAGCAGGAGGCGCCACTGCATTGACCGTTATACCATAACTAGCAAATTCCTTGCTTAAAATTTCTGTTAATGTAACTACAGCTGCCTTTGATGCAGCATAAATAGCTTCGCCTTCAAGCTTAAAGGGAATGGCAAAGGTAACAAAATTAATAATTCGTCCCCATTTATTTTTCTTCATTAATTTCGCTGCTTCCCTGGAAAAAAGAAATGTACCTAAAACATTTGTTTCCAGAATATTTCGTGCGGTACTGAGAGGAGTAAGAAATGAATGATTCATAGACGCAATACCTGCATTATTGATTAATACATCAAGTCTTTTCTCTTTTTTCCTTATCTCTTTAAAAAGACTTAAAGCAGATTCTTCGTCTGTAACATCAAGGTTATAGTGTTTGTAATTAGGATGAGATAAATCAATTGGATTGCGACTACATCCAAAAACATGATCTCCTTTACTAAGATAGTACTCAGTTAAATTACGACCGATACCTTTTCTTGTCCCTGTTATAATAATGTTCATAGTAAAAAAATCTATTCGCTTAGTAATTCTAAAATATAATCGATTAGTGTCCCTACATTTTTGAAGGGACTAACATTACGAGACATTGCCTTTTCAGATGTTATCGTGATGTCCTTTTCAAATTCATCTGATATATTTTCTTCAACTGCCACAATTAAGTTTACAAGAGCCAGAGAATCTAGCACACTATTTCTTCCGAATAGTTCAGTATCCCTCCCTTTGGACGTGTCTAATTTTTGTTCTAATTCTTCATTAAATTCAATTATAGAATTAATCACACATTTAAATACTTTATCAGTCATACTTATTTCCAGTATTATTTATTAAAAAGTGGTATGAGATATAATTATATATGAAAACAATATTTTAATAACAGCGCTAATATAAAGCAGAGATAATTTGAATAAAAGCAGAGTTTTGTCAAATATTAAATAAATGAATTTTAAGTGTCAATTAATAGTAAGCAAAAATATTTTATATTAAATGTCAAAAGAAAAATTAATTTATATTCGTATTATTAAAAATGATAACTGTTATCTGTCCTACTTATAACGAAGCAAACTATATTGAAAAGGTTTTGAAGTTTTTTATAAATGCAATGCCCGAGGATAAGGAATTCTTCATAATAGATGGTGGATCGGATGATGGAACCATAGAAATAGTGAATAAGTGGGCGGAAAAATATTCCAATATTCATCTGCTTGATAATTCAAACAAGTTTGTACCGTTCGCCCTAAACATTGGCATTAGTAAATCGAAAGGCGATCCGATCATCCGATTGGATGCACACACCGAATATGAAGAAGATTATTTCATCCAAATAATAAATACTTTTGAGAAATCGGGAGCCGATATTGTTGGAGGACCGATGAGAGCAAAAGGCAATACAGCGTTTCAAAGAGCAGTGGCGTATTGTACATCAACATCTTTTGGTATTGGTGGCAGCAAAATTCACCAAGCAGAATTTGAAGGCGAATCTGATCATGTTTACCTTGGGGCCTGGAAAAGAAATTTATTTAGTGATATTGGATTATTTGATGAAAGACTGAAGAGAAATCAGGATGATGAATTTCATTATAGGGCACGCAGTTTAGGAAAGAGAATATATTTAAATCCAAAGATTAAATCCTATTATTATCCACGCTTATCCCTGAAAAAATTATTCAAACAGTATTTCCAATATGGATTGTTTAAACCACTGGTATTGAAAAAAGTAAAATCCGAAGCAAAGCTTCGTCATCTCATTCCATCATTATTTGTTTTATATTTAATCACTTTACCTATCGCAGTTAAATTTCCGTTATATCTTCTTCCGCTATTAGTTTATTTATTAGTTAACTTATTTTTCTCTGTTATTAATAAGATGAATTTTACTGAAAAATTTCTTTCTTGGATTGTGTATTTTATTCTGCATATTGCCTATGGTAGTGGATTTATTATCGGATTTAGAAAAGAGAGATACGGATATTACTAGTTTCAAAAAGGGGTCATATTTTTATTAATATTCTTTTTCATTAAGAAATTGATTATTAGAGGGAATGGTCATTTACAAAACCACTTACCAGGTAATTTCGCTATGATGAGAATTTTAATTAATTTTTTCCGATTTGTTCACATCTGACCAGCTAAGCTTGTGAGCAAAAAGTATTTTAGAAATTAGCACTCTTAACTTACAGATGATACTTTCACTTTGCTTTTTCCATCGATTCGAGGTCTCAAGGAATTTATCTTCCCCTGTCAGTATGTGCAGAGTTTTCAGTTGTTCTACTGCTAGAAGCTGATATGTGAAGGAAGCAGGATAACTTTTGGGGTAATTAAAAAGATAATATTGTGACCAGTATTTCATATCATACAAATCAATAATATTTAATAATGAGTCTATCCCTTTTACAAATAATTTATTTGCTTTCTCATCACCAATCGTAATCATTAAATCATAAAGTCCAAATAATGAAAAAATAAATCCATTAAGTACCACAACAGGTTTTGTTAGTGATGGATATTCTTCATAAACCGGGTAGGTTTTAAATTTATTAACAATGCCTCCTTCAGCTGTTGAATGCTCAAAAATATCTAACGCTTTTTTTGCTATATTAATATAATTCTCATTTCCAGTTAGTAAATGCGCTCGCGTGAGGACAGAAATCCCTTCTCCTTGTGCCATTGCAGAATGCCAGGGAGCTTTTAAATCGTAATCATCAATATCATATTTAACTAACCAGCCTACCATCTCATCTTTTTCTTCAATATTGTCAACAAGCCAATCAGCTTGAAGAAGAAAACGTTCTTTATATATAGCGTTATTATTCTTCTCGAGTAAAAACTTTTCAAACAATCCCAGGGCGTATTGACAGATAACAATGGGATGGTAAAACAGATCTGCCGAACCCAAGCTATATAAAGGTATTCCCATATCATCCAATTTTCCTATGTATTTACTCTTACTGCTAAAATCGAGATAATAACCCCCAAGTTTTTCCGGTTTTGATTCAATATTACATTTTGTTATGCTGTTCCAATAATTAGCAGAATTGGAATTAAAAAACACAGCTATTTTGTTATAGTAATCTTTAAATTGTTGTAACTTCATTTGATTAGAATTTGTTTCAATTTATTGAATTGATTAACACTATAGAAAAATAAACAAAAAGTAAGGAAGGGAAAACAGAAGTTTTAACCTATTGTTGCAAACAGTTTCACTTAAAGGTAAAAATATGGAACGCTGAGTATAAACTTCACCTAAAAATTAATTTTACAATCCAAAAATAAAATACTATTTTATAACGTATAACTCCTCACTTCTGAATTCCGTCCATCGTGTACTAATTTCTGCGCACTTAACTCTTTTTTATCATCTGATTCATTTCCTACCTAAGGATGGTCTTTTGGAACTTTACGTTTTTTATATCCTTTCTTCCTTTTCAATATCCGGTAAATCTGTCTTTGGCTTAGTCCTAACTGATTGGCTTTTTTTATTTTTAATATGTTCTCTTCTATTATTTGTGACATCAGCATTAGCCGATCTATTTCTTTTAAGTTCAATGTTAGCTCGTCTTGGCAAGCGAAGTCTGTCAGATACTCCTTTCATTCGAGGTTTCTCCTTTTTCTGAAAACCTCAAATTCCTACTTTTTTTACTGATATTTCTACTTTGGCGAATCTATTTCATTTCTATCTTGTATTACACTATGAAAGAACAGATATAAAAATGTTTGGAAAATTGACCGTTTATTTGGATATTATCTATTCAAATTATTATCTTTGATTTAATGTTGGCAATTAAAAAGGGTTTATGAAGAACGATTTTTTGCTGTTTCACAAACCGTTCATATCGGAGGATGAGGTTGATGAAATTGTTGATACAGTTCGTTCCGGCTGGCTTAGTATGGGGCCAAAGACAATCCGGTTCGAAAATGAATTCAACAATTACATCGGAGCCAAAAGATCTGTCGCTGTTAGTTCGTGGACTGCTGCTGGGCATCTAAGCCTGGAATCTTTTGGGATTAAGGCAGGTGATGAAGTCATTGTACCGACAATGACGTTTCCAGCGACTGCAGAAATTGTTTGCTACTTTGGCGCAAAACCCGTTATAGTTGATGTTGAAGAGGATACTCTCAATATTTCTCTTAAGGAAATTGAGAAAGCCATCTCCCCAAAAACCAAAGCTATAATTCCTGTTCATTATGGTGGGCAGCCCTGCGATATGGATGAAATACTTGAACTAGCCAGAAAATATAATATTAAAGTTCTGGAAGATGCAGCTCATTCACTTCCGGCCACTTATAAAGGCAAAAAGATTGGAACTCTATCAGATGTGACCTGTTTTAGTTTTTATGCAACTAAAACATTGTCTACTGGGGAAGGTGGAATGATCTGTACGAATGATGAAGAGATAGCCGAACGATGTTCTATAATGCGGCTGCATGGAATTAACCGAAGTGCATGGAAACGTTACAGCGAATCAGGATCCTGGTACTACGAAGTTGTTGCCCCAGGTTATAAATATAATTTTACAGATCTGCAGGCGTCTCTTGGCATACCACAGTTAAAGAAAGTTGATGAAATGTGGAATTGGAGGAAACGGATAGCAGCAAAATACACAGAAGCTTTCAAAGACCTGGATACCATTGAATTGCACACGATGAAAGAGGATAGGGAATCCAGTTGGCATTTATACCCGATTAGATTGCATCTTGATAGATTAAGAAAGACCCGCGCACAAATGATTGATGAATTGAGAAAAAATAATATAGGTGTCGGCGTTCATTTTATGCCTGTACACCAACATTTATATTACAATGAAACTTTTAAATTATCCGATGACAGTTTTCCTGTTGCCTCAAATGTCTTCCCTAGATTAATGTCTTTGCCAATTTATCCCGGTATGAAGGACTCCCACATTGACAGAGTAATAAGTGTTCTGATTGACTTAGTTAAAAAATATAAAAAATAAAATATCTTGTTTCAATGGGTAAGCAAGGTAGTTTTATTAAAAGATTTTCAGACCTGATCCTCAGTTTAACCACTCTCATCATTACCTTTCCAATCTTACTAGTTGTTGCGCTGGCTATTAAGATTGAATCGAA
>RCNB010008955.1_pt1 | contig 11186 bp, 8 predicted proteins | sample 2041321 | NCBI WGS metagenome assembly RCNB01 (sample SAMN09708232, study PRJNA481090) | Marine sediment metagenome, whole genome shotgun sequencing project.
TACTGCTTTCATGTAGCTTAACCAGTCCATTGTAACGTACATTTTTTCCGATTAAACAGGCGCTGACAAGCACTTTATTCATTTTCATCTTCCTTGATCTTAAAAAAATCCTAGTTTTCGTTCGGGCACTAACTATGCGTGCAAGCAATGCACAAAATCATAGATACCCCCAGTAAAAATTAGGGGGTATCGAGTAAAATTGTTATGCCTGCGAAATTTATTGTTTGACACACCCTGACAATCGTTATATTTGGAAACGTTTTTGACTGAGGTTTATAAGATTGTCTAACTAATTGGAGAAAGGCATATGGAATTCTGGAGGATTCCACTTGACGCGGACACAATACAAGTCTCTCGGGGCATAGTGCACATCCTGGAAGATAGATGTAAAGGATGTGGATACTGCATCGAGTACTGTCCCAAGCAGGCCTTGGAATTTTCTGCAAATTTCAATCAAAAGGGGTACCATCCCCCTTGTGTTATCAAGCCCGAGGAATGTGTAAACTGTCACTACTGTGAAATCATCTGTCCCGAGTTTGCCATATTTTCAGTAGAGAGTCTACAAACAACTGAAGTTGAACAAGCAAGAACTTAAAATTATTGTTGGATTTTAATAAGTTTTTTTTAACATTTACCAAATTATTCTGAAGATTCAAGACTCGGATTTTTGGTTTTAAGAGGGTTAGACAAAAAATATGACGAAACCAGCTGTTCTTACAGGTGAATATTTTATGACAGGTGATGTTGCCTGTGCCGAAGGTGCACTGGCAGCAGGATGCCGTTTTTTTGGAGGATATCCCATAACACCTGCCACTGAGATCGCCGAACGGATGGCTATCCGGCTTCCTCATGTTGACGGATGTTTTATCCAGATGGAAGACGAAATCGGTGCCATGGCCGCAATACTTGGTTCATCATGGGCCGGTGTGAAAAGCATGACCGCTACCTCCGGTCCCGGATTCAGTCTTATGATGGAAAATATCGGTCTTGGGATCTGTACCGAAACCCCCTGCGTTGTAGTAAATGTTCAGCGGGGAGGTCCCTCCACAGGTCTTCCTACACAAGGTGCCCAGAGCGATATGATGCAGGCCCGGTGGGGGTCACACGGGCACTATGAAATTATTGCCCTAGCGCCGTCCTCGCCCCAGGAAATATTTTATTTAACGATCACAGCATTTAATCTGAGTGAAAAATACCGGTTGCCGGTTCTCATCATGACCGACGAAATCATCGGGCATATGAGTGAAAAAGTCATTATACCCGAGGCAAAATTAATTAAGACTGTATCGCGTCCCAAACCCAAAGGGAGAAAAGACCGCTTTAAACCCTTTGCACCTGGACCTAATGGTGTTGCACCGATGCCGGCGGCAGGGGAAGGCTACAACCTGCATATTACCGGTCTTACCCACGATGAAAAAGGGTACCCGGTAATGGATGTAGAAACCCAGATGGAGATGGTGGCCCGGATTACTGAAAAAATCCAAAAAAATTTAGACGACATCATTCGGATAGATAGTTATCTCCTTGATGATGCTGAAATTGCTGTTGTTTCTTATGGAATTTCGGCCCGAACCAGCATGGCCGCTGTAGCTGAAGCCAGAAAGATGGGGATCAAGGCAGGACTTTTGCGTCTGGTAACGATTTGGCCTTTTCCCGAAGATCAGATTCGCGAGTTAGCAGATAGAGTTAAAGGATTCGTGACGGTAGAAATTAATCTTGGTCAGATTCATCGGGAGGTTGAACGATGTGTAGGGGGCAAGGTTCCCATATTTTTAGTCGGGCATCCCGGCGGGACGATTATCCATCCTGACGAGGTTGTTAAAATGTTGAAAGAGGCCTTTTAAACCATGCAAGAAATCCCGACAACATCCAAAAAACAACCCGATCATCCCCTGGATGATCTTATCCGCACGGATCGTATTCCCCATATCTGGTGTCCGGGGTGCGGGATTGGAACGGTGTTCTCTGCGTGTCTGGCTGCTCTGAAAGGAAGCGGTATCAACCTTCAAAAAACTGTGATGGTTTCTGGAATAGGATGTTCTGGACGTGCCGCCGGTTATGTTAAGCTGGACTCTTTTCATACAACCCATGGGAGGGCCATACCCTTTGCCACAGGATTAAAACTTGCCAATCCTGAACTTAATATAGTGGTATTCAGCGGTGACGGCGATCTCTTTGCCATCGGCGGAAACCATTTTATCCATGCGGCCAGGCGGAATATGGATATGACGGTTATCTGTGTAAATAATTTAAATTATGGCATGACCGGCGGCCAGATGGCCGCAACCACACCTCACCTGGCGAAATCGACAACAACACCGGCAGGAAATCCCGAAACCCCTTTTAATCTGCCGCTAATGGCCTATGCGTGCGGCGCTACGTATGTGGCCCGATGGACCATGCTGCACATCAGAGATCTTACGGATTCCATAACGGAAGCGATTTGTAAAAAAGGGTTTTCCTTTATTGAAGCACTTTCACCGTGTCCGGTAAATTACGGTCGACGCAATAAACAAAAACCTTTGGATATGCTAAAGTTATACCAGGAAAAAGCGATTATCAAAAATGATGCAGATCCTTCTACACTGGATATAGACTTTGAAAAGGGCATCATTTTGGGCAAATTTATCGATCTGGATCGACCAACGTTTATTGAACAGTATGACAAGATCTACCGGCCGAGCCGTCTTCAAGAAAACGTTCCGGAATTGAACTCATGACCGACTCTCAAAATCATAAACAGGCAAAAAAGGAAATTATAATCACCGGCTTTGGCGGCCAGGGCATTATCCTTGCGGGTATTATCCTGGGAAAAGCGGCCGCTATTGGTGAACACATGGAAAGTACACTTGTCCAGTCGTACGGGCCCGAGTCTCGTGGGGGTTCGTGTAATGCTCAGGTTGTCATTTCCGATGAAATGATCCATTATCCTTATGTCAATCATCCGGATATTTTGGTCTGCATGTCTCAATCAGGTTATGATAAGCTGATCAAGCAGATCAAGGAAAAAGGAACGTTAATCATTGATCAGGATCTGGTTCACCCTGCCCGTGGATTAAAACGCGACTTTTTTTCTATCCCTGCCACCGGCATGGCCGAAGAGCTTGGACGAGTAATGATCGCCAATATCATCATGCTCGGTTTTTTAACAGCCGTCACAAATGTTATTTCCATGGAGGCAGCCCAAAAATCCGTCCTGGAATCCGTTCCAAAAGGCACTGAAAAACTGAACACAACGGCCTTCAAAAAAGGTCATGACTATGGCCTGGCCACACTCAAGGGACGACAGAAAAAGGCCGCAGGTCAAGCAGGAGCTATTTCATGAAACGTCCCAAAGAACGGCTCCACCGGGTCACCGTTATCGGTGCGACACCGGCCGGTATAGCCGCAACCAACAAGCTTGGAGAACTGGGCATTCCCCTCACCCTTGTGGATTCTGATTACGATCTGGATAAAAAACTTTCCCGAGAGGAATGGGTTCTGAAATCAGGCATTCCTTTAAACCATGCCCATCGACCCGGGCTTATCAGAATTTTAAGAAACCCTGCCATTCGATGCATTTTTCCTGCAAAAGTCTCCTCCATTAAGCATAATCGCCAGGGATTCCGTGTTCACCTAAACATCCCCCAAACCTTTGTAGATCAAGACAAATGTACGCTTTGCGGTCGTTGTGTTGAAATATGTCCGGTTTTGCTTCCCGGAGGAGAAAAAGCCATCCAAATTAACAGTCAGCGAAGCATTCCCGGCCGGCCGGTCATAGATAAACGGTGCCGGCCCCTCTGCCAGGAAAACTGTCCGCTAGGGGTTAACGCCCAGGGCTATATTGCCCTTGTAAAAGCCGGCAAGTTTACCGAAGCCCTTGACCTTATAAGGGGAAATAACGTTTTGCCCGGCATCTGCGGACGCATTTGTACCCACCCTTGTGAGGCCGTCTGCAGAAGGGGTGAACTCGATGAACCCGTCGCCATCATGGATATTAAGCGATTTGTGGCAGACCATGAGCGCTCCAATCCCAGAGACATACAAGCCTGTGATGTTCATAAAAAGTCAGAAAAGATCGTCATTATCGGCTCAGGTCCGGCCGGGATTGCCGCCGCTGCGGACCTGGCCCGATTCGGCTATGAGGTAACGGTTTTCGAAAAAGAGAAAGAAGTCGGCGGGTTGCTCCGTTACGGAATTGGGCGTCATCGCCTGCCCAGGGATATCATCGATAATGATCTTGAATATATTAGGAAACTGGGCGTACAGTTTATTACCGGCCATTCCGTTGATCTGGCCCGTGATATGGATTTGCTCAAAAAAGACTTTGACGCTGTCATTATCTCCATTGGGACGTGGTCTGATCTAAGATTAGGTGTGCCCGGAGAAACGCTGGAAGGTGTTGAAGGTTGCCTACCTTTTTTGGGTCGTTTCTATCGCAACGAAATAAAATCAATAAATGAAAAAGTAGCAGTGATCGGGGACGGCAACGCCGCATTTGACCTGGCCCGGACACTGTTGCGTCTGGGCGCCCATGTCACGATTTTATCATGGTTCCCTGAAGAGTTGATCCCTGCCAATGCCGAAGAAATTCGGGCCGCTAAAGAAGAAGGAATTCTCATTCGGGACTGTAGCCAGACCATTGCGTTTTTAGGTCAAAACGGTAAGTTCAATCGGCTGCGTTGCATGCCCACAAAACCCGGAGAACCCGACGCCCAGGGTATCCCCTGGCCGGTCATTATTCCGGATAGTCCGCCCTTTGAACTCGAGTTCAACCGGGCTTTTGTTGCCATCGGTCAAAGGGGCGCACTGCAGGGCAAGAACAATTCATTCAGCTTTGATGTCTCGGCACGAGGCTTTATTGAGGTTGATGAATATTTGCGTACGAATTTACCGAACGTCTATGCTGTGGGAGATTCGGTTTCAGGGCCCTCATCCGTTGTTGAAGCCATGGCCGCAGGAAGGAGGGTTGCCCGTGTCGTTCACGGCGATATTTGTAAAGAGGAGGTCTTTTATCCTCAGCTCTTAAGGCCGGAGGACAAAGATTTTCCGGAAATTCCGGCGGATGTACCTTCGCAGGCACAAACGATCATGCCGGAAAGGCAACCTGCGGTGCGCAAGAATAGTTTCTTGGAAGTCTCCATGGGCTTGAGTGAACAACAGGTTTTTTTGGAAGCAGGCCGTTGTCTCCAATGCGGAGTTTGCAGCGAATGTCTCCAGTGCGTTGATGCCTGTGGTGCAATTCATGCGATAAACCATGCACAATTACCGGAAGAAACCATTGAGCAAACCGGTGTGGTCATTATTGCAGACCCGGAAATAGCCCCGACGGTCAAGGGAGATGATGTCATCCGAGTATACGGGCCCAAAACGGCGAAACCGGATGTTAACGCCATGTTTGTTCGCGGTTTTGCAGCGGCTTCCCGGGCCATGATATTGCTTGGGGGCTTCCAACGGCCAAAAGGGTATGGCTTGTCATTTTCCACTCCTGATCCGGGGCTTGCTACGGAAATCCGTCTGGGAATTTTTGTCTGCAAATGTAACAATACCTTTGGATGGCTTGATGATATGAGTCAATACGTCGCGGCATTACCATTTCAAGAGGATGTGGTCCATGCCCAAGTTGTAAACTCGGCCTGCACTCATGAAGGATCCTCAAGTATTATCCGTACGATTCGTGAAAAAGGACTCACCCGGGTGGTACTTGCATCCTGTGTATGCTGCCCGCTCAACTTCATTTGCAGCGCCTGCACGGACCAGCGAAGTCGGCTGAAAAACGCCTTATTTACCGGGACTGGGATCAGTCGTTCAATGGTACAGACCTGCAACTTAAGAGGAGAAGTCCTTCGTCTTTTAAAACGGAGCCCTTTCCTGGCCTTGAAAAAATTTACCGGATTCATTGATCGTTCCATGAATCGGGCAAGAAGATTGAAACCGCTTCCGGATCTTATTAGAAACTATAATTTCACCACGGCGGTAATTGGGACATCCGAAGTTGCCGTAAGCAGTGCTCTGACCCTTGCCCAAGCAGGACTGGAGGTCTTTTGGTTCCCAGGGTCGCAAAGACCGCCAATTCAAATTTCTGATCATCCCAATGTGCATAGTTTCGGAGGTTTTTCCATCAAAGAATTGAGCGGGACCCTTGGTAATTTTCACATCATCGCAGAATCAGGCGATTCCCGACAGATAATGACTGTTGGGGCGGTCATCCTGGATGAAAAGTCAAGAAAGAACATTAAGTATATTCACCAGGAAGGTCTGCCGGGCAGAACCGTGTCTTCTTCTATGCAGGACATGGGCGTCCCCGGAATACCATTCTTTTATCCGGGTTCAACCGCCATTTCCGGACTTTTTTTAGCTGAACCGCCGGGCGTCAATGTCTCTAACCGGAAAAAAGGCGCTGCCGCTGCAGCCCAGGCAGCAGCCATTATGCCGCGCGAACCTCGCCATAACAAGGGATATACTGTTGTAGTGGATGAAAGCCTGTGCCGAAGTTGTGGACGCTGCATCCGCGTCTGTCCTTATCAGGCGGTGACATTGCACAGAAACGCTATGGACGGATGGGCCGCCTGGGTGGACGAGACTTTGTGTAAAGGCTGCGGCAATTGTATTTCCGTATGTCCCACCAATTCCGTGGACAGCCCGTATCGTAACCAGGAATTTCTCGAACAGACACTTGAAAAAATATTGCTGACGTAAAAAATGGAAGACGTTAAAATAATCTTATTTTTATGTAACTGGGGCCCGCATACCGCTTTCCAAACCCTTCAGGACATCGGAAGTGAAATTCCCGATGAAGTAAGTATGATTCGGATTCCCTGCACCGGAAGAATCAGCAAATCCCTTTTGTTTAAAGCGTTTGAAATGGGAGCGGATGGTGTGGTTCTGGCAGGGTGCAAACCCGGAACCTGCCGATACGGCAGTGGCACGGCTACTGCCCGTGAGAATACCGAAGATACGAGGGATATTATCGGACTTTTAGGCCTGGGAAAAGAACGGTTGCGACATGTCACATTTCTCCCGGATGAGTCGGATCTATTATTGAAATTCTTGAATGACTTTTGCAATCAAATCCGGTCGCTGGGCCCGAGTCCTATGACGCCCATCCCAATGCCGGAATCGGAAATTGTAAGCCGGGAGTCTTTGGCCGAGATCGTTTCTTATCATGATGCCTTTGCATGTCAGGACTGTGGGAAATGTGCTTCCGCCTGTCCACTGGCACTGATCGGCAAACCATTCTCGCCACGGGAGCTGGTCAATTCCATTATTGCCGGCGATTTGGATTCTCCTTCTGTAAACAAAGATATTTGGTCCTGCCTGACCTGCGGCCTCTGCTATGACCGCTGCCCATCGGCAGTTAATTTTCCCGAGTTTATCCGCGATATTCGCCACGTTATTAGAAAAAACGGAGGAAATGCTCATGAGGCGCACGGTGGCTTTTTTCAGTCTCTGATGCGAGCCATGACATCACCCGGGCTCAAAACAGAGCGATGGGATTGGCTACCCCAAAATGTGGAGGTTGATTCCAAAAGTAAGATCCTTTTTTTCGGCGGTTGTAGCCCGTACTTTGACATATTTTTCAGAAACCATCTGGGCGTTGAAACCTGTAATATCTTAAAAGATAGTCTTCGTCTTCTCAATTTCTTCGATATTAAACCGGCCCTGCTCCAGGATGAGCGATGCTGCGGACATGATCTTCTCTGGTCGGGAGATAAAGATAATTTTTTAAAATTAGCGTCAATGAATGTGGAGTCGATCCATAACCTTGGAATTGAGGAGGTGATTACTGCCTGCCCGGAGTGCTATAGGACACTGGCCCATGATTACCCAAAACATGGAATCAAATTAAATTTCAAGGTTACCCATATCTATGAACTGCTTGAAAACGAGATCAGCAAAGGCGCCATAGATTTTAAAAAAATTGATAAAAAGATAACATTCCAGGATTCGTGTCGTTTAAACTGGCTTGAAGCTCCTGCAGACCTTCCCAGAAAATTGATCCGGCGCCTCAAGCCAAGCAGCTTTCGGGAAATGCAGAATAATGGCAAGTCGGCCATATGTTGCGGGAATTGCGCTTGGACCGGATGCGATGCGTTCAGCAAGGCACTTCAGGTCAAACGCTTGAGACAGGCCCATGCCGCAGAAAGTAATCTTCTGGTCACCGCCTGCCCCAAATGCCAGATTCATCTCCGTTGTGCCATGGAAGATCCTTTTCTCGGAAAAGAACTTAATATGGAAATGATAGACTTGACAGGTATTATTGCAAAAACCATTTGCTGGGAGTAATCGTTTACATTGGAGATTAACTTTTTGCAGACACTTGGACATTGAGAATTCGATAAAGGAATGAACATGGAACCTGTTACTTCAATCAATGCTGAACCACAGACACGTATCGGTGTCTATGTCTGTCATTGCGGCTCAAATATCGCTCAGACGGTAAACTGCATAAAAGTTTCTGAAACAGCGTCCAGGCTTGAGGACGTTGTTATTTCAAAGGATATCGCTTACGCCTGTTCCGAGCCCGGTCAACAGGAAATTCTGGATGATATTCATGAACACGGGCTGGACCGCATTGTAGTAGCTTCGTGTTCACCGAGACTTCATGAACCGACTTTTCGACAGATGATGCAATCCTCCGGTCTTAATCCTTATCTTTTGGAGATGGCTAATCTTCGTGAACAATGCAGTTGGGTCCATTTGAATGAACCTGATGATGCAACCCAAAAGGCCGAAGACCTTGTAAAAATGGCCGTCTCCCGGGCACGATTACTCCAGCCCCTTGAAGAGGAAAAGCTGCCCCTTACCAAACGAACCCTGGTCATCGGCGGAGGTATCGCCGGTATTCAGGCTTCCCTTGATCTCGCAGACAACGGTTATGAGGTTGTTCTGGTGGAAAAAAATGCTTCCATCGGCGGAACCATGGCACAGCTTGACAAGACCTTTCCTACCATGGACTGTTCCATCTGAATTCTGGGTCCTAAGATGACGGATGTCGGTCGACATCCCCTGATAAAACTCTACACCCTGAGCGAAATAGTAGATGTTAAAGGTTATGTGGGCAACTTTGATATAAAGATATTAAAAAAGGCTCGTTATGTGTCAGAGGAAGATTGCACGGCGTGTGGTGACTGCGCTACGGTTTGCCCCGTGGCTCGTCCCGACGAATTCAATATAGGCCTTTCGTCACGTAAGGCTATTTTCACCCCTTTTCCCCAGGCTGTTCCCTCGGCTTATGTAATCAATATCAATGAATGCCTGGGACACAACCCGGTTGTTTGCGCAAAATGCCTGGAAGCCTGTGAAAAGGGCTGTATCAATTTTCACATGTCAGATGATGAAATCGAGGAAAGGGTTGGATCAATCGTCGTTGCGACCGGACTGGAGCCTTATGATCCAACCGAACTTGATGAATACGGATATACAAGATTTGAAAATGTTCTTACCAGTCTTGAATTTGAACGTCTTGTCAATGCCGGGGGCCCTACCAAAGGAAAACTGATTCGCCCCACAGACAGAAGACTTCCTAAATCCGTGGGCTTTATCCAGTGTGTGGGCTCACGGTCTGCAAGGAAAGGCAGCAGTTATTGCTCCAATACCTGTTGTATGAACACTATTAAAAGCACACTGGTACTCAAAGAACATTACCCAGATATTGACATAAAGGTTTTTTATATCGATATTCGTGCCTCTGGCAAAGGATTCGAAGATCTCTTTATGCGTAGCCGTCGTCTGGGAGTACATTACTTGAGAGGTTTGCCGGGCAACGTTGAAGAGCTACCGGATCACAGCATGCGGGTTGCGGTTGAAAATACGGTCACAGGCCGGCTGGAATTTTTCGATCTTGATATGCTCGTCTTAGCTATTGGGATGAAACCGGCCAAAAGTACCCGGCGGCTCCAAGAAATGCTCGGACTTCAGCTAACGTCCGATGGTTTTTTACTGGAAGCTCATCCGAAACTTAAACCGGTTGATGCTGCTTCTCAAGGAATTTTTTATGCCGGATGCGCCGAGAGTCCCAAGGACATCAAAGAAAGCGTTACACAGGCTTCAGCGGCCGCGGCCCGCGCCATTCGTCTGATGCATAAAGGAGAAATTTATACAGAACCGATTACTTCAGAAATAGATCCCGAAAAGTGCACGGCGTGCGGCACGTGTGCTGAAGTTTGTCCCTATAATGCAATTACAAAAGGTATCAGAAAAAAGACACCGTCTGTCGTGAATACGGCAGCATGCGCCGGATGCGGCACTTGTGCCGCGGAGTGTCCGTATGATGCCATCGTTATGAATCATTTTACGGATGGACAGATTAACAGCCAAATCGATTCCATGCTCGAAAAAAGTTCTCAAGAAAAAATTCTGGTATTTGCCTGCAACTGGTGCTCATATGCCGGCGCTGATTACGCGGGGGTCTCACGTCTTCAATATCCTTCTAACGTGCGCATTATCCGGACCATGTGTTCAGGGCGAGTTGACGAAAAATTTATCTTCAACGGTTTTCTTAACGGTGCGCCGGTTGTTCTGGTTAGTGGATGCCACATTGGTGACTGTCATTATATTGATGCCAACCGCTGGACCGAAAAAAGAGTTAAAAAAATACGAAAGAAAATGGATAAACTTGGAATCAGGCCCGAACGGCTCCAGCTCGAATGGATTAGTGCGGCAGAAGGTAGTCGATTTGCCAGGATAATGGGTAGGATGGAGAAACTTCGTCAGGGTGTTTCCATACAGGAGATTTCAGAAACCATCGAAATCCTGAAGAATCGGGGAAAAACACCCAAAACTGAGTAATAACAAAAATTATCAAAGATCCACACCACCCGTATAAACGCTACCCGCCGGCATCATTTCTTTTCAAATTTCATTGTACGTTATTACTCCAAAAGAACTGGATTGCTATCAGGGTTCGCGAAAAAACAACTTCGCAGAATTGGCGCTCAGACTTGGCTGATCCGAGAGAGCAAAACCACAGGAATAGCGGCTATCTTAAGGATTTTGCGAGTGAGGTATCAGCCAAAGATGGGGTGAAGCTGAGATGTAAAAATGTGAAGTTATTTTTGCATGAGCCCTTAGTATATAGGAGAAACACATAATGGAAGAATGGGTCGAACAACTCCGAAACAGCGTCAACACCCTTGACAGACTGAAGGCAGTTATCAAGGTCTCCTCGGAAGAAGAGAAGGCCATAAATACTCTAAATACTAAAT
>RCNB010002533.1_pt1 | contig 11185 bp, 10 predicted proteins | sample 2041321 | NCBI WGS metagenome assembly RCNB01 (sample SAMN09708232, study PRJNA481090) | Marine sediment metagenome, whole genome shotgun sequencing project.
TCTGAAATGGAGTTCGCTCGGAACATGGAGCGCTACGAGTTCCTCAAGTGGGGGCAGTCGGCCTTCGATGACTTCCGGGTGGTCCCGCCGGCCACCGGCATCGTGCACCAAGTCAACCTCGAGTATCTCGCCAAGGTTGTCTGGGACAATGACGGTGCCCTCTATCCGGATTCGCTCGTTGGAACCGACTCGCACACCACGATGATCAATGGGTTGGGCGTCGTTGGCTGGGGTGTCGGAGGCATCGAGGCCGAGGCCGTCATGGTCGGGCAGCCGATCTACATGCTGCTCCCCGAAGTCGTCGGTTTCCGACTCACCGGCGGGCTTCCGGACGGAGCCACCGCCACGGATCTCGTGCTCAGAATCACCGAGATGCTGCGGGAGCACGGTGTCGTTGGGAAATTCGTCGAGTACTACGGGCCTGCCCTCGACGATATGCCCGTCGCGAACCGGGCAACGATCGCCAACATGGCACCCGAGTACGGCGCAACGATCGGGTTCTTCCCCGTCGATGATCGGACGCTGGACTACATGCGGCTCTCCGGACGTGATGAAGCGCTGATCGCCACGGTCGAGCAGTACTACAAGGAGCAGGGGATGTGGCGTGACGAGAGCCGCACCATTGCATACAGCTCCAACCTGGAACTGGATCTCGGAACCATCGTCCCTTCCCTTGCAGGCCCGAAACGGCCGCAGGATCGCATCGAACTGGGCGCGATGAAGACCCAGTGGCACACGGATCTCGAGGGTGGTCTGCGACCCGACGGGTCGGTTGCCGGTGCCACCGCAGCCGTGACCAACGAGGGGCAGGCCTTCGATCTCGGCGATGGTGACGTGGTGATCGCAGCGATCACGTCCTGCACGAACACGTCGAACCCCGATGTCATGATCGGGGCAGGTCTCGTTGCCCGCAAGGCGAATGAGCGTGGCCTGAAGCGTAAGCCATGGGTGAAGACGTCGCTCGCACCGGGGTCGAAGGTCGTCACCGACTACCTCGTCGAAGCAGATCTGCTCGGCGACTTGGAAGCCGTCGGATTCTGGACGGTCGGCTACGGATGCACCACCTGCATCGGGAACTCCGGCCCGCTCCCCGACCCCATCGCCGCCGGCGTCGAAGAAGCCAACCTCGTCGTTGCGTCGGTACTGTCCGGCAACCGCAACTTCGAGGGTCGCATCAGCCCGCACGTTCGAGCCAACTACCTGGCATCTCCACTGCTCGTCGTGGCCTATGCGATCGCCGGGACGGTCGACATCGACCTTACGACCGAGCCGCTCGGCATCGATCGCGAGGGCAACGAGGTCTACCTCACAGACCTGTGGCCGACCCAGGAGGAGATCGCTGCCGTCGTGTCTGCGTCGGTCAACCGGGACCAGTTCTTGACCGAGTACGGCGCGGTGTTCGATGGTTCCGACGAGTGGCAGGACGTCGAATCAAGTTCAGGATCGATCTACCCGTGGGATGGAGACTCGACCTACGTTCAGGAGCCACCCTTCTTCGTTGACCTCGCACCAGATCCCAAGCCGGTCGCTCCGATCAGCGGGGCCAGGGTTCTGCTGAAGCTCGGTGATTCGGTGACCACGGATCACATTTCCCCAGCCGGGGCCATTGCCCCCGACACGCCAGCCGGTCGGTTCCTCCTCAGCAACGGCGTCGAGCGGGCGATGTTCAACAGCTACGGCTCACGACGGGGCAATGACCGCATCATGACTCGTGGCACATTCGCGAACGTGCGGGTCAGGAACGAGATCGCCCCGGGAACTGAGGGCGGATGGACACGCGACTTCCTCGACGACGAGATCAAGCCGGTGTACGACGCCTCGATGCACTACCAGGCTGAAGGCGTGCCGCTCGTCGTGCTCGCCGGCAAAGACTATGGCATGGGTTCGTCACGCGACTGGGCTGCGAAGGGCACCTTCCTGCTCGGCGTCAAGGCTGTGATCGCTGAGAGCTTCGAGCGGATTCACCGCTCCAACCTCGTGATGATGGGTGTGATCCCGCTGACATTCGCCGAGGGCGAGAGCGCTGAGAGCCTCGGCCTCGACGGAACCGAGGTTTTCGCGGTCGACGTCGACGACACCCTGACGCCACGCCAGACAGTGCAGGTGACCGCGGCGAAGGCAGATGGCACAGCCGTCGAATTCTCAGCGATGGCACGCTGCGACACCCCGATCGAAGTCGACTACCTCCGCCACGGCGGGATCCTCCATATGGTGATCCGCAGCATGGCTGCTGCTGAGTAGCAGTAGATCAGTGCTGATCTGTCTGCTACTGCTCTACTGCTCTACTGATCTACTCGGCAACTTGGTCCGTCATTCGCGGCGAGCACACGTAGCGCGTTCTCACCCAGCACTTTCCTGACGTCTGGTTCGCTCCATCCGCGGTTGAGTAGTTCGACCGTGATCGTCGGGTAGGTTGAGACGTCTTCCAGGCCGATCGGGGTGACTTCGATACCGTCGAAGTCGGATCCGATTCCTACGTGATCGACACCGGCCGCTTCTGCGATGTACTCGATGTGGCCGACGACATCCGAAACGGTTACCTCGGGGTACGGATCCTTCTCGATCAATCGGTTCATCTCCTCCTCAACCGCAGTGTCGGCGCCGAGGTGTTCCTTGAGGCCTCGTTGAACACTGAACATGCTGGCGGCCTGTTCCGCTCCGGCTCTGCTCACGAACGGTGGGTAGAAGTTCACCATCACAACCCCGTCGTTGGCCCGAACCAGCTCGAGAACATCGTCGGGCACATTCCTGGGATGCGGAGCGAGGGTGAATGCACTCGAATGAGAGGCCATGACCGGTACGTCGCTTACGGACAAGGCGTGGCGCATGGTGTCGGCGGAGACGTGCGAGATGTCGACGATCATGCCGATCCGATTCATCTCTCGGACCACCTCTTCGCCGAAGCTCGTCAAACCGCCGTGTCTGGCATCGTCCGTCGCCGAGTCGGCCCAGTCGATCGTGTCGGCATGCGTGAGGGTCATGTAACGAACCCCGAGGATCCGAAGGGTGCGGAGCGCCGCGAGCGAGTTCTCGATGGAGTGGCCGCCCTCGGCACCCATCAGCGAAGCGGTGAGTCCTCGAGCGCGAGCCGTTGCCACGTGGGCAGCTGAGTCGGCGTGGGCCAACCGGTCGCAACGATCCGTCACTCGTCGTACGAGGTCGATCTGCTCGATTGTGGTTCGGAGCGGGGTCGGGTCCCAGGCAGGAACGAACACGGACCAGAACTGTGCCCCGACGCCGCCTGCGGCGAGGCGAGGCACGTCGGTGTGGTAGCCGTTGAGATGTTCGCACGGGTTGGAACGGTCGAGATCGGAGCCGGCACGGATACGAAGTGCCCAGGGCAAGTCGTTGTGTCCGTCCACGACAGGGAGATCGGCGTGAATCCTTCTCGCTCGCTCGATCAGGTCAGTCATCGGTGATCCACGATTCGAGCGCGATGCCGAGGCCGTCGGCGATTCGGTTCGCATATGCGTAGTAGGCGATCACCTCGACGATGTCGAGAACATCGCGGTCGGTGAACCCTGCAGCCCGGAGGATTTCAACATCGGCGGGTTCCATCGATCCGGGAGCGCGGGTGAGTGTGTCAGCGAACTGCAGCATCGCGACCCGTCGGTCGTCGAGTCCGGCCGTCGGCCAGTCGCTCTCGATTCGTGCGAGGAGACGATCGTCCTTGAGAAGATGGCGCAGACCGCGCCGGTGATGGGCCACTCAGTAGTGGCACTCGTTGATCGTGCTGACGACGAGAGCGATCAGTTCGCGGTCGACCTTGCGGAGCGTGGCGGTCCCGCGCATGGCCGAGCGATACAGCGTGTCGTGGGCGTCGAGCGACCGGGGATTGAGAGAGTGGACGCCCATGATGTGATCAACCCGCCCGGTCTTCGGGTCAGCGACGCGTTCGAACAGCGAAGCAAGCTCCCCATCCCACGATTCGTCGTCAACAGTCTCGATCCAACTCATGAGTTGACCTTACCGCGGACGTCAGGACCAGAGCAGTAGAGCAGCAGAGCAGTAGAGCAGAAGATACGGCAGAGCTCCTGCTGACTGCCGAATACACCTGGCGGAGCCGGGTCGCTCGGATTAGATCTTCGTTACGCAGTCGCCTTCTTCGGTGCTGTGGGCGTTGACGATGGCTACGGGGATCTGCTCGGTTCCCTCGAGAAGCCCAGTGACGAGACCCTGATCGAGTTGGCAGACGATCGCGGGGTGGTTCTTCGCCGACTCCCCGAACGGGCAGAAGCGAGTGACCAGCTCATGGTCACCGAGGCGTGCCTCGACTTCGAATCCCACGCCCATGAGTGCCTTGGCAACGGCGACGGCAGCGGTGTCGTATCCCGCCTCGTCGGGGAAGCCGATCTCTGCAGCAAGTTCTCGACCGTACTCCCTCCCGATCTCGTCGGCGACCTCAGCAGCGTTGTCGGGAGCGATGCGTTCGATCACTCGGAGGAGCAGTTCGGCGAGGAGGTCATATCGGCGCGCCGGGAACTGGACCGATACGTTCTTGCGGGTCGGTTCGTAGTGCTTCGCCGGGCGGCCGGCGCCGGGGCCCGTCCGACCGGACGGGCGTCGTCGTGTCACCTGGAGGTAGCCGTCGGCGACGAGGCGATCGAGATGATGACGGGCGACATTGGCGTGGATATCGAATAGTTCTGCGATCTGCGAAGCCGTCATTGGCTCCGGGGATTCACGCACGGTCACGTAAATCCCGCGGCGCGTCGCATCACCGAGCGTGCCAGCGAGATCCGCGATCTGTTGATCAAACGCTTCGTTGTCCATGCCATCCCCGTCGAGAATCTGGGCTACCGGGCCTCACTATAGTTTCTATTCACTATCTCGATAGGAGTTGTTCGTGGTGGATGTTGATGCGCTTCGCGCTGCAATTGGTGCGGTGCAGGACCCCGAGTTACATCGGGGCCTTGAAGATCTAGGAATGTTGCGAGACGTGACTGTTGCCCCGGATGGCAGCACTCACGTCGTGGTGGCGCTCACCGTTCCGGGCTGTCCATTGAAGGACGAGCTGACGAATGACGTGACCGCGGCCGCCAAGAGCGTGGACGGCGTCGCTGGTGTGAAGGTCGAATTCACGACAATGAGCGACGCTGAACGTGCCGGAGTGGTCGAGACTGTTCGCGGTGGGAACATCCGCGAGGTCACCATCGGCCGAGCCGGATCGAAGACCCGAGTCATCGCTATCGCATCGGGCAAGGGTGGTGTCGGAAAGTCCTCGGTTACGGCCAACCTCGCCGTGGCGCTTGCCGCCCGGGGGAACCGGGTCGGACTCATCGACGCCGACGTGTGGGGCTACTCCATCCCGAAGATGCTGGGCCTTGAGAGGCAGCCGGTCGTTCTCGACGAAGTGATGATCCCGCCGGAGGTCTACGGCGTCGGCGTGATGTCCATGGACTTCTTCGTCGATCCCAATCAGGCCGTCATATGGCGCGGACCGATGCTCCACAAGGCGCTCGAGCAGTTCCTCGTTGACGTCCTGTGGGATGAACCCGACTACCTCCTCATCGACATGCCACCGGGGACCGGTGACGTGGCGATCTCGCTCAGCCAGTTCCTGCCTCGCTCCGAGGCCATCGTTGTCACCACTCCGCAACCCACGGCCGAACGCGTGGCGGTCAAAGCCGGCTTGATGGCCGAGAAGGTCAACCAGGATCTCGTGGGAGTCGTAGAGAACATGTCGTGGTTCACCGGGGACGACGGCACGCGGTACAAGATCTTCGGTGAGGGCGGAGGTGAGGCGCTCGCCGCCCGTCTGGAGACGGATCTCCTTGCCCAGATCCCGCTCGTCTCTGCCGTTCGGGAAGGTGCCGACCGGGGCCTGCCGGCTGTGGCAGTCGATCCCGATGGGGAGGCGGCCGCGGCGTTTGATCGCCTTGCGGCGGCCGTCGAGGAACGCAAGCCCCGGTTGCGAACACACCCTGAGCTTGTCATCAATAACTGATCTGTCCGTCGGAGCGGTACGATCGGCGCCAACCAGGAGAGGCTTGCATGAGCGACACGATTAGTGAGACCACCAAAGTCCGATTCGGAATGTCTTCAACGCGGGAGTTGGAGATCGAAGTCGAGCCCGGCCACGACATCGCGACCGAGTTCGAGGCCGGGATCGCCAAAGGGACTCAGGTTCTCTGGATTCGGGACACCCGGGGCCACCGCCACGGGATCATTCTCGAGAAGGTGGCGTTCGTTGAGATCGAGTCGGCCCGGCGACGCGATGTGGGGTTTGCCTCCGAGGCGTGATGCGAACGTGACTCGGACCCGGCGTACCGGGTCCGAAGGGGAGAGGGGTTGGGGGATCAGCGGCTAACTAGCGGCCTGGCGCTGTCTGCGACGCTCTGCGAGCCAGCGCTTCCTGAGTCGACGTCGGTCATCTTCGGCGTAGCCACCCCAGACACCGGCTTCCTGGTTGGTCTCCAACGCGTACTGGAGGCACTCTTCCTGCATGGCGCAGGCTGAGCAGATGGCCACGGAATGGCGAATCTTGTCGGTGGCGAGACCGGTCGTTCCTGTGGGAAAGAACAGGTCGGGATCGGAGTCTCGACAGGCGGATAGTTCGCGCCAATCGCTGACGGTAAGCACAGTTGTGTCTCCTCGAAACGATTCCTGCTGGGATTTTGTGAACGTGAATGCTTTCACAAAGTCGACCATTTGTCAACCGATTCTCACCGGTTCCGCGAGACAGTCTATTGGAATGACCTGGAAGGAAGCAAACGATTTGTAAAGAGGCAAGACATGAGACGAGAGACATGAGACGAGAGACAGCTAAGTCGATCGCTCGGGTCTCACATCTCATGTCTCATGTCTCATGTCTGTTTTCCCGTTATCCTTGCTGGCAACCGATTGAAGGCGACACTCATGACCATCGAAGAACAGCTTGTTGCGGCGCAGACCGTGGCGATGAAGAACGGGGATCGTGCGACGCTCAGCGTGATTCGACAGATCCGCTCCGAGGTGTCGGTGGCGAGATCCGCTCCCGGATTCACCGGCGACGTCGATGACGAACTCGTCCTGTCAACGATCTCGACGTATGTCAAGAGGATGGGGAAGTCGAAGACGGAGTACGAAGCGCTGGGCGACCGCGGCAGAGAGCAAGCCGAGAAGCTCGCATTCGAGATCGACTACCTCTCCACCTACCTCCCGGCCAAGCTCGATGAGGCGGCGACGAGAGCCCTCGTTGACCAGGCGATCGCAGATACCGGCGCAACAGACCCGAAGATGATCGGCCGGGTGATCGGCCGAGTGATGAAGTCCGGCGAGGATCTCGACGGGGGTCTGGTAGCGCGATTGGTGAAGGAAGCGTTGGCCGAGTAGATCAGTACCGCTCATGATCTACTGATCTACTGATCTACTGATCTACTCCTACCCACACCCTCCGCCGACGACCGCGCTTGCCGCGGCGATCTTGACCTTTGGCTCGTAGACGAGGTGGAACTCGTGGGCATCGGGGTCGGACGCAACGCATCGGTCGCCGATGGCAGACGTGAACGTGAACGCGAGCTCCTCCGGGTAGTTGACCGGCTTCGGATCGGCGTCCTCGCCGAAGATCTCGAGCCAGCCGTTGATTCCGCCCTCGAGGACGTAGACGTTGATGACGTTGTTCGCGGTGAGCGACTTCCATGCCTCCGTAGCGTCTTCCTCTTCGTTGCTCATCGCCACGATGACCGTACGGGGATTGAGCCCGATGAGGTCGGGCGCCGCCTCTTCGGTGGCTTCGAGCGTTGGATCTATCTGCTGGGCCGCACGAAGGTGGAACTGGTTGTAGTCGCGCTGGTCGCGGATGTCGAGCAAGATGACATTCTTGAAACTGTCGTTCATGAGTTCGAGCAGCTCTCCGGGGTGGATCTGCACCTCACGGTTGTCGAGTCTCGGCTGCTCCTCGCCGGCGACCGCATCCCAGTAATCCTCGGTGGTCGGATCACCGAGGATGAGAACGACGAGAGCAAGCAGAACGAGAATGCCGGCACCGACGTAGCGGGCCTTCGGTGCATCCGCGGGATCGGCACCCGTGGTCTTCTTCTCGATCTGTTCGGCACCCCAGAACATCAACAGGGCAGCTACGACGATGACCACCACAACGACTCCGGTTGGGACCCCGAGCCAATCGGGCAGGGTGAGCCGACCGAGGTTCGAGGTCGTCCAGAAGTTCATGAAGTACGGCACGCTCTCGCCGAACACGAAGACGCCGAGGGTCACTCCGCCGAGGAACACCATCGCATCGATCTTCAACGTCGCCGCACCGACGATCGACGTCCCGGGGCAGAGTCCGCCGATGAGGAACCCGACGCCCAGGATGAACCCGCCGATGGCGATCGGCCAGAGGTACGTTCCCGGGACGAAGACTGCCCGGTAGTCGAGGATCCCGATTCCGACCGCTCCGAAGATGAGCACCATCGCCGTGATCACCGCAGTGAACATCACCTTGAACATGGCGAAGTCCTTGAAGTAGAACTGCGCTGCGAGCTTGGAGCTGCGACCGAATCCGGCCTGCTCCAGGGCCACGCCAAAGCCGATCCCGACGAGCACGAAGATCGTGTACGTGAGGGGCGTGCCCAGTTCGTGAAGGTCGAGAGGGAAGGGCATCAGTCGTTCCAGAGTCTCTTGAAGAACGGCGCAGCGATGAGGGCGCCGGCAAAGAACGCCATCATGAAGATCCAACTGCCAACCGAGAGGAGAGCCGATCCTGAAAGGCCCTGGCTCGACGTGCAGCCGCGGGCGAACCGGGCGCCGAACCCAACGAGAGAGCCGCCGAGAAGGGCGAACAGCAGTCGAGTCTTGTTCGAGATGAGCGGACCCTTCACAATCTCGGTGTAGACGCGGCGGCCGATGAGGCCGGAGATGAGTCCGCCGATGAGCACGCCGACAGCGAGCATGACGATCCAGTGGTTGAGCGGCTGCGCTTCACCACCCGCGTAGCCCACGAGGTAGATGTTCGTGTCGACGTGATGGGGGACGATCAAGCTCTCGAACCAGGTCCAGACGCGCTGCACGGCACCCGAGGCGCCCAGGCCGTCGCCGGTGATGAACACGGAGAGGAACAGCACAACTCCCAGGCCCACGCCTGCGAGATACGGGTTCGGGAACGGGCGGGGGTTTGGCTTCTTGCCCTTCCGGACCGAGGGACCGATCGGTTTGATCGTCATCAGGTCAACACCTCCTCGTCGGTGTTGGGAACTTCGATGTCCTCCCAGCCGGTCACCATTCCCTTGATAGCGGAGAGTGGCGTCGGCCCTGTGGTGGTCAAGTAGATGTGCAGCACGACGAATGCTGCGAAGAGCCAGGCAATCAGCGAGTGGACGGGCAAGAGGAACCCGAGACCACCGAGATTGGACGTCAGGTCCGGCCAGCGCTGGGCGCCCCAGATAAGGATGCCGGTGAGGATCTGCAACGGGAGGAGGATGTTCAGGATGACGAGGTAGGTCCCCTGCTGGAGCGGGTTCAACTTGTCGCCCGGTCCCTTCTCATGCGGGTGGGGATCGCCGACGAAGATGCCCTTCGTGTAGTAGGTGGCTTGCCCGATGGCCTGGCTGAAGAACCCTTGTGTACTTGGGATGAACTCTCTGATGAAGCCGGTCGCGACGGCGTCGGCGAGGGCCACCACCGCGTTGATCACGAGAATGACCGCCATGATGTTGTGAACGAGGATCATCCAACTGAAGGCGCTGGCGCTGCTCGGCCAGTGGATGATGATGCCGGTCAGTATCAGGACGCCGATCACTGCGGCCTGCATCCAGTGCCAGAACCGCTCGTACTTGGTGTACAAGTAGACGCTCCGCGTTTCGCCGTGCGTGCCGAAGCCGTAGTGGCGTCGGGCCCAGATGCGCACGGCACCGTGGATGGCGATGAAGATGAGCACGCCGACGAATGCAGCCAGGCCGAGCCAGTCGGCCCATCCTCCGGTGTCGTTGCCGAGAACGTTGATCTCACCCGACGTTGTCTCGGGGAAGTAGACGAGGGAACCGTCGTCGGCGACGGTCATCGTCCCCGTCGATTCGGTGTTGCCGTCCGTGAGAAATGCAGGCAGTACGCCGCCGGGCACGTAGGTGCCGAGGGATACGCCCTGGCTGAGCCGGGAGTCGCTGGAGTGGCAGACCTGACAGTCTTTGATCGCCCACTTGCTGCCGACGACGCCGTGGGCCGCGCTGTACGGCTGCACTTCGCCGATGATGTGCGGGTTTTCGAGGGAGAGTGCCTCGAGGCGCCCGGCGACGATGGCCTGCTTCTCATCGGTGTCGATCGCGAGTTCGCTCTCGGAGATCCTCCCGCTGCCGTCGGCGTCGAAGGCGCTGAGAATGGTCGGGTCGTACCCGCCTGCTCCGTCGAGGTAGGCAGCCTCGAGGTCGGAGATGCGGACGGGCCGCTCGCTGTCACCGCTGCCATGGGCCCAGTACCAGGACCCAACGAGGTTGTAGGGGGAGAGGCGAACGTTGCCGTCGTCGTCCGAGCGCAACAGGATCGCTGGTTCGAACCCGTTGATCACGGTGGTTGCATCGTCAACGGCTCCATCGGCACCTCTGATCACCGTACGGGGGGTTCCGTCGGTGTGGATGACCGTCCAGTCGTACTGCTCTGCGGCGGGAGCCATCGCCGCGGGGATGTGGCAAGTCTCACAGGCGACCGTCTGCATGTGGCGATCCTGGTATGGCAGCCACTCGTGCGAGGTCGAAGCGTCGTGGCATCCGGTGCAGGTCCTCATCGTGTTGTCGTACTCGGGAGCGACGGTTCCCTGGGCGGTGTCGCCCTTGGTGAACTCGTGGATCGGCTGGTAGAGGTAGTCGTCGAGGCTCGAGCTTCTTGGGTCGTAGATGAGATGGTCGGGTTTGCTTTCCGGGTCCTCGGCGATTTGAGCGCTGTTGTTGATCGAAGAGTGACAACTCACACAGTCGAGGCCGCGCTCGGCATGGATGTCCCACGCTCTGCTCAGATCCGCCTTTTCGTCGAAGTTGAGGCCTGAATCGGCGAGCCGCTGGTCGGAGAAGACCTGGCCGGTGGTGAGGGTCTCCCATCCGTTGAGCAGGGACGAGCCGTCGATGGGTGCGGCTTCCATATGCACGGTGCCGTGACACTGGCCGCACGACTCGTTGGTGGAACGCCCGATCGGCAGTTTGTCGTGGTTGATCTGACCGAGTGAGGTGAAGGCGCCGGCGTTCCAATCCCACCCGTCGTCGGTGCGCTCCACGATGCC
>RCNB010002535.1_pt1 | contig 11184 bp, 13 predicted proteins | sample 2041321 | NCBI WGS metagenome assembly RCNB01 (sample SAMN09708232, study PRJNA481090) | Marine sediment metagenome, whole genome shotgun sequencing project.
CCTTCGCAGGAAATAGTATGACAAAACGCAAACTTAGAATAAACGGGCATTCCCATCTTCTTCCCTATCCTGAAGAAATTCCTGAATTCATGAAAGACAAGGGGATTTTCTGGGTGGATAAGGACAGGAAATTCATGCTTCAAAAAGACTGGAATAGACCCATTACGGATTCTAGTTTTTTCTTAGATGAAAAATTGGCTTGGATGGAGCATTTTAAAATTGACCATGCGGTTGTTTTAAACTTATCTCAACTCTATGGAAATGGGTTGCGTCTTGAAGAGATGAAGCAAGCCTTACGCTTTCAAAATGACTTTAATGCACGCATACAGCGTGATAATCCCAGTAAATTTACATGTGGATTTGTAGTTCATCCTGGTTTTGTGAGAGGAGCTTGTTGGGAAATTGAGAGATGTGTAGAAGTTTTAGGGCTGCAACTCCTATGCTTACCTACCCATTATATGGACACTATTGGCACTTGGCGTTGTATTTTTGATGAAGAAAATGAACCTATTTTTGAACTTGCTGACAAATACAATTTGGCTGTTGAAATTCACCCATATGATGGCGAAAAGTTTATAAAATTAGAAAATACATCATGGCGTTTTCATTTAATATGGATGTTAGCACAATGTGCTGACGCTTACCATTTTTTGACCTTAAACGGTTATTATGAAAAGTATAAAAATATGAGGGTCTGCTTTGCTCATGGTGGACAATTAGCTCAAATAAATTTAGGCCGACGTATTCAAGGGTTTGATGGGAGGCCAGATTTGTTTGAAGGTAACAGTCACCCGAGAAAAGCTGTTGGACACAAAAACATCTTCTTTGATACGTTGGTGCACGATACAGGTGGATTAGAACTACTAATTAAAAACCAAGGCTCTAAGCAGGTTCTGATGGGCTTAGACGATCCTTATCCTCTTGGCGAAATGGAAAGTGAACAACAATCGTCATATCCTGGCAAAATCTTAGATTTAGCTACAGAAAGAAAAATTATTACAGAAACAGAACACGATGCTATTTGGGAAGATAACGTTATACAATGGTTATGTGGGGATGATGAAGTCGCTAAACAAAAGTTGATCGATCGAATTACTTCTTAATACTTTTGTCTACAAATTTTATTTCTATATTTAAAATTTGCAATTAACTATTATACTTATGAGGAGACTAGGCGCATACATTGCTTTATTTGGAATAGCGGCTATTATTTTACCTTATTTTAATAGGCAACTATATATTTTATCTTGGATAGATAATTGGGGAGAAACTGCGTCTTGGTTTATAAAGATAGGTTTAGTCGTTTTAGGTGCTGTACTTTTCTTTAAGGTTAAACCGTCTGCTAAAAACGACACAGAAGTTAAAGAAGAAACTGCTGAATAAAAACTATATCATTTATTTAATATATCATTTATGTATTTTTTGCCCGAAAATTTAGACAACTATATTGTGGCACATTCTGAGCAAGAACCAAAGTTATTAGAACAGTTAACCCGAGAAACCTATCAGAAGGTTTTACAACCAATTATGCTCAGTGGCCCTTATCAAGGTAGAGTGCTAAGTATGATATCTAAACTGATAAGGCCCAAAATGATTTTAGAATTAGGAACATTTACTGGTTATTCCACTTTATGTTTAGCTGAAGGCTTAACATTTAACGGAGAATTACACACCGTAGATATTAATGAAGAATTGGTCGACTTTCAGCGCAAGTATTTCAATAAGTCTGATTATGGGCATCAAATTATTCAGCATACTGGTAGTGCTCTAGATATTATTCCGAATCTAAATCTAAATTTTGATTTGGTTTTCATCGATGCTGACAAACCTAATTATAGCAATTACTTCCATTTAATCATCGACAAATTGAATACTGGAGGCATCATACTATCAGACAATGTATTATGGCATGGAAAAGTGGTAGAACCTTTAGACGAAAAAGACAAATCCACCAAAGCTGTTATCGATTATAACGCATTGCTTAAAAATGATGGCCGAATTGAAACAGTTCTTTTACCAATAAGGGATGGTTTAACTATTAGTAGGAAGAAATAAACTATAATTATCTTTTTAAAGATCCAGTAAAGTCTCCTAGATCGTCTTTAACCTTATTGATTTCTTTTTGGATATCCTTGGCAGCATCAGTATCTATAATATTGTTTTCCTTAGCACTTTTGGTCACTTCATGCTTTATATCATTAGTTGCATCTTTTAAAGTTCGCATACCTTTACCCATACCTCTTGCGATTTCCGGAAGTTTATCCGCACCAAAAACCAATACAACTATAAGTAGTACAAATACGATTTCGGTACCTCCGATAAACAATAATATTACTGATTTAATCACGGTGCAAATATAGAGTGACTTTATGTAATAAAAAAAAGCCGACTCGTTAAAGTCGACTTTTTTTTTCTAGAATTAACTATTTAGTTCTTTACTTTATTCTTAAACTTATCGAAATCACTGTCTTTTACTTCTATTGGCCAAGAATTATTTGAAGTATCTACATCTGCAGTTTCTAAATCTGGATCTACAGTAATAGATACAATCTCTTTATCACTAGCAACTGTTCTACTTACTTCAGTATCATTTAACCTCCAGATTTGTGCAGGATAAGTTACTTTCTCTTTAGTACCATCTGAATATTCGTATTCTACAATAAGAGGCATTACTAAACCTCCTGGCTTATCAAAAGTTACCTGATAGAAATATTTTGGAGCTTTTTTCATTGCTTTTTGCTCTTCAGGAGTGAAGTTATCCATAATATATTCTTTTACTGTAGGTATATCTTCAATAGATGTCGCACTTTTCATTGCTTCATCATAACCCTCTGCTCCTTCTTCAACAAAATAGACTAAACTATTCGGATCCATATTGTAACGATCTGCTAACTTTTTCCCATTCTCATTAGGATTACCAGTCACAACAAATTTCTTCACTTCTTTTAAACCAATATCAGTGTAATCAGTCGTGTAAAACCAACCTCTCCAAAACCAATCTAAATCAATAGCAGAGGCATCTTCCATGGTACGGAAAAAATCTTCTGGTGTTGGGTGTTTAAACATCCAACGGTTAGCATATTCTCTAAATGAATAGTCAAAAAGATCACGCCCCATTATAGTCTCTCTTAAAATATTCAATCCTGTAGCTGGCTTACTATATGCATTGCTACCAAATTGATAGGTATTTAAACCTTTAGTCATAATTGGTGCAATAAAATCTTGGTCGCCCCCCATATATCTTACAATATTCTTAGCAGGCCCTCTACGTGAAGGGTAAGCATTGTGTTCTTTTGAAAGTGCTGTAGGATTCCATTCTCCAAAATCTTGTTCTGCAATATATTGAACAAACGTATTTAAACCTTCATCCATCCATGTCCATTGACGCTCATCACTATTAACAATCATAGGAAAGAAGTTGTGACCTACTTCATGTATAATGACACTTATCATTCCGTATTTAGTTCTATCAGAATATTTTCCTTCTTTATCAGGGCGACCAAAATTATAACAGATCATAGGATATTCCATTCCCATCGGTGCATGTACCGAAATTGCCTTATGATAAGGGTAGTCAAACGTCATACGAGAATACGACTTTAAAGTACTTGCCACAGTTCTGGTTGACCATTGCTCCCATAGCGGATTTCCTTCTTTAGAATATAATGACACTGCCATTACATCTTTGTCACCTACTTTTACAGCCATCATGTCCCAGAGGAATTTACGTGATGTAGCAAAACCAAAATCACGAACCATTTGTGCAGAAAGTTTCCAAGTTTTTTTCTTATTGCTTTTAGCCTTTTCCGTTTTTTCAGCTTCAGCCTGTGTTACAATCATTACAGGTTTATCATACGATTCTTTAGCTTGATTATAACGCTTCATCATGTCTTTAGAAAAAACATCTTTTCTATTGACTAAATAACCCGTACCATCTAAAATATGATCTGCAGGAACCGTAATATTTACATCAAAATCACCAAATGGTAATGCAAACTCATCGCGCCCCCAAAACTGAGAATTTTGCCATCCTTCCGTATCATTATACACGGCCATACGAGGATAAAACTGAGCCATTACATAGATTCTGTTATCATTCTCTTCAAAATATTCGTAACCCGAGCGTCCACCTTCTTTAACATGGTCGTTAATATTATACCACCATTTTATATTGAAAGAAAACTTATCCCCTGTTTTCATGGCATTTGGCAACTCAACACGCATCATAGTGCGATTAATCATATGTTGTAAATCTTTACCATTTACATCCTTTACATGTTCTATATTAAAACCGCCATCAAAACGTTCTTTTAGATATGATTTCACCACGCTAGAAGAAGTTGTCGCTGGAGAAACTCCAGAGCCACTAATTAGCGGAGTCTTAGAATCTTTAGCACGCATATTTTGATCCAATTGTATCCAAAGATACTTTAACTTGTCTGGCGAATTATTAGTATAAGTAATTGTTTCATTACCATATAACTTTGCATTTACATCATCGATTTCGATATCCATTTTGTAATCTGCTTGTTGTTGGTAATATGCCGGCCCAGGTGCACCAGAACCAGTTCTAAACATATTAGGTGTTGCAAATTCATCATATAATTGTTTGAATTTGTTTTGGTTAGTGTGACCAGGTTGACGCTCTGGCTTTATTTCATTTTGAGCAAAAGTGCTCGCAGAAACAAATAGAAAAGCGCACAAGAAATAGTTTAAAATTTTCATCAGTTAGGTTATTATTTTTTAAAAAATGTCTCACGCTACATCCAAAGTCTTAATGACTAAAGCATTACGCTTTTTTAAAGATGTATCATGTGAATTATTGTTGTTAGCAATGATGCCGAAAATAGTAATTTAGGATGGCTTTAACAGATTTTTAATCAAAGTTTAACATGCATTTATCATCGCCTGGAAGCAATAAAAAACTCTTATTTCTCTTTAAAAGTTTGAATCTCACAATGTTTTGCTGTTCTGGGATAATATCGAATAAAGTTCTATTAGAAACTTCTAAAGATTTTATTTCTGAAATATTTTCAACTTCTAAGTAACAATAAGTAATATCATCTTTATATTCTTTCCCGATAAATTTGAAGTTTACCGAAGTTCCATTCACTTTAATTTTTAATTTATCTGATAAATAGCGTTGCATATACGTTTCTATAGATTTAGGCTCATCTTTTGAATTAAGAGTAATGTTCTCATCATAGCGCTCACGTAATAACTTTTCAAAATCATTTATAAAAATCTGACTTATAATTTGAAGTGATTGTTGCTCCTTAGCATATTCAATAACTGTAACACTAACATAATAATCGTGTTTTGTACTATTAGAAGCAAGTAAAGGAAATATTAAAAAAGCTATTATCAATTGTAATGATTTCATGTGTTTATATCTATTGTTTTTTATTTGTCACATGTAGCATCCGTATAATCATTTTCCTTGGGTATCGGATTATCAATTATAGATGTTTCATGTTTTAATTTATGGTTATTTTATTAAATCCAAAAAGTATTCCAAAGTTAATCTTTAGTTACGGATTCTCTATTTTTCTGATAAGCTTTTAATTTCGTTTGTAGAAATTCAATAGATTTTAAATCATTATTTTCATCACATAATATTTTAAAACCTTCATCTTCCTGGCAAAAAAGGAAGTATTCATTCTTTAAGGTATCAGCCAAAGTATCTATTTTAAAAACAGCTTCTTCATACTCTCGTCTAAGACGTGCAATACAGCGTTCTTCATCATCTAATGCTACTATTGCCCTAAGTTTTTTCGTTCGGCCACTAATTTTATTCAATAGTTTATGCATATTTAAACCAACACCTCCACCAAAAGGCCCACCCATTATTGCACCTGTTGGTCCTGAATCTGCATCATGCAACTTTCTTTCGTTTTGTGTTAAGGGTTTTCCCGTGTAGCCAGGAATACCCAAATCATAAAAATTAATTTCTGTTTTTGCATCAGAATTTTCAAGGTCAGATTGTAAGCTCCCTGTTAAAATCTTACCAACGATGACTTCGTTTAACTCATTTATTTTTTCAATTAATTGCACGCTCAAGCTCCCTAAATCTATAATGGATTGGGTAATCACAAACTCTAGTACTTCGTATTTTAAACCTGAAATAATTAAGGTGTCGGAAGCTTTTGCAGGAATTATAAAGCTCCCGTCGGCGTTAGAGATCGTATATCTTGAAGCCGTTTTATTGAGTATATGAAGACCTTCTACCTCGTCATCAGCAATGAGCTGACCATTGAGGTCTTTAGTTTGAGCTTGAGCACAAAGCCCTAAAAGAAAAAGGATAAAAAAAGAGATATTCTCAATCTTCTTCATTTAAGTTTGTTTTGAATATTTTTAATTTATCTAAAAGAAAACCGACAGCATTCAATCTGTTTTCATCCTCACAAATAGATTTAAATTGCTTGTCCTCCAAACAAAATTGAAAAAATTCTCCTTTATAATTATCAGGAATAGAGATCGCTTGAAAAATAGTTTTAGAGTATTCCGGTTTTAATAAGTTCAAACACTTTTCTTTGAATTCAATTTCAATTCTTTCCTTATATTTATTGGTATCGCCATTAATTCTATTTAAAATTTTATGTACATTTACAGCTATTCCTATGCCATAATAATAAACAAATTGTCCATGATCTGCATCATGCAAGCGTTGCTCACTTTGGGTTAATGGCAAATCAGTATTACCAGGAATACCTAAGTCATAGAAATTAATCTCCGTTTTTGCATCAGAATTTTGAAGATCTGATTCTAAGCTTCCTGTTAAAATTTTGCCGACAACAACTTCGTTCAACGCATTTATTTTTTCAATAAGTTGAATACTAAAACCTCCTAAATCTATGATGACTTGCGTAACAATAAACTCTTGTGCTTCGTATTTTAAACCTGAAATAAATAAGGTGTCGGAAGCTTTTGCAGCAATAATAAAGCTCCCATCCGCATTAGAGATCGTATATTTTGAAGCTGTTTTATTTATTATATGAAGTCCTTCTACCTCATCATCTGCGATGAGTTGACCGTTTAAGTCTTCACGTTGCGCACTTAAGGCTAAACTCATGATAAAAGCCCAACAAAAAAAAAAGACTTTAATCTTTTTCACTCGACTCTTTTAAGAAAGACTTACTTAATTGAGAAACACGCTCTAAAAGTTGCATTTCCTTATCTTTTTCAAACAAATCTTCTTCTACACCTTCTTTTTCAACATAGTCTATAAATTCTTCAACTTGATCTAATGGTATCTCGAAATTTGAATGTATATAATTAATACTATAGGCGTCTAAAGCTTTCTTAAAAGGTGTCTTACCTAGTTGCTTCTCTTTCTCTGTCTTCGATTTACCCATATCGACCCCGACGACTTGTTTTAAAAGAAACCCTGCTATATTAACTACGTTCAGCATGTTTTCCATGCTAGGATTATACTCATTGAAAGCCACGTTCTCTACCTTAGTTTTATAATCTGCAGAAAATTCAAAATCTTCAATATGATCTAAGCCAAAATAGACATCATCCAAGCTAACATTATAGGTTCTCACGTTTTCTAAATCTGTATTAAAATTCCCTGTAAGATCGAATGGTAATAAAATAACCTCATCTAGTTTGTTTACTTCCTCAACCAAAATTACAGTTAAACGCTTGGAGCTGATAATTTTTTCTGAAATAACAACCGTAAAATCCTGAAACTGTAATGCACCAAACTCAACGATATCGTTTACTGCAACGCTAATTTTAAAGTAGCCATCTTTATCTGTAGTAGCACCTCTATTAGAGGATGTATTATAAACAGTAACACCTTCTTTATCTTCAGATTGGACAATAATTTTTCCATTTATTGCGATTCTTTCTCTATCTTGACCGAATACCATGAAGGCGTATAAACTAAATAATAATAGTAGTGTTTTTTTCATATTTTTTTTCTTGTACTAAATTTCGGTTATATTCTTTAATTTTCATAGTAATCTGCTGGTAAATGTTTGTTAAAACCTAAATCAGAAGTTTTAAAAAGTTTAACGTTCTTTGTAATTCCAAATGAATTTTAAAATGATTGATACTAAAATTTTGAAATCAGTTATAATTGCAAGCACATCTACCATTCATGGCAGTGAGTATCTAAGCTATCTATTAGATGAACTTAAAGGTCATTTTAAAGATGCGAATGAGATTCTATTTATTCCGTATGCAAGACCCGGAGGTATATCTCATGATGATTACACGCAAACGGCAGCAAAAGCTTTTGATAGTATTGGTATAGCAGTAAAAGGGATCCACGAATTTGAAAATCCTAAAGAAGCCATAGCGCAAGCTAAAGGCATCTTTGTAGGTGGAGGTAACACCTTTGTACTAGTATCTCAATTATATAGAAATGATATTTTAATAGCTATAAAAAATGCGGTTAATAAGGGCACTCCTTATCTAGGCACTAGTGCTGGAAGCAATATTTGTGGTTTAACTATGCATACCACTAATGATATGCCAATTGTTTATCCACCAAGTTTTAAAACCTTAGGATTGGTACCTTTTAACATCAACCCGCATTACTTAGATCCAATTCTAGGTAGTACGCACATGGGAGAAACAAGAGAAACGCGCATTAAAGAATTTCATGCGTATAATACGCTACCAGTAATCGGTTTACGCGAGGGGAGTTGGATCCAGGTAAAAAATGATACGCTAACCTTAAAAGGAACCTTAGAAGCGAGAGTTTTTGCTCAAGGTAAAGCTCCTTTTGAAGTAGTTACTAATTCAGACTTAAGTTTCTTAAAGTAATACTCTTCCTAATTGAGAAAGATATTAATTTAAATATTTTTAAAGAAATGATAACCCCAAATTTCGTAGCCTTCATTATAATAAAATTTATGGGAAGGGTAGTTTTGGACATACGTGTTTAATTCCATAGAATTACAGCCGCGTTCCTTTACATAATTATCAATCCATCCCATAAATTGTTTTCCTAAACCATTACCTCTATGTTCTGGTTTAATATAAACATGATCTAGCTCTACAGATTTACCGACATAGTGTCTTGTGCAAAACCACAGCCCAGAAACACCAATTAAATCACCATTATCATAAACAGCAGCACATTCATAGTCTTGAGATTTCATTTCATTAAAACGCGACTTAAGCAACTCTTCACTTACTTCAGCATTATTAAGTTGGTAAACTAGAGGGATTATTTGATCGAAATCCTCAGTTGGAATAATTCTAAATTGATAACTCATATATTGTAATTCTTGTTATAAAAGTAAATCTTTTAAGCTATTCTTCATAATAATTAAATGTTGAAAATTATGATTTCTTGTCACAAAATCTAAGACTTTTCAATAAATAGTGTGTCAAACTTTTGTAAATTAAACACACTAACACAATCATTATGAAAATAGGAAATTTTAAAATCCGAATTTTTATTTTTATCGCTATTGCTGCTTTTGTTTTATAGAAGAAAATGTAGCCAAGAAGAAACAAAGCCTTACACCGTTAAGATTCAAGCCATATCGTTATTGACAGAAAAAGAAATTACTACTGGCTTACAAAATGCACTTGACATGGTACTACAGCAGATTGTTTGCATCCAGAGAATCATTACAAAGCTTTGCTAGATAATGTTGGCAATAAACTTGTAAATAACAGTATCGCAAAAAAATACATCGTACAAATATAAGTTTCATTTATTAGCTAATGAAAACATTATCAATGCGTTTGCATTATTAGGAGGACATATATTTATCACCCAAGTACTATTTCAAAACTTAAAAATAAGGATCGGAAAACATTCTAATTAGCGTATTGCTAATGTTAATTTTTGGAAAGTCTTATCTAGGGGAAGTGAAAGCACAACAGTATGAGCAAGGCCAATTATTAAAAAACGGTATAGAAGATGAATTAGAAAATGATGAACTGGGAATACTCTTTATGATAAAAGCATGCTAGGACCCACAGGAAATGATTTGTGTTATGGAAATTTTAAAAGCGGCTGCTGGTCCAAATCGAGCATCAGAATTTCAGAGCACTCATCCATATCTAGAAAATAGAATTAAAAAAATTAAAGAAGCTATTAGTAAATACAAAAGAGCGTCTTAAAGACGCTCTTTCTAAATAACTAACTCAAATAATTGTCTATTGTTATATATTCTTATTTTTAAATCGTTTTAAAAATTGTTCAGCATCAACCGCCTTCGTTTTTTGTGCTAGCCTTAAAGCTGTATAACCTTGATCACATGTTGTATGAATTTCAGAACCTGCTGTGATTAAAACCTTAATTATTTCTACACGGTTATATTTTGCGGCATAGTGAATAGGTTGCATGCCATTAGATTTAGCATTAACGTCCGCGCCAGAAGCAATAAGTCTATTGACTTCTTCTGCGTTTCCATTTGCTACTGCCTTACATAAAGGACTTACCTCAACTGTTTTTACAGTTACTTCATTTACATCTGAAGATAAAATTTCGTTAGATGCATTTAAATTACTAATTGAAAAGCCTAATGCTAAGGCTAAAACTACTGCTGTTTTTTTCATGATGAAAGATTTTAAATTTAATTGATTTGATTTTTGATTATAATGAATAGACGACCTAACTTTGAAAGTGTTACACAAAAAAAAATTATATAACATTTAATTAACAGTTTAGAAACGAATTTGTTAAGGTCTTGCCAATAGCAATATCGCTCTTATCCTAGTGTGTCTTTAATTTTAAATAGAGATAATCATTTTAAGAGGCAATCATTTTATTTTTTTTGATTTACAAATTTGTTCTAAGCGTGTATATGTTATCTTTGAATTCACTAAAAATTCACAAATGAACAAGAAGGTTATTTTAATGATTTTAGATGGTTGGGGAAAATCGCCCGATCCAAAAGTTTCGGCTATAGATAATGCACAAACGCCATTTATTGATTCACTGTACACTAAATATCCAAGTGCTAGTTTAAGAACTGATGGACTTCATGTTGGTTTGCCCGAGGGCCAAATGGGTAATAGCGAAGTTGGACATATGAATTTAGGCGCAGGTCGAATTGTATATCAAGATTTAGTGAAGATTAACCTTGCCGTTAAAAATAAAACACTACAAGAAGAGCAGGTTTTAAAAAATGCTTTTGAATATGCAAAAACCAACAATAAGGATGTTCATTTTTTAGGATTAGTAAGTGATGGAGGTGTTCACTCTCATAT
>RCNB010002536.1_pt1 | contig 11182 bp, 8 predicted proteins | sample 2041321 | NCBI WGS metagenome assembly RCNB01 (sample SAMN09708232, study PRJNA481090) | Marine sediment metagenome, whole genome shotgun sequencing project.
CCTCCTAAAGCGGTCATCCATAGTGCTACTGCAATTAATTTTCGCGGAGGAAATTTATCAGCTAAAGGGCCTCCAAATAGATATGACAATAAGGCTACAATGCCATATACTGAAAAACACAAGCCTAACTGAAGATTGTCCAAATCAAATACCTCAAGTACCGTAGGTCTAAAGACTCGTTGAAGTACAAATGGTAGAATAAATACAGACTCTCCTGCTAAAATAAGGAGGGCTAGAAAATACCAAGGAGCTTTTTTTTGATTCATTTGTTCAATTGATTAAACTTTTAACACAAGCCTAATCATTTTTGTCTAAAAACAGTTTTCACTAAGGAAAGAATCAAGTGATTGCTGAATCATTCAGATAGTGACAGTTTTAATTTTGATGATATGATTTTGGAAGATCGTGTTTTAATTCCGTAAGATGATTCTAAACCATAAAATAATTTTATTCGACGACCCCTGAAACAACCCCGCTATTTCTTAATTCGTTTTAATATGTGAAAGTTATTGATCAATTTATTTTATTTTTATGCAACCTTATTCAATTAACCTGCACTAATGGAAAAAAAGCTTTATTTAGATTATAATGCAACTACACCTTGTGATCCAATAGTTATCGAGGCTATGATGCCTTATTTAAATGAAAATTTTGGTAATGATTCAAGTATTCATCATTCTTTCGGCTGGATAGCAAAAGAAGCTGCAGATACATCTACTCAGAAAATTGCCCGTACTTTAAACATTGCTCCTGACAGTATTATACACACCTCTGGTTCAACAGAAGGGATCAATATGGTCTTAAAAAGCTTTTGTCAAAAGTATAAACCTGCTGGCAATCATATTATAACCTGTAAAACTGAGCATAAGGCTGTGCTTGACACCTGTGCGTTTATGGAGAAATATGAAGGCGTTTCTGTGACCTATCTGGATGTGGATGCTTCCGGTTTGGTGAATCTGGACCAATTGAAAGCAGCTTTACGACCCGAAACCATTTTGGTAACGATTATGTATGCTAATAATGAAACTGGGGTTATTCAACCCTTAGAAGCTATTGCGAAGATCATTGCAAATCAAAATATATTTCTTTTTTCAGATGCTACTCAGGCCTTAGGAAAGGTTGACTTGAAAATTGTTTTTGACACTGCTGATTTTGCCTGTTTTTCGGCACATAAAGTTTATGGCCCAAAAGGAGTAGGTATGGTTTACTGTAAAAATGCTGCTGCCGAAAACGTATTAGAGAGTTTAATTCAAGGAGGAGGGCAGCAAAAAGCTTGGCGAGGTGGAACGGTAAATGTATCTGGAATTGTAGGATTTGCAAAAGCTATTGAATTGAGTTATGAGAATCTTGAAAACGAAAATTCCAGGTTGACTCGCTTAAGAAATCAATTGGAAGAAGGTTTACTCGATATTGAAATGTCTTATTCCAATGGCGATTCAGTACCTAGGCTACCTAATACATGTAATATATCCTTTTCTTATGCAGATGGTGCGGCTCTGTTACGAGCCTTGAGCAAAGATATGGCGGTTTCAAACGGATCAGCTTGTAATGCTGTTTCTGAAAACCCTTCTCATGTGCTAACCTCAATGAATGTAGGCCCTGAATTGGTTTTTTCGTCACTTCGTTTTAGTTTAGGAAAATATACATCTGAAAAAGACATAGTAAAGACTATTGAAATTGTGAGAAAAGAAGTTAATTTACTTCGTGAAAATAACATTCTGTGGGAACGCAGGAAAGTTTAAATTTTTTATATGGCTTAATTTTGTTCATGAATAGGCCCACGCTTATACTTGAGCATCCCACCTTTTTTTCCTGTAAAAACACTTAATATTTCTGAGAAAATGCTTAGCGCTATCTCTTCAGGTGTGTTGGCACCTATTTCCAATCCACATGGGGCATGAACTCGATCCATATCCTCTTCTGATAATTCAACACCAAGTTCCTTAAATGAATTCAGCATCTTATTAAAGCGCTTTTTAGGTCCTAGAGAAGCTATATAGGGTGACGGACTTTTCAATACTTCCTTAAGATTGGCGATATCGGTTTTAAAATCATGAGCCATTAGTATAACAGCCGTCCGATTATCTATAAGGGGTCGTTCATTAAAATCTTTGTGATAAATATTGGCAACCGATTGAATCTTTTCTTTTTTTAGTTTCTGCATATTTCCAACCAAACTAATTTCCCAGTCCAATACTTTGGCAAGTTCTAACATGGGATATACATCGTAATTATCACCAAAAATCGCAAGATGAAATTGAGCCGGGATGATTTCAATGTAGATTCCTACTTCTAATTCGTTGGTTACATAATGATACCTGTCTGATTTATTTTTCTCTATTACTTCCATAATACAGTCCAGAATGTGAACCTTAAAATTTGAAGCAGGCATATCTTCTATATCTTCGATTTCATAATTATAGTAAAAACTGCTCCCCAAGGGTATTGATTGATGTTCAGGTTCAATTGAAGTAACGGTTACAATAATATGTGATTTCCTTTCTGACAAACATTTCTTTAAAATTTTTAAAGTAGGAGATTCAGGCGTGACTGGCGTCATCAATACGTCAATAATTCCGTTACAACCCAAACCTATACCAATTTCCTGTTCTTTCGAAGTATCATAAGTGATCAAAGATGGTTTTTGTTTCAAAATAGCTAACTGAGATCTTTTTAAGGTGTCACCCTCAAGACAGCCACCGCTAATACCACCTTCAAAAATGCCAGATTCAAAAATAATCATTCGAGCTCCCTCCCTTCTGTAAGAAGAACCTTCAACATTAACTACCTGTGCAATAGCAAATTTTTCATCAGAAGATTCCTTAGTTGCGACAAGTTCCAAAATAGTTTTTATTTCTTTCATAATTCAATTAACGTAAACCAAATTTTCAAATTTTGGGCTTATTGCAGTATTCAAAGTATCTTCTACAACCAAAGGATCCAGTTTAAAAAATGCTCCTATTGATTGAATGGATACTCCATCATGAGCTCCATCGACATTGATCCATGTAGTTGATTTCTTATTAATTTTAAACGCCTTACTTTCCGAAATATCATTCAGGACTTTTTCTTCAAAAAGTTTTTCAGAAAAATTTATTTCGCTTATATCAATTGGCTTAGACTTATTTGCTCCGATATAGACCGGTGAGCCCGGAGAGAGTCTCACTTTTTTCGAGTTTGAATTTTTTACATTTTCCTCCATAATTAAAGCTAATGATTTATATCCTACCTAAGATCTTGTTAAGATATAATCGCTAAAATAATTTTTTGAATCGCTTAGCTTGCCTGTAATTTTGAAATCAGTATTTTTAATGATATGATTCACGATTTTGTCATTGTATTTTCTTGAGATCTCTGTTTTTATTTTTTCACCTTTTTTAAAAACATACGTGTTTTCATTTCCATTAATCCTTACGGTTTGTTTTTTTGTACTCTCAATAAAACTTTTGGCTATACCCTCCTTCTCTGTGTACTCGGGTTTGTGTAAAAAAGCCTCTATATCAAAATTTCCTCCTAATTCATTGTTAATACGATTCAGCAGATTTAAGTTGAATTTTTTGGTAATCCCGGCAGGATCATCGTAAGCAGGCCCCACTATGGCTTCAGATTTGATCAAATCTACACCAAGGATGAGTTTGTCACCGGCCTCCAGATTAGCACCTAAATTGTAGATGAAATGAGCTGCTTGTTCATCTGACAAGTTACCTATGTTGGAGCCAAGAAAGAGCAGTATTTTTGGGTGATGCGAATTCTTTATACTTTCCAGTATCTCAAAATAATCACCATGTTTAGGAACCACATGAATATGTGGGAGCTCTTTATTCAAGCTTTTTTTTAGGCTGGTTAAGGCATTTTTAGAAATATCAACGGGTAGGTAATCAAATTTATAATCCTCGGCATGCAGTTCTTTGAGTAATTCTTTAGTTTTCATACCATCTCCGGCCCCGAGTTCAATCAATTCAAAGTAAGTATCTTCTTTTATATTCAGTTCCCTAATTAACTGCTTATTTTGGTCATTAAATATTTCGTGCTCCGCATTGGTTACGTAATATTCGGGCATATTCATAATTTGAACAAAAAGTTCATCTCCTATTTTATCATAAAAATACTTAGAAGGAAGTGTTTTAGGGTCACTTCTGAGCCCTTCATCAACATCTTTAAGAAATTGTTCTTTCATATTATCGTGCTAATCGGATTCCAGTAAATTGCCATTGGAAATGGGGATGAAAAAAATTGCGATAGGTATTTCTGCTATGCCCGGCAGCAGTTGCCACAGAGCTTCCTCTCAGCACCATTTGATTGATCATAAACTTTCCGTTGTATTCTCCAACAGCTCCAGAGGCTGTTTTAAATTGTGGGTATGGTAAATAGGCTGAATTTGTCCATTCCCATCGTTTACCCCAATCTATTTTTACCGAAGCTACTTCCCATTCAAATTCAGTAGCTAAGCGGTATCCTTTCCAAAATGCAAATGCCATTGCCTCAAAATATGAGATATGACTTAGAATAGCCTTTGGATTTATTTTTTGTAAACCGGCAAGTGTATAACTGCACCAGATTCCATCTATCTTATGCCAATACAAAGGCGACCGTATGTCGTTATTGTTGACCCAGGTCCAACCCTCATCCAACCAAAGATTAAATGTTTCATAGCCTCCATCTTCTATAAACTCTATATATGCTTCATTGGTTACCAGGGCTTTTGAAATTTCAAAATCATGAAGGTACACTTTGTGTTTCCCTGATTCATTATCGAAAGAGAAGCCTTCTGAATCATGACCTATCTTATAGATACCTTCAGGGATCTTTAACCAGCCAGACCCTGTATTTTGATCATTAACCAAACTAAAACCGGTATCATAAACAGGAAAAGTAGGGTTTAATGACAAGGTATACTTTAAATCGGTAAGCAATAATTCCTGATGTTGCTGCTCATGATTAATCCCTAAAATGATCAACTCCTCAACAGATTCAGAAATAGCTGAATCTAAGAGTTCTTTCATATAGCTGTCGACATGTTTTCTATAGGCATAAATCATATCGACGCTGGGCCGACTCATAATTCCCCTTTGATTTCTTGGAACACGCTTCCCTAGCGTTTCGTAATAACTGTTAAATAAAAAGCCAAAATCTTTATGAAAAATGGGATAATGTTTCAAATATTTTTTTAAAATCATTTCTTCAAAAAACCAGGTGGTATGCGCTAAATGCCATTTTGGAGGGCTGGTAAATATAACCGCCTGAGGAGCATAATCTTCAACCTGCAAGGGGGAACATAAATCTTCTGTTTGCTTTCTGTTTTGCAAATAACTTTTTAGAAGAACGCTAGGTTTTGTAGCTATCATAAATCTTATTAAAAGTAGGCTATTATTCATATGTCTCATAAGAGACAGTAGTGCCAAAGATAAGCAAAACTGTACTTTCCGGTCTTTTATCCTGTTAAAATTGTTAAAGTGATCTTATTTTTGACAAACCTCTTTTGAATGCTATGGTTTATTTTAATAGAGTTGCTATTGCAAAAATATTGTCTTTGATCTACGGCAAAAGTATGTGTTAAATGGAAAAAATTAAAGAGATGCTATGATCAGCATAATGATATAAACGGCAATCGTTTATATCATTATATTGAATTAATTGAGAAGCAGTTGAAATTTAAATATTTATAATTAGATTTATCGCATACAGCCAAGAAATGAACGTCTTTAATTGTCACAATACATAACAGCATGAAGCATATATTTTTTGGACTAATGCTGCTATTGAGTCATTTCATGTTTGCTCAAAATAGCCTCAACATAAGAGATTTAGAGTCAAACAAAAACCTGGCAGGTGCAAGTGTTGTGGCTGTACAGGATGATTCAGGTTCGATTTCGGATGAAAATGGGAAGGTCGATGTTTCGACATATGATGTTGGTACAAGCCTTAAAATTTCCTTTATCGGATATAAAACCATTAGCTATACATTAACTACTGAAAAGAACATTGTTTATTTGGAAACAGATTATGAATTACTCAATGAATTAACATTGATTGGCTATCAAAACAGCAGAAAACTTTATGAAGTTGCAGGATCCTATGTTATAAATTCCAGTATAGTGATGGCTCAGTTTAATGATGAATCTTTGGTGAGGTCCATGAATACTTTACCGGGAATCCGTTTTGAAGAACGATCGCCAAGTAGCTATAGAGTGAGTATAAGAGGAAATTTGTTAAGAGCTCCTTTTGGGGTTAGAAACGTAAAAGTATATTGGAACAACATGCCTTATACAGATGCGGCAGGGAATACACCTTTAAACCTTCTTGACTTAAACAATATAGGCAGGGTAGAAACGATAAAAGGGCCATCTGGCAGTATTTTTGGCGCAGGAATAGGAGGCGTTCTCAATATGTATAGTGAGGCAGTTAAGGTGTCTCTCATCTCAGGTGATATTGGATATACTGGCGCCTCTTTTGGATATAACAAAGTAATTGCCAATGTACATTCAAGCAACGAAAATTATCGGTTTTCAATAAAATACGCAAAGCAAAAAGCTGATGGATACAGGGATCATACCAATTCAGACAGAGAAGTGCTGCAGGTATCAGGGACATTCTTTACATCTGAAAAACGTACATTAAGCGCTAACGTATTGTATTCAGATCTCTTTTATCAAACACCAGGAGGATTGACCCAAGAGCAATATGATAAAAATCCAAAACAGGCAAGACCGGGGGCCACAGAAAAAAATGCTTCCATTGACCATCAGAATATTTTAGCAGGATTGGTACAGGATTATGTTTGGAATGAAAAAGTAAAAAACACGACCTCTATTTATCTTACCAATGGAACCAAAGAAAATCCTTTTACGAACAATTATGAGTTGGAAAAATTAAAATCGTATGGGGGTCGTACATCCTTTGATATCGCTACGATTATTGGTGCTTTACCGGTTACTTTTACAACAGGTGCTGAGGTTAATTTTGGGCAATCCCATGCAAATAATCATGATAATGATGACGGATATGCAGGTGCTTTGCGATACGAAGATGAATTAGAAACCCTGCAATCTTTTATTTTTTTACAAGCCAATTTAAAATTAACAGAAAAATGGAATTTAACTGTAGGTGCGAGTCTCAATTATTTGAATTATGATATTGACAGGTTGAAAGATGTTGCCCAAGACACTTCCTATCAAATCAAGAGAACATTTAATCCAGAATTTATGCCCAGAATTGGCGCGGTGGGAAAACTTACTGATCAATTTTCTATTCATGGGTCGATAAGTTCAGGGTTTTCGCCTCCCACGATTGACGAAATCAGAACGAGCGATGGAGCTATCAATACAGATCTTGGAGCCGAAAAAGCAACAAGTTTTGAAATTGGATTTAGAGGAAATTCAAAAAACAATAAATTGTATTACGATTTTACAACTTTTTGGATGGAGCAAAAAGAAACGATTGTAAGTAAATCTGCAGAGCAGGGAACGGTCATCTTTGAGAATGCCGGGGCAACCTCTCAATTTGGAATTGAATTTTTACTGGGATATGCTTTTATTAAAGATGCTTCCAAAGCAATTTCATTGTTAAAAATTCAAACGTCATATACCCATCATAATTTTACCTTTAAAGATTATGTAAAAAGAGAGGGAAATGAAAATGTTGATTATTCAGGAAATAAACTAACCGGAACTGCTCCTAATATTTCTGTGACCACATTCGATCTGGAGTCTAAAATGGGTATCTATTTTAATCTTACTTATAATTTTACAGATAAAATTCCATTGGATGATGCGAATTCGGTTTATGGAGACAGTTACCAGTTGGTAACCTCTAAAGTAGGCTGGAGATCAGTACTTAAAAAGAATTACAACTTTGATGTTTTCTTTGGAGTGGATAATTTGTTAAATGAAAAATATAGTTTAGGAAACGATCTAAACGCTTTTGGAAATCGATATTTTAATGCCGCAGCAGAATTAAATTATTACGGAGGTGTAAAATTCTCTTTTAATTAATTTTTAGAAAAGTATTACTCAGAAAAAATCGAATTTAAACAATAATTTCTAAATAAATTCGTTTGTTTTAAATTGTCCTTTCCCTTCAAAATAAATTATATGTAGTTGAAAAAAATAATACATATCACGTTTATTCTGATAATGGTTGTAATTATTATAATTACGACCTTTTATTTGTTTTACACAGGTTATACTTATTACAGCACGCCTTTAGAGGAAAGATTTTACCATCCTCGCCATAATTGGTTTAAACCCAGTGGTATTTATGGTCAGGGTCTGGGAATTATAGGTACGATCATGATTACATTTGGCGTAACTATCTATATTGCCAGAAAACGCTATAATTTCTTATCCAAATACATACGACTAAAATACCTGTTGGAGTTTCATATTTTCCTTTGTACGCTCGGCCCGATATTAATTCTTTTTCACACGGCCTTTAAGTTTGGTGGGATTGTTTCCATTGCTTTTTGGAGTATGGTAGCCGTTGTTTTAAGTGGTGTTATAGGAAGGTTTATTTATATACAAATACCGCGCACCATCGAAGGAAGAGCACTTAGTTTGAATGAAGTCAAACATATGAAAACTGACGTGACCACTGTATTAAGTGATAAATACAAGTTGGATAAAAACATAGTTGATATGATTGTTAGTTATACAAATGAACAAAATATATCGGGTAATTATAAATCGACAAGAAGTTTGAGAAAGGAATTGAAAAGTATCAACCTGCCTAAAAAGGAGAGGAATTCTATTTTGAAAATGGTTAAAAATGAGCTCTCTCTGTCGAGAAAGATTGGTCGACTGGAGACCATGCAAAGACTTTTTAAATATTGGCATGTGGCACACATGCCTTTTGCATTAATTATGCTCGTTATTGTCATCATTCATATAGGAGTTACCGTAACCCTTGGCTATAAATGGATTTTCTGATGGCTCAAATAATTTTGGAACAAGTAGTTGTATATGGAGCTGTAATCCTTTTATGCTTTCTTACGATATTTTTTTATCTGCGAAAGCAAAAGAGAAATTCGAAGGAAATTCTGAAAAAGGTAGCTATTGCCAAAGAGGAGGGAATGTTTGAACCCATTTCTTTGCATCCTTATATAGATCTTAATACCTGTATTGGAAGTGCGGCATGTGTGGCGGATTGCCCAGAAAAAGATATTTTGGGAATCGTTGACGGAAAGGCCACTGTTATCAATACTTCTAATTGTGTAGGGCATGGTGCCTGTTTTCACTCCTGTCCTGTTGAAGCTATTTCATTGAGAATTGGTACAGAAACACGAGGCGTGGATTTACCGCATGTGAATCAAAATTTTGAAACTAACGCCAAGGGTATTTTTATCGCCGGAGAATTAGGGGGTATGGGATTGATAAAGAATAGTGTAGAGCAAGGGCAGCAGGCGATTGAAAATATGGTAAAACTAAAAAAACCATCAAAGGAAAATGTAATTGATGTTGTAATCATTGGAGCTGGCCCGGCAGGAATTTCGGCCACATTAGCAGCTAAAAAGAATCAATTGTCAAGTGTAACCCTAGAACAGGATTCAGTGGGTGGAACAGTTTTTACTTTTCCAAGATCGAAGTTAGTGATGACATCGCCTATGGATTTACCACTTTATGGCAAGGTGAAACTGTTTGATACTTCGAAGGACGAACTACTTGAATTATGGAATAAAGTAATCGCAGAACACGATTTGAAAATTTTCGAAAATACTAAAGTTGAAAATATTACTCCCTTACAGGATGATACTTTTAAAGTAGTTACGAATAAGGGAAATGAGTATGTGAGTAATCATGTTCTTCTTGCCACGGGTCGAAGAGGTAGCCCGAGAAAATTAAACGTTCCCGGCGAGGATGGTCAAAAAGTGGCCTATCGCCTGTTGGAGCCAGAAAGAATTACAGGTAAAAAAATTATGGTCGTTGGAGGTGGAGATTCTGCCGTTGAATCGGCAATGCTGTTAATGGAAAACAATGAGGTTATTCTTTCCTACAGAAAAGACAAATTTGCCAGGATAAAACCCAAAAATAAGGAGAGTATGGCTGAGGCAATTGCCAGCAAGTCGATTGAGGCAATTTTTAATTCTAACCTTTTATCGATCAATGATACATCTGTTAGCCTTAAAGTTGGGGAAGAAGACAATACAAAAACAATAGAAAATGATTTGGTATATATTTTTGCAGGTGGAGAACTCCCCACAAGTTTCTTGCAAAAAGCGGGTGTTGAAATTACCAAACGGTTCGGGCATATCGTGAAAAAATATTAAGCATGAAGTTGAGAGATTCCATAACATTTATAACACTATTTATTAGTGTCATAGGCTATTGTCAGCTCTCTCCTGGCGATTTGTCGCAGGCCCATATGGAATTGGAAGGTATGAGTAACTGTACTTTATGCCATGATCTCGGAGAAAAAGTATCCAATACCAAATGCCTCGATTGTCACAAAGAAATAAAATCACTCTTGAGTGAAAACCGAGGGTATCACGCTGATCCATCCGTTAGTAAAAAGGATTGCTTTGAATGCCACGGTGAACATTTCGGTCTAAAATTTGACATGATAAGATTTGATGAAGAGAATTTTGAACATGAACTTACCGGATATCCTTTGGAAGGAAGTCATGAAGTGGTTGATTGCAGAAAATGCCATGTTCCCGATAATATTGCTGACAAGAACATAAAAAAACTCGAAAATACATTTCTGGGTCTTGATCAGAAATGCCTGGGCTGTCATGATGACTATCACCAGGAAACACTCTCATCCAATGATTGTGTTTTATGCCATAGCATGGAGTCATTTGCCCCTGCCTCGAAATTTAACCACGATGAAAGCGAATTCAAACTTGTCGGTAAACATGAGGTACTGGACTGCGCCGAATGCCATGATAAAGGTCAGAGAAATGGGCAAGAATTTCAAGAATTTAACCTCACTGAGTTTAATGACTGTAAATCATGTCATGAAGACCCGCATAACAACCAAATTCCAGGAAAGTGTATGCAATGTCATACGGAAGAATCCTTTGCAGTGCTTTCAGCAAAACGAAGATTTGATCATAATCCAACCGGTTTTGTTTTAAAGGGAAGTCATAATGCTATTGATTGTTTTAGCTGTCATGCCAAAACAACTAATCCTTTGACTGTTTTTCAGGATAGAGGTGCAACTGATGAAAACAGTTGTATTCAATGCC
>RCNB010002537.1_pt1 | contig 11181 bp, 7 predicted proteins | sample 2041321 | NCBI WGS metagenome assembly RCNB01 (sample SAMN09708232, study PRJNA481090) | Marine sediment metagenome, whole genome shotgun sequencing project.
GGCCGCGCCCGCCTTGCGGTTGAGGCCTCCGCCAAACATCACCTTGAAGCACCCGACGCCGCATTCAAAATGAACGGCACTCCCGCCGCGCCGAAGCCGGCGGCAGTAAAGCTGGCCGTAGCACCTGCGACCAAGCCAGCGCCGAAGCCGGCCGCTCAACCCGTGCAAAAAGAGACACCGAAGACCAAGCCGAAGCCAGTTGCAGCACCTGTGCCAAAACCCACGCCTGCTGAGACAGAGGCAAAAGCCCCAGCTGACCCACCGTTGGGTTCGGTCATGGACCCGGAAGGCAGCTCACCGATAGAAGATGGACTTGCCAACGCATTTGGTCAGAGCGACACCAGTTTTACAGAAACCGTGACCGGTCTCATCAGTTCGATCAGCGAGAAATTTTCTTCAGGCGAGAAAACAGAATCTGTCTCCGAGAGACCGATTGTGGATCGTGAGCCGGTCGCTTCCAGTTCAGGTTCCGGTGGATCGCTCCTGCAGAATCCGAAGATTATGGGCATCGCTGCAGCGGCGGTCGTGGTCGTTGCCGGTGCGTTATTCTGGTTCATGAGTAGCTCAGACGACGCGGCTGTCGTGGAATCGATTGATACGCAGGGCGCGCCGTCGTTTGCCGAATCAGAGGTTGATTTTGATGCAGTCTCGCCGCTGCCGGCCGATGCCGTCGACGTAGAGGCACTTATTGAAGAGGCCCGCCTGGCTCGCGGTGCCGGTCAGCTATTTAATCCGGCTGGAAGTAATGCGATCGAACTATTCGCCGCTGCTTTGGCCGCCGATCCGACTAATTCGATCGTGGCCGCGGAGCTGGACGCGGTGACAACCCAAACTTTGTCGATGGCCGAATCAGCAATGCTGGAGTCACGTCTTGATGATTCCGAAGCGGCCTTGCAGCGCGTCGCTATGGTGGATTCAGCCAACGCACGACTGCCATTCTTGAACGCCCAACTTTCACAAATGCAGTTACGCAGCCGTCTCGACGAAGCCCGCGCCGCATTGCGTGAAGGTCGATTCGAAGACACGAGTACAGCATTGAATGCAGCTCGCAATCTGAATGTCGCTGATAGCAGTGAGATAGAAGCGGTAGCCGCTGAACTCGGTGCGGTGCGCAGTGAACAGCAGGTCGATGATGTGCTGGCGAAGGCTGCCGCACGACTCGATGCCGGCGCCTTGCTCAGTCCATCAAACGATAATGCTCGTTACTACTACGAACTCGTACTATCCAACGACAGTCAGAATACGGCGGCCCGTCAGGGTTTGAGCGTAATAGCGGGCAAACTCGCATTTCAGGCCCGGTCCGAAATTGGCAGTGGTGACTTGAGTGCGGCCGAAGAGATTTTGGTTGATGCTCGTGCACTCGATCCGGAAAACGGCGATGTCGAAGCGACCGTCACTGCTCTCGCAAATGCTCGAGCTGAAATGGTGGCTCAACAACGGCGTGACGAAGCCAATCGTCAGGCCGCCGCCGAACGAGAAGCCGCGGCCGAACGCCAGGCGGAAGTTGACCGCCAGGTAGAAGCTGACCGCCAGGCAGAGGCCGAACGAAACGCCGCGACGGCACAGCCGACGGACGGTAACGAAGAGATCGTCGCCAGTACTGACGTTGCAGATGATGTAGGAGCTGCAGATGCAAGCGAGACGCAATCTGCCAACGCTGCGGCAGACACGAATGCCGATGAAGGCATAGATGCACCGGCACAAGAGGCTGCACCCATTGAGAAACCTGAACCGATTGCAGCGGCGCCGCGACCGGTTGCCGTAAGCTCATTGAAGCGCACCAAATACGTCGCACCGAAGTACCCTCGCTCTGCAGAGCGCCGTAGTATTTCGGGCTGGGTAGACGTCGTGTTCACGGTGTCCATCGATGGCACGGTGAAAGACGTTAATGTACTCAACTCCGAACCCGGTGATGTCTTCATCAACGCCGCAACCAGAGCCGTCGAGAAATGGGAATTTGAAGCCGTTATCGAGAACGGATTACTGGTCGAGAAGCAGGCTGCGGTCCGTATGATGTTTGCGCTGTAGTATGCGTGCGCTAGTTTTGTCTAGCCGGTAAATTTTTCCAAACTGGATCAATACTTGAATTCCCGTTAAGGTACGCGGGAATCTTCCAGTTTGGGAAAATAAGGTGTCAGAAGAAACTGTATTGGAATCGGTGCAACCGGCCCGTAAACAGCAACAACGAAGCGTTGTCACGCAACAGAAACTGCTCAACGCCGCTATCGAAGCATTTTCCGAGAACGGTTTTAAGGGCACATCGACACGCGATATCGCCGAACGTGCCGGCGTACACCACCCCCTGATTACCTATCACTTCAAGAACAAAGACCAGCTGTGGCGTGCGGCGGCGGATCATATATTCGGGGTATTTTCCAAGACATTGGCCCTTGCCGTGGAAGAGCACCGCGATATGTCCCCGAAGAGCCGGATGTCAGCTTTGATTCGCGTTTACGTCCAGCACGCCAAGAGCCAGCCGGCACTGCACAAAGTCATGATTCAGGAAGCGAGTTACCCCAACGCAAGACTGGACTGGTTGATCGACACGCATCTCAAACCGGTATTCGAGGCGACCTTTGGAATGCTCAGTAAATTACAAGAACTCGGAGTTGCGCCGTCTGGCAACCCTGCACTTCTATTCACCATGATTCGCTTGTCGTCAGGCGGGCTATTGGCGCTCGGCAATGAATTGAAAGGATCAAGCGGAATTGATATCGATGACCCGGATACGCTGGACGAAATCTCCGACATGATTATTCGTTTGTTCTTGCCCGGCGACATGCCGGCAGACTGGAAGCCACCTGGCGCGAACTAGAGAAGTTCCTTAAGGCGAAAATACATCATACCGAGCGCGAGCGCCGGGTTAGCAAACCACTTGCCGCCTGGCAGTTTCCAGTGGTGAATCTTCGAGAAGATTTCGAATTGCTCGGATTCGCCGGCGACGATGTCGGCCAGAACCTTCCCTGCAATGTGTGTCGGCGCGACGCCATGTCCGGAATAGCCCTGAACGTAATAGGTGTTCCCCTGGATACGGCCGAACTGCGGAATACGGTTCAAACTGATTGCAATATTCCCGCCCCATTCATAATCGATACGCGCGTCCTGAAGTTGTGGAAATATTTTGAGCATGCTGGGGCGTAATGCAGCGGTGATGCTCTTTGGCACTCGCCCTGAGTAATTGCACATACCGCCCCAGAGCATTCGACCGTCGGTGGACAGGCGGAAGTAATCCAGAGCCGAACGTGTATCAATACAGGCCATGTCTTGTGGTAAAAGCTCCTCGCGTAGCTCCGGCGATAAGGGCTCCGTCGCCATAATGTAACTGCCAGCCGAGATTACCCTGCCCGACAGTTTCGGTTCCGTCCCGCCAAGATAGGCATTGCCCGCCAGCAAGACCTTTTTAGCGTGGATAGTCCCTGACACAGTTTCAACCCGTGGGTTTTGACCGTGATGGATCTTCGTCACTGGCGACTGCTCGTAGATCGTTGCTCCCAACTCAACCGCGGCCGCCGCTTCGCCAGTGCAAAGATTAAGCGGGTGTAAATGGCCGTTGCCCATATTAACCAGACCGGCCAGGTAGCTGTCTGATCCGACGATCGATTTGATCTCGTCACGTCCTACGAACTTCACTTCATGCGGGTAGTCAGTTTCGATCTTCTCGGCATGCCATGATTTCAGTTCGTCGACATCCGCGTCGCGAAGTGCAAGTTCGACGTAGCCATATTTGAGGTCGCAATCGATGGAATACTTTTCAATTCGGTCGACCACTATTTGACGGCAATCGATTCCCATCTGATCGGTAATCTTCGCGGCATCGGCGCCGAGACGTTTGCTGATCCGATGCGACTCGACCATCCCATCGATGAGCTGACCACCATTGCGTCCGGATGCGCCCCACCCGACGCGATTTGCCTCCACCAGCGCGACGTCGTAGCCGCGTTCGACCAAATGCAGCATGGCTGAGACGCCGGTAAAGCCGCCGCCCACGACCACAACATCGTGGTGCTGCTCTCCGAGCAGGCTGGGGTAGCGTTCCGAATTGTTTGCGGTCGCCGCATAGTAGGACGCAGTGTGTTCGCTCGCAGATCGCATCGGGTCGCCCTTCACGCCGTCGGACGGTTCGCGTAGAGGTACAGCATCTCCATCGCCAAGTGGCTTGCGGCTAAGGCTGTAATTTCGCCGACGTCATAGGCCGGGGCTACTTCGACGATGTCCATGCCGATCACATTGATGCCCTGGAGGCCACGCAGAATTGCGATGGCCTGGTGACTTGTGAGTCCACCGCAGACTGGTGTCCCGGTGCCCGGCGCATAGCTGGGATCAAGACAATCAATATCGAAGGTCAAATAGACGGGCTTGTCGCCCAGATGCTTACGCGTCGCGGCGATGGTCGTATCGATCGACTGTGAGTGAACGGCCGGCGCGTCGATAATATTAAATCCGAGAGTATCCGGATTTTGAGTACGCAACCCGATTTGCACCGACGTCGCCGGATCTACAAGCCCCTGCTTCGCCGCCCACCAGAACATTGTTCCGTGGTCGATGCGGTCATTCTCATCTTTCCAGGTATCGCTGTGCGCATCGAAATGCAGGAGCGATATCGGACCACCGTGTTTTCTAACGTGCGCCTTGATGATCGGATAGGAGATGAAGTGATCGCCGCCGAGTGCTAATAACGCCGGGCCCTCGGATATGATATTGAATGCGGCTTCCTCAATTTCATCGGGCACCTTTTCGGGCCGGCCGAAATCGAAGAGTGCATCACCAGCATCTACAACTGCCAGTTTGTCGAACGGATCGAAGTCCATTGCATAAGGACGCTCCCACGCCATGATGGTCGAGGCATTGCGAATAGCACGTGGTCCCAGTCGCGCTCCCGATCGATTGGTGGTTGCCGTATCAAACGGGATGCCGAGCACGGCAACATCGACGCCGGTCATGTCCTTCGAATACTTTCGGCGCATAAAGGAAGTGACACCACCGTAGGTTGGCTCCGGCGTTGTACCTCGAAGGTCCTCACGCGTTATCGCGTGGTCATTTCCATGCTTGTCCACGACAACTACTCCGTTATGGCTTTTTGTGTCAGATCCAATGCCTTCCAGGTCGTCTCGATCATTTCATCCGCTTCGCTGTGTGAAAGAATGAATGGCGGTGCACAAACTATCGTGTCGCCGACGGCTCGCATGCAGAGTCCATTGTCGATGAGCTTGTCACGGCAGATCGAACCAACACCCAGCTTTTCGTCGAAACGTTCCACCGGACTCTTGTTCTTCACAATTTCAAAGGCACCCATGAGACCAACCATGCGCGTGTCGCCAACCAGAGGATGATCGAGAAGTTCTGCCCACTTCTTCTGCAAGTAGGGGCCGATATCATCTCTGATTCTCTCAACCAGTTGATCGTGTTGAATCAGCTTCAAATTCGCGATAGCGACGGCGCAAGCGACCGGATGTCCGGAGTAGGTGTATCCATGGAAGAACTCACCTGCCTTGTCAATCAACACATCGGCAACGCGGTCGCTGACCATGACGCCGCCCAGCGGTAAATAGCCAGACGTGACGCCTTTGGCAAAAGGCATGAAGTCCGGCCGCGTCGAAAAGTAGTCGGCGCCGAACCATTCGCCCAGACGCCCGAAGCCGGTAATGACCTCATCGGAAATCAGCAAAATTCCGTATTCATCACAAATACGCTGGACTTCCGGCCAGTAGCTGTCGGGCGGAACAATAACGCCACCGGCGCCCTGAATCGGTTCGCCAATAAATGCGGCGACTTTTTCGGGGCCCACTTCTTTTATCTTCGCCTCGATCGAGCGTGCGGCAGCAAGGCCGAACTCGTCAGGGGACAACGATTGATCACTGCCGAACCAGTAGGGCTGCTCGACGTGCACGATTCCGGGAATTGGCAGGCCGCTTTGCTTGTGCATCGCCTTCATTCCGCCAAGACTTGCAGCCGCGACCGTTGAACCGTGGTACGCGTTGTCACGACTGATTATTGTGTGTCGATCGGGCTGCCCCATCAGGTCCCAATAGGTTCGCACCATTCGTACGATCGTATCGTTTGACTCGGAGCCTGAGCCCGCAAAGAACACGCGATTGAACTGCGGCTGACTGACTTGCTTAAGCAAGGATGAAAGTTCGATAACCGGCGGATGGGCACATTGAAAAAAGTTGTTGTAGTACGGCAGTTCCTGCATTTGCTCGGTGGCCGCATCAACAAGTTCCTGCTGACCATAGCCGGCATTCACGCACCAAAGACCCGACATGCCGTCGAGAATTCTGTTGCCATCGGCGTCGAAAATATAGACACCATCGGCTCGAGTAATAATTCGCGAGCGCCGCTCATGCAGTTCTTTGTGATCGGTAAAGGGGTGCAGGTGGTGATTCTTGTCCAGCTCCTGCCATTCTTCCCTGGAGCGTTTTTCAATTGCTGCCATAGCAACCTCTCATGAGCCGTTGAAGCTCGAATTAGATGTGTTGGCGCAAATCTTAGCGATTACGCAACGCGGCGTCAGTTTCACACCATATGCTGAAACAACGCTCCGATATCAGACGTTAAACATCAGGATTTCACGCTCATACGGCGTGATGATCTCCTGAAATTCACGGTATTCCGCGTCTTTTAGTGCCGTGTACATAGACACAAATTCATCACCAAGCATGCTACGCATAGCATCACTTTTTTGCATAGCATCAATCGCGGCATAAATATGTCTGTGCAGATCAAAGTCACCGCTGTAGGCGCTGCCTTCAGCTTCTTCGGTCGGCTGCAAGCCCTCAACCATGCCGAGGTATCCGCAAGCCAATGTCGCTGCAATCACCAGATAGGGATTGACGTCTGAACCAGCCAGACGGTTCTCAACACGCCGAGCTTCCGGCGGCGAATCAGGCACCCGTAAACCGACTGTACGATTGTCAGTCGCCCAAGCCAGATTCACAGGAGATGACCAGGGACTGGCGAAGCGGCGATAGGAATTAACATAGGGCGCGAACGCCAACATTGCATCGGGCATATAGCGTTGCAGCCCACCAATGTATCCATAGAAAAGATCGGTCGGGGTCCCGTCATCCTTCGAAAAAATATTCTTGCCATCTTTATCGAGGATGCTTTGATGAATATGCAAAGAACTGCCCGCCTCTTCGGCATACGGTTTCGCAAGGAAAGTGACATGCATTTCATGCATGATTGCCACTTCGCGGAGCGTTCGTTTGAACAGGAAAACCTGATCTGCAAGATCCAGCGCGTTTCCGTGTTTGAAATTGATCTCGAGCTGCGCCGGACCCATTTCCTGAGACAGCGTGTCCACCATGATGCCCTGCTCTTCGCAGTATTTGTAGACGTCCAGAATAAATGGCTCATAGTCGTTCATCGTGTCGATACTGTACGGCTGCCGCACATTTTCCGTCCAGCCGAGTCGACCCTCTGGCGGTTTCGCAGCTGCGTCCGGGTCTGAGTGCGGGCTTAACAAATAAAATTCGACCTCGGGAGCGACGACAGGTACCCAGCCGCGCGCCTCAAACTTCGCCAATACATTTCTGAGTACCGCGCGCGGTGATTTTGTGACCGGCGATCCATCACGAAAATAGCAATCAAAAAAGACTGACGCGGCAGGATCAGATAACCAGGGAACCGGACGAAGCGTGGTCGGATCCGGTATCAGCAACATATCGCGATCTTCCACGTTGTTCTTGTCTTCAATATAGTCGCCCGAAATGGTCTGCGAAAATATCGCTTCCGGCATTTTGATCTGACCCGAGCCAAATTTATCTGCCGGAATGACTTTGCCTCGCGCCGACCCGGCCATATCCGGAACGAACGCTTCAACATCTTCAATCTGGCGTTCCTGCAACCACGTTTGGAAGACTTCGTCTTTACTCACATTACACCTGTCGTTGTGACGCGCGTGCTCTGCACGCGTCGCCAAACGCCTTGAAGATTGCCATAGAAAACTCGTTTTCGGTCACTCGCCATTCCGGGTGCCATTGCACAGAGAGATTGAACTCCGGGGCAGTATCAACTGTGAAAGCCTCGATCAAACCGTCATCGGCAACGGCCTCAACGGTCACTCCGTCGGCCAGCTTCGCAATGCCCTGAGAGTGCAGTGAGTTCACCATTACGGATTCTGCGCCCGCAAGACGGCGCAGCAAACCACCCTCCATCAGCGCCACCGGATGGGACGGCCCATATTGTATGTCCAGCGGGTCATCCTTGTTCTCGAGATGTGTGTGGTAGCCCGGAACCTCGGCAACCTGTTGGTGCAACGTACCGCCGAGGGCCACGTTCAGTTCCTGATGTCCCCGACAAATCGCAAGTAATGGTACGCCCTTTTCCAATGCCCGGAGCGCGAGTGGCAGCGTCATAGCGTCGCGATGCGGATCGCGAAGACTATTCTCGTCGGATGCTACGCCACCATAGTGATGCGGCTCCAGGTTCGAATAGCTGCCCGTCAAAGTCACTCCGTCAACACGCTCAAGAACCTCGTCTATGTCGATATCCTCGACCAGAGATGGAACGATAAACGGCAACGCATCGGAGCCGTCAATCAACGCCTTGAGATACTTCTCCCCAGCGACGTGTGACGGATGTGGATGCAGAATACGTCGGTCTGACGGAACAACAATTATCGGCTTTGAGTTCACGTGAATTCAGGCCTCGGCACGACGCCCGAAATACTTCAGGATTCCGTACAAAACACCGATTCCAAGCAGTATGGATATCCATGGGGGCATTCCGTAGCCGCCCGGAATCGTCCCGATAAGCAGACTCGCGGCGCCGACCAACAACGCGTACGGTAATTGTGTTCGAACGTGCTCAATGTGGTTGCAACCACTGGCGATAGACGACAACACAGTTGTATCCGAAATCGGCGAACAGTGATCGCCCCAAACCGCACCGGCCAGTACGCAAGCCACGGACGAGTACATGATGTGCATGCCACTCGGATCTGCGACACCCGATACCGTCATCACCGCCCAGGCCAAAGGCAAAACCAGCGGCATCAAAATAGCCATCGTTCCCCAACTTGTCCCGGTAGTGAACGCCGTAATGGCGGCGAGAATGAAAGCGATTGCCGGGATAAGCGCTACCGGCAACGATCCGGCCAAGAGCGTTACGAGATAAGAAGCCGTATGCAATGCGGCCGTTACGTCCGACAACGACCATGCCAGTACGAGAATGATCATGCCAAACAACGTCGCTCGCAGGCCGCCGTACCAGGCATCGATCGTCTCATGTACGGACAATATCCCCTGGCCAATAGTCAGCGAAGCCGCCACTAGTACCGCCACAAACGACGAATACATCATGGCTTTGTACGGCTCTGTGGTCTCCAGAATTTGCGTCAGCGTATTACCTTCGCCAAGGGCCAGTAGACTCGCGCCCAAAGCCAGGATCAACACGATGATCGGTATGAAAGCGTTGAAGGCGCGCAGCGGAATATTCTCCTTCGGTACAAGCTCCTCTCCCTCGAGCGCAGGAAGCACCTCCGCCATCTCCGGCTTCACTTGTCCTTTTCGAGCGCGAACCTCGGCCTTGTACATCGGCCCGAAGTCGAGACCCGTCGCGGCTATCATCAAAACGAAAACAATGGCGAGAATCGGGTAGAAGCTGTAAGGGATAGATTGAATGAAAACCGAGTAGGCCTGAACGTCGGCCAGACCATCGATATTGCCCAGCGTCTGGTCAATGAGTCCGATCTGATAACCAATCCAGGTCGTAATCAATGCGATACACGCCACCGGCGCAGCGGTCGAATCCACGATATAAGCAAGCTTCTCACGCGATATCTTGAGATGGTCAGTCAACGATCTTGCGGTGTTGCCGACGACCAATGTGTTGCTGTAGTCATCGAAAAAGATCATCAACCCCATTAGCCAGACGGCGATCTGACCACCGACAGCCGTTTTCGCCCGGCTGACAATCGCGAGAACAATACTGGCCATACCGCCATTTCGCGTAATGATTCCGACCATGCCGCCCATCATCATCGTGAACAGAATGATTGACGCTCGATCTGAATCCGCCAGCGCACCACGAACAAATACCTGAAAGGTGTCCAGCAACCCGAGTCCCGCACCGCGGAATGAAAATGACTGCAATGCCGTCGCACCCAGCCATAAACCGAGCAACAAGGCAGGAATGACGTTACGCAGCGTCAGCGCAACTACAATCGCGATCATAGCCGGCAAGATCGACAACCAACCCGGGATTACCCGAACCTCGACATCAACAGTGGCGTCGCCGGCAGTGATGTGAATCGATGTTTGCCCGGCTGATTCGATAGACAGGTCGTCGAATTCAGCCCGCCCGCTTTCATCCGCGCTTGAGCTGTAACGTTGATCATCAATGGTGATTTCGACGACTTCGCCAGGTGCAGCACCCGTGACTGCATAGTCCATCGGAACGCTGGACAGGCCCACAGCTGGCGTTTCAAGCTCCAGCGCACTGGCCGAAAGAGAAAGAGCGGCCGCAAGAATTCCTGCGGCGACGACAATTAGAGTTCTGTTCCCGGGGACCAGCCTGCGAGTATTGATAGGTTTGTTCCTATGCTTATTATCGATGCGCATCTTATCACGAGGGGGGCATTCAGTACCGCGGCTGCAGGTGCGTCGCAACCGTGCAAAGCGTTGCCCCCAGCTGAGCCCGGCGACTTTCAGACATGCGTTGACTCGGTCCGCAAATCGACAAGGCACCAAGAATTTCCCCCATGCCGCCTCTGACGACAACGCCAACACCGGAGAAGCCCTCCTCAAGCTCATCGACGGTCTCGGCGAAGCCACGGCGCCGAATGTCGCCGAGCTGTCGCTCCAGCACCTCAAATTCGGTAATCGTACTCGCCGTTAACGAGAGAAGTTCGGGCCGCAATCGGTCTGGCCCGTGTTGCTCAAAAGCGATAAGCGCTTTTCCCGTCGACGTGGCATGAATGGGCCAACGCGTGCCCACGTTGCCGGACGCGCCGACGAAGTGCTTGCTGGTCACCTCATCAAGAATCAACATCGTGTCATCGATGGGGATCTCCAGAGTCGCCGTTTCGCCCGTTTCTTCAGCGAGCCGTTTCAACAGCGGCCGTGCACGAATACGCAGATCATTGCTCGAAAGCGCCTGAACGCCCAGGGCAGCCGCCGTTTCAAGGAAATTCTATTGAAAGGTGATTTCGATTCGGCAGAGGAATATATTCGGGAGCAT
>RCNB010002538.1_pt1 | contig 11173 bp, 8 predicted proteins | sample 2041321 | NCBI WGS metagenome assembly RCNB01 (sample SAMN09708232, study PRJNA481090) | Marine sediment metagenome, whole genome shotgun sequencing project.
CTAATGTAATCAAAGACATAGACGGTTTCAGAATAATTGCTTTACAAGAAAACGAGCAATTTTGAGGGATGGATGCGCTTAACTCAAGCTGAATACGATATTTTATTTATTTGCTGAGGATTTTTGTCACCAATCTTGACATAGTGTTACTGTCTGCCAGTATTATAGAGACTGACATAGTGGCTTGCACCTGAAGTTGTTATAAGGTTCATCTGCTAGGAATAATAAGCAGGTGCAGGTCAATTTTTTTACAATTTTTAGACTACGTTGAAAATAAAATTTATGTTGAATATTCAAGCTATTGTTAGCCACGTGATTAGCCCCATCAAGAAGTTATCGAGCAAACAGAGAATGGTTGCTTGCATGATATTTTTGCCTCTGCTGTCATCATGCGTAGCAACGTGGATTTTCCGGACCCACTGATCCCAACAACCGCAACCGTCTCCGCGGCTGCGACCTGCACGGCCTTCGCCATTTTGGGTCGGTCGATGTTCCAGAGGCGGTCGGCTTCTTCTTCGAAGCGGCGGTAGCCTTCGGGTGTGATGTAGCCGGGTTTCCCGGAGGTGTCAGGTCGTGTGCGTTCCCGCGTCATGATGCTCTCGGCGACGCTACTTCAACGAAAAGCGGCGTGCCAGCACCATGCCTGGCACCCGTCCGGGAAAGCGGGCAAGAACACGGCGCATGTCGGCAACTTCTGCTGGCCCGCTGGGAGCTTTCGATGCTTAGGTACGCTGCTGATATCCGCACTTTGATGTATATGGCCGTCACGACGGCTCTTCTCGTCGTTCAATGGAGCCGCGAAACGTTCAGCCCAGTGTTGTTCATAGCCAGCCTCTTCATGGCCGTCTCGGTTTCGGTGATCGCCCACAATCACAATCACCTGACCATTTGGAAGTCGAAGACCGCGAATGCGATCACGGACTACTGGCTGACATTGTTCTACGGCTTCCCCGCATTTGTCTGGGTGCCGACCCACAACCAGAACCACCACAAGTTCAACAATCGCGAAGGCGACTACACCGTTACCTATCGATACACCGAGCGGACCAATTTGTTCACGCTCCTGACGTATCCGACGGTCAGCGGGATTCATCAACAGAAGCCGATTCGGGACTACCTCAAGAAGCAATACCGCATCAATCAGCGCCGCTTCTGGTTCTGCATGTCTCAGTACGTGTTGCTGGGCGGGTTTCTCGCGGTCGCTTTTCTGGTCGATTGGCGAAAGGCGCTGCTCTACATCTTCATCCCACAGCAGGTTTCATTATTCGTCGTGTTGATCTTCAACTACGTGCAGCACGTGCACGCGGACGAGGAATCCCCGATCAATCATTCACGCAACATCGTGGGGCCCGTGATGAACCTCTTTCTGTTCAACAACGGCTTGCACACCGTCCATCACGACAACCCGGGCATGCATTGGAGCAAGGCGCCGGCGGCGCATGCGAAGATCGCCGATCAGGTCGACCCCTGCCTCACCGAGTCGAGTTTCTGGAAGTTCCTCATCCGGGTCTACATCCTCGGCCCCTTCAGTGAGAAGGCGCGCAGCTCGTCGATGCGTCTCGCCCGCATGGCCAGGGAAGGTGACGTGCCGGTTCAGAATATCTCGTAGCTCGCCATTGCCGTGAAACTCTCTCGTGAAACTCTCTAGGGCGGCCTCGTCCCTGTACATGCAGAAGTGGACGAAGGGCATGCTATCGGACTGACGAAACGACTGGTACCGGACCCCATCGCCCCCGCGTCTCGAAGTTCCTTCATGACCCTTCCGATGTTCTCAGCGTTGGTCTCGGCGAATGACGGGTCGACCTGATACTTTACACAAACGGCTTTCATGAGGGCCTCCTCGAGAGGTGCCGAACCTACCGAGGCTCGAAGACCCATACAACGGTCGCCTCTTGGCACCGGGCACCTTGACAATGGTGCCGTTCCGCATAAACAGTCAGCTCTGATTGTTTATGAAGCTGAGGACATATGAGCAAGGAAGTCAGGTTTGACGGACGCGTAGCAATTGTCACTGGAGCAGGGCAAGGGCTCGGCCGTTGTCATGCGCTCTTGTTGGCATCGCGGGGAGCGAAGATCGTCGTCAACGATCTCGGAGGTTCGACCGGTGGGGAGGGCAAATCCTCCGAGACCGCCGACCTGGTCGTCGAGGAGATCAAGCAAGCCGGTGGGGAGGCTGTCGCAAACTACGACTCGGTAGAGGACGGAGAGGCGATCGTCCGCACGGCCATGGACACCTGGGGTCGCGTCGACATCGTCATCAACAACGCCGGAATCCTGCGGGACAAGTCGTTCAAGAACATGACCGACGCCGATTGGGACATCATCTTCCGAGTCCACAACTACGGCGCCTACAAGGTCACGAAGGCTGCTTGGCCGATCATGACGGAGCAGGGCTACGGACGGGTGCTGTTCACAACCTCGTCGGCGGGGCTCTACGGGAACTTCGGGCAGACCAACTATGGCTCGGCCAAGCTCAGTCTGGTGGGGTTCGCAAATACGCTGTCGCTCGAAGGGCAGCGCAAGAACGTCCTCGTCAACACCATTGCGCCGTTCGCTGCGTCTCGACTCACCGATGGTTTGCTCCCGCCGGCGGTCTTCGACTCGCTCAAGCCCGAGTATGTATCTCCCATGGTGGCTTACCTTTGCAGTGAGGAGAGCGACACCACCGGTGGCGTGTACGAGGTGGGTGGTGGTTTCTACTCGAGCCTCCGCTGGGAGCGAACCAAGGGCAGGTTGTTTCGATTGGGGCGCGATGTGTCGCCAGACGACATCCGGTCGAGTTGGAAGCAGATCAACGACTTCACCGAGGTCGACCATGTCAGCAGCATCATGGAATCCCTCGGCCCGATCATTCAGAACGTCGAAGCGGGCCCTAGCAAGGGTGGCAACGAGTTCATCGATGTCGACGAGGCGCTTGGGGCCCAATACCCCGACCGGACCTCGAGCTACGACCAGCGCGACTTGGCGCTCTATGCGCTCGGCGTCGGAGCGGCCACGGACCCCAACGATGAAGAAGGGCTCAGGCTCGTGTATGAGGGCCACGGCGGCGGTATGAAAGCGCTACCGACCTTCGCGGTCATTCCGGGCACCAACACGATACTCGGGTTCGCAAAGGAAGGCGTCACGGTCCCCGGCTTGAACTACGGTCTCGACCGACTCCTTCACGGCGAGCAGTACATCGAACTCACGCGCCCGCTTCCGTTGACGGCGACGTTGACGACTAAAGGCACCATCAAGGATATCTGGGACAAAGGGAAAGGCGCCCTCGTCGTGACCGCGCTCGACTCGTACGACGAAGACGGTGATCTGCTGATCAAGAGTGAAATGACCACCTTCATTCGCGGTGCAGGTGGATGGGGCGGCGAGCGCGGCCCAGCAGCCGCCATCAACGTGCCTCCATCGCGCGACCCGGATGTCGTCGTCGAGGACCTCATCCCTGAGAATCAGGCGCTGCTCTACCGTTTGAGTGGTGATTGGAATCCGCTTCACGCGGACCCCGGCATGGCTAAGGCGTTCGGCTTCGAACGACCGATTCTTCACGGCCTTTGTACGTTCGGCTACGCGGGGCGGCGCGTCCTCGAAGCGTTCGCGCCAGACGGCGACCCGGACTTCTTCAAGAGCGTCAAAGTGCGCTTTGCGGCCAACGTCTACCCCGGAGACACCCTCGTCACAGAGATGTGGAAAGAGTCCGACCAGCGCATCGTGTTTCAGTGCACAGTGAAGGAACGGGACTCTCTGGTCATCTCCAACGCAGCGGTCACACTTTTCGAGGAGCTTCCTAAGCCCAAGGAGAAACAACCCGAGTCTGCCTCTGACGACAGCCAGGCAGTCGTTGAAGCGACTGCAGCGGACATCATCGCCGCGATCGACCACTACCTTGGCGAGAACCCCGCCGTCGCCGAAAAGGCGCAGACTGTCTTTCAGCTGAAGCTGACCGACCCCGCGAGCCTCTGGACGATTGATCTCAAGGCTGGGAACGCCAGCGCGGGCGAAACCGCGAAGCCCGATGTGACGCTGCAGCTCTCGGAGGAGAACTATGTCGCGCTTCAGAAGGGCGAGGCCGACCCGTTGAAGCTGTTCTCGGGCGGCAAGCTCAAGGTCGGTGGCGACATGATGAGCGTGAACAAGCTCGAAGCCCTTGCCAACATGCCTTTCGATCTCGTCTTGGAGAAGGCGGCCGCGCGACTGAGCGGAGGGGGATCCCCCGAGGCCGCAGTGGCGCCACAAGAAGCGCACGAGCCGATCGCGCCAGCACTTTTCGACGCCCTGAGCAAGCGCCTCGACGAGCAGCCGCGCTTAGCTGACGAGGTTGGTGCGGTGATTCAGTTCTATGTACGGGACCCAGACTCGAAGTGGGTGGTCGACCTCAAGAACAAGCCGCCAGCGCTCAAGACCGGTGAGACCGACAGCGCTACGACCACGATCACGATAGAAGATGCCGATCTTGCCGCGCTCACATCTGGCGAGGCGACTCCGCAGTCGCTCTACCAGACGGGCAAGCTTCGCGTCGATGGAGACATCCGTCCTGCGCAGCAACTGAATTTTCTCGAGGGCTTGATCTAGATTCTCGAACGGGAACGCCAAGGAGCAACGATGGGACGCAAGGTAAACGTAATCGGGGTCGGGATGGTGAAGTTCGCCAAGCCGGGACAGAGCGAGGACTATAACGTGATGGCGGCCAAGGCCATCAAGGCTGCTCTCGCCGATGGAGGCGTCGACTACGGCGAAGTCGAGCAGGCGGTTGCAGGCTACGTGTTCGGCGATAGCACTTGCGGGCAGCGCGCGGTTTACGACGTCGGTCTGACTGGGATTCCGGTGTACAACGTCAACAACAACTGTTCGACGGGTTCCAGTGCCTTGATGTTGGCCAAGCAGATGGTTGAAGGCGGAATCGTCGAATGCGCGCTCGCGGTCGGCTTCGAGCAGATGAAGAAGGGTGCGCTCGGCAGCGCTTGGGACGACCGGCCGAACCCGCTGAATCTGCACGTCGGCACGATGAACGATGTGCAAGGTTTCACTGCGGCGCCTGCCGCGGCTCAAATGTTCGGAGGCGCCGGGAGAGAGTACCGTTGGCGCTACGGAACCAAGCGCGAAACCTTCGCCAAGGTCAACGAGAAGGCACGCAAACATGCCGCAAAAAATCCGTACGCGCTCTTTAGAGACCCGCTCAGCGTCGAAGAGATCCTGGCATCCCCCGAGGTGTTCGACCCGCTGACCCGCTACCAGTGTTGCCCCCCAACCTGCGGTGCCGCGGCGGCGATCGTGTGTTCGGACGATTTCGCCAAGAAGAAGGGCATCTCCAATCCGGTCTACATCGCCGGCCAAACCATGCGCACCGACTACGGGTCGAGTTTTGACGATTCGATGATCAAGATGGTTGGTTTCGACATGGCCAAGAACGCCGCGCAGGCCGTGTACGAAGAATCGGGGATCGGGCCCGAGGACGTCGACGTGGTCGAACTCCACGACTGTTTCACCACTAACGAGGTCCTGACGTACGAGGCCCTCGGGCTCTGCGGAGAAGGCGAGGCCGAGAAGTTCATCGAGGCCGGCGACAACACCTACGGTGGGAAGTTCGTCACCAACCCGAGCGGTGGCCTGCTTTCGAAGGGGCATCCGCTCGGGGCCACCGGCCTCGCACAATGCACAGAACTCGTATGGCACCTGCGCGGCCAGGCCGACGAGCGCCAGGTCGAGGGCGCTCGTATCGCCCTCCAGCACAATCTTGGACTCGGTGGTGCCGCCGTCGTGACCATGTACCGTCGCGACTGAGGAGCCCGGAGTGTGAAGAAAGCAGGAGCGAACGCTACTTTGAAGCGAGAACGAGTGCCTCAAGCGGAGCGCCGTCGGATCACCCGTGGGAAGCTGCTCGACGCTACTATCGAGAGCCTGATCGACGTCGGGTATCCGAGAACGACGACCGTAGAGGTGGGCGAGCGGGCCGGGCTTTCTCGGGGTGCTCAGCTGCATCATTTTCCAAGTAGGGCCGACCTGCTCGTCGCCGCGATTGAGCACCTCACCGACGAGCGTTCAAGAGAGTTTGAAACTGAACTCAACGCACGGCTCGACGAGGGCGCCGAGCCAATCGACGCGATGGTCGACATGCTTTGGGCGATGTTCTCCGGGCCGCTGTATTGGGCGGTGGTGGAGCTCATGGTCGCTGCGCGGACCGATCCGGAACTGCTCGAGCGGCTGAAGACCTACGAGCGAAGCATAGGCGGACGCATCTACGGGGCCTTCAAGCAACTCACGGGTCGCGGCGACCGCCGCGCGAAGACGGCGATCGAGATGACCCTCTACTTCATGCGCGGCTTAGCGATGGAGCGAATTTTTCGTCAGAACGATGCGCACTACGACGGCCTGATCGCGCGCTGGAAGGAAGGGCTCCGAGCCGGGCTAGGGTAGGCACCGGATTTTCGAGCGGTCGAGAGTCCGCTACTGGCCTGGGACGCCGTCGATGCCCGGTTTGAACCGAAAGATGTGATACGGCGCGTTGGCTTCCATGTGCGTTTTCGACCGGAGCATCTGGTCCGGGATGGCACTGTCGGCCAGGTAGAGCCAGCCATCAGGGCCATAGCTCAATGCGTCCGCCCACCGGATCGAGTCGCTTTTGATCAACGTGCTCAACTCACCCTCGGGTGTCATCCGAAGGACGGCCCCGTGCTCCACATCGGTGATCAAGAGGTTTCCGTCGTTGTCGGTGCTCAGTCCATCGTTGAGAGGTTTGGCCCCCACCGCCTGGACTCTCGCGGACAAGGCCTCGGGACTCAGCGAAGGATCCGACAGATCCGCCACCAGGACACGGTACATCGTGTCGTGCGCCATCGCTCCGTAGTAGACCCACTCATCGTCTCGATCGATGGCGATCCCGTCGATGCCGGGTTTCAGCACAACGGCGCCGAAGAACACCATGTCCTTGGTGGGATTGCGAATCAGCCACTCCTGGGCGGACACCGAGGGATCGCTGTCCAGCACCCGTCGCGCTGTGCCGCTCGCGATGTCGTACACGATGAGGCCCGGGTTCTTCCTCCAGAAACTCACGTCAGCGATGAATACCTGCTCGCCCTTCGAGTCGACCTGCAGATCCTGCAGAAAGGAACCGAGCTGCGCCACGGACGAATCGAACGTGTGATCGTGCACCACGTCCCCGGTTGCGAGATCGAAAGCCAAGAGGCGGGCCTTGCCGGTGCCATGGTTGCCGTGGTCCACCGTCCACAGGCGGTTCTGGCGATCCACGACGACCCCCAATGGCGTCTCGAACAGGGATTGGGCCGCCGCGCTCGGGAAGGGCTTCGGTGCACCGTCGACCCACTCGAGCAGCTTGGCATCGCTCGGACGGCTCTCCGGGTGGATCGTGTAAAAGATCCTTCCGTCGGCGGACACCGCGTGGTTGCCGATCGGTTCGGGGCTGGTCACGACGACTTCGAGTGCATCCTCGCCGAACCTCGGCGTTCCGCTCAGGTCGGGATACGGCTTGCCGCCGCCGTAGCGTAGGTGGAGCACGAGCAGCAGTGAGGCGACCGATACTACGAGCCCAACCAGCAGGCGGAGGAGAAACTGTTTCATCCGGAGGTCACGCTATCATGGGGCTTCCGACATGGCTTCTCAGAACTTGTACGCGTACCCGATGCTGACTACGTGCACGCTCAGGTCGTTCGTCCGAATGTATCGGTTGTAATAGACGTCCATGTCGTGTTGATGCGTTCGACCCGGTGGAGTGAGATGAAACAGGAACTTGAAACCGAACTCATGGGCCCAAAACCGAGCCAAGTCTGAATCCGAAGTGCGCGGTGCGTTCAGATCGAGTGGCAGACCCAAGTTGTTCGTCCAGAAGTACACCGCGGTCTGATGGTGGGCCCGATAGTGGAAGTTGATGTACGCCCGCTCGGTCATGTACTGATAGAACTCTCCGAGCATGGTGTGCGAACGTACGTCGTAGTCATCTGCATAGAACCGATAGCTCACGCGCACGGTCGAGCTCGTCCGCGGAAGGTAGTGTGCGAGCAGGCCGGAGACGTTCTGCCGGAGGCGTGTTCTCGGGAACTTCTCCTGGACGCGCCCGAGGCAGGCCGTCACGGCCGGGTCGCAAAGGAACGGCACCGAGTTCCACGGCGTGAGCAGCGATCCCTTTTGCCAGCTCGCGCCATAGCCCGCCTTGACCCAGGTCGTCGGATTCAAGATTTGCGACACTTCGACGCTCCCGCCAAACGAACCACGAAAATCCCACTTGTTGTTGTCGGGTACGACACCCCCTGGGCGTGGACTGTACGGATAGAACCAGTCAAACGATCCGTCGATTCGTGCGGTGAGCGTAGCGTTGTCCTGCGCGAGCTCACGCGTATAGCCGACGCCGCCGAAAACCGAAGCGAACCACTCTTCTCCGTGGCCGCCATACACGACGCTCACCGCATTGTCGTCGCCGGCGTCGACCTGCGTGTTGATCTGAACTGTTCCTGCCTCGTTGTGGAGGGAAGCGGAGGTTGTCGCATCGATGGAGTCGGTCGACGCGGACGTGATGACGTCGATTGGAACCATCACCGTGTGGGTCACCTTGGCGTTCTGGCGGACCCTCAAGTAGAGCATCGGTTCGTAGACATCCAACCGTTCGGACCCCGCAGGGCCCGGTCCGGCCTGCGACTGGTAGCCGAACCCCTTCTGGTTGAAGTAGTTGAAGCGAACGCGCGCCTCTTCGACTTTCCAGGGCTCCCGCTCTTGCTCCGGCTCCTCCGCGCCGCTGTGCGCGTCTCCGCAAAACAAGGCCAGTGCGAGCGGCAGCAGGGCCCAGGAGCTCAGGCGTCTGTATCTCGACCTAGTTGGTGCAGCCACAGCCCCCCCCGGCGGGCGACCAGATCCCACCACTCGTGGCTTCTCGCGCTCGGTGCAGTTGGGCATTCGCGCGAGATTCCAGGGGATCGACGACGGGCTGCATCGTCTCCTCGCTGAGGTAGCCGCGTTCGTGAGGGGCAACCCGGACGCACCCAACACATAGGAGCGCCGCCACCCAAATGAGCAAAAGGGATCGCATAACGGTATCTACACGCGGGCGGGGGAAAGGTTTCCCCTAGTCCTCCCAGATCACACGCTTCTTCTCCGCATACCACCCATCGGTCTTCGGACCGTACGTATCCTCGAGGGTGGTGCGCTTCATTTTCATGGTCGGGGTCAGGAAACCGTTTTCGATCAGCCACGGGTCCTTGACGACCGTCAGGAACTGCAGGCGTTCGAACTCTTCGACCTCATTGTTGACCTTATCGAGAAGAGTTTCGAGCTCCGCTTCTATCTTGGCGCGCACTGCGGGGTCGCCGAGCTGTGGGCGGATCTCTTCGGCAAGAAGGATCAGGGCGAACGCCTGGGGCTGTCCGGAACCGGTCACGCAGCACATCTCGACATTGAAGCTGTTGTTGAGGATGTTCTCGATGGGTACCGGCGCGACATATTTGCCCTTGCTCGTCTTGAAGAGCTCCTTCACGCGGCCCGTGATCTTCAGCCGACCCGCCTCGTCACGTTCGCCTCGGTCGCCCGTTCGGAAAAACCCATCTTCCGTGTAGCACTCGGCGGTGAGTTCGGGCTGCTTGTAGTAGCACATCATGTTGCCGGGCGATTTGATCAGGATTTCGCCTTCGTCGCTGATCTTCACGTCGACTCCGGGCATCGGGCTCCCCACATAACCGACGCGGCCCTTTCCTGGAGCGCTTGCATGGGAGTATGCGAAGTCCTCGCTCATCCCGTAGCCTTCGAGGAGTTCGAGCCCCAGATCTCGGTACCACTGAATCAAATCGGGAGGGATCGGCGCCGAGCCGCTCGCCGCTAGCCGGACGTTCTGAAGCCCCAGGCCGGTCAGGACCTTTTTCTTGATGACTCGATTGATGATCGGGATGCGAAGCAACCGCTTGAGCTTCTCCGGCGGAAGCTTGTGCAGCACGCCGAGCTGGAACTTCAGCCACAGGCGGGGTACCGACACGAACACCGTAGGCTGCGCGCGGTTGAGATCCGCGACGAACGTGCTGAGCGACTCAGCAAAGAAGACCTGCATGCCGGAGCGAAGCGCTCCCACCTCGACGATGAATCGTTCGAAAACATGGGCAAGCGGCAGGTAAGAGAGCATGCGGTCGTTGACCGTCGTGCCGAAGACCTGCTCTGCGCCGGTCGCGGACGCTGCGATCGCACCGAAACTGTGCATCACGCCCTTCGGTCGACCCGTGCTTCCGGAGGTGTACACGATGATCGCCGGATCGTCGGCGCCGCGCCCCGGATTGCCTTGGAGGGGCTCGGTCCGCGCCGTGATCGAGTTCCACGCCTCGTACTCGTTTGGTGGCGCGAGTGGCAAAGAGATGCAGGGCATCGCGGCTGGAATGCCTTTCTTAACCTCATCCCAGCCGTCTAGCTTGCCGACGAAAAGAAGTTGCGACTCGCTGTGGTCGAGGATGTACTCGATCGTGTCGGCGTTCAGCGTCGGGTACAGCGCCACGCTCACGTGCCCGGCCATCCAGATCGCGAGGTCGGTGAGGATGAAGTGCGCGCAGTTCTTCGAGATGAGCCCGATGTGGCTACCGGGCTCGAGGTTGAGCGACTTCAAGTGCGCCGCCATTCGCCGCGCCTGGTCCATCGCTTCGCCCCAGGTGTAGGTTTCGACCTCGCCGTTGCCGATCGGCTGCGTCATCCAAAGCTGGTTGGGGGCGGTACGCTCCCAGCCGTATGCGTCGTCTAGTGCGAGTTGAAGCTCAGCCATCGGTCACTCCTCATTTTGGCGGGACCGGAGCATACACCGTTCGGGAGCACTTGTGGGGCCTTTGATAGGCAATTGAGCGGTCCTGGACGAGTCTCTCGCCATGCTGGATTTCTCTGAGCGGGAAGCCGTCGTTACGGGAGGAACCGGGGCACTCGGCAGTGCGGTGGTCGGTCGTCTCGTCGGTGCGGGCGCAATCGTTCACGTCCCGATCTACGACTCGCAAGAACTCGAGCGCTTCCCCCACCGTGACCATGCTTCGGTCAGGCTGCACGAGGGCTTCGACATGAGCCTCGAGGCGGACGTGGCTCGGCTCTTTGGGATGACAGAATCGCTGTACGCGAGCATTCACGTCGCCGGCGGGTTTGCCATGGGCCCCATCGCTTCGACGGGCCTCGACGTCTGGGATCACCTGATGCGAATGAACGCAACGACGTGCTTTTCCCT
>RCNB010002539.1_pt1 | contig 11170 bp, 8 predicted proteins | sample 2041321 | NCBI WGS metagenome assembly RCNB01 (sample SAMN09708232, study PRJNA481090) | Marine sediment metagenome, whole genome shotgun sequencing project.
AGAAAGAACGATTCAATTAAGAATGCCATTATTATTTGGAGTTATGTCTTAATATTTGTAATATTCTTTTATTTGGCAGGCTCTATAGTTACACTATTCCATCCAGATGGAGGTGCTATTATTTATGTTACCATATTTTGGGCATCGCCGTTAATATTATGCGTTCTTTCTACAAAAGAATTTAACTTTATTAAAAGAGATGAAAATGGACTAATTAAACTCAAAAAGAGACATATTGATAACGGGCTTGGAAAATTGATTCTCATAATTGCATGTTCACTTATATTTGGTTTGATATTGTTCATTTTCTCTATATATGGTATAATTTATCATGAAGATATCGTGAGACGTGCTTATACGAATAATGGAGATCGAATTAGCGAATATTTTAGTTATAGTGAATTTAATTTGTTATTTTTAGCAGCAGTAATATTTCAGTTGGTAATCTCAATAATAAATATTATTTCTGCTATAGGACTTGCTTCAAGGAATAAATATATGTGGAAATTTGCAGTTTATAGCAATTTGATATTCTCATGGACAATAATTGGGTTAACTATTGCATGTGCCTTAAACGAGACATCTGTTAAGAAAATAATCAAACTTTAGAATTCTCAAAAATTCATATTTTTTCTACTTTAAAAATGGGCTCAACCATCTCTTTCAAAATTTTGTCTGATTCTGCCCATATATAAAATAACTTTTCTCTTATAGGTATAATTGCGGCTTTTCCTATTTCATATAATTCTTCAGAACTATCATTAAAGAGTATTTTAACCTCATCTGAAATAGTTGCAAAGTATGTTGATGATTTTAAGTCCTTAATTTTTATCATCATTTTGAAACAGGGATAAGATTTATTGAAGAATTCAATCTTACCATCTACAAACTCAAGATTAGTATCAAAAAAATAAGATTTCATTTCTTTAGTTTTTCTTTTTAATCCTTGAGCGAAAAATCTCAACGCATTTTGATCTTCTTCAATATTATGATTGAATAAAAAAATATGATAACTATTATCTTTTAATAATTTAGCACTTGGAAAATAAAGCATGCAATCATATACTTCGTAATCAAGTACATCCTTTCTAAAAATATAGGATTTTATCTTCCAATTCTTCTCAATCAGGGGTAAAAAATAAGGTTGAATTGCGGGATCGATTTCATCAAATGGAACTTCAAAACCCTCATCGTAAATATTTTGAAGAAATTCAGAATATTGCAATTTAAAACTCCTATATAATTTTAACTCTTCTTCTTTTTGAGTAATTATATTTCTAAATAGGTTTTTAGGGGAATTAGCAATAAAAATTGTGGCATTTTTAGATTTCTCCGCTTTCCCTCCCTCATAAATAAAGCCTAATTTTATCAGTTTTTTCAAGATAGAATATAATGTAGTCCTCTCAACAGGAAGTGAATGAGTTAATTCTTTTACGATATTACCCTTTTTACCAGATTTTAAAAGAGTGAAAAATACGTCTGATTCCTTCTGATTTAATCCTAGATTTTGAAATAATTCAAATATTTTTATTTCATTAATACTTTCTGACACAATATAAGTAATAAAACAAAATATATAAATGTGTTGAACTGTCATCAACACAATAACATTTAAATTATTCGTTAAATATTATTCTATTAGACTTTAAAAGAGTTGAATTTATCTTGATTATTAATAACCTTGACTTTGAAAAAATGCATGGTTTGGGCAATGATTATATTCTCATTAATGATCTGAAATGGAATATTCCTGAAGAGAGTAAATCTGTAGTTGCTAAAAAATTGTGTAAATTTCATTTCTCTATAGGTGCTGATGGAGTAATTTATATATGCACATCTGATAAAGCAGATATTAGGATGAGGATCTTTAATGATGACGGATCTGAAGCAGAGATGTGTGGGAATGGAATTAGGTGTTTTGCTAAATATATATATGAAAATGAAATTGTAAAAAAACCTAATATCGCTGTTGAGACATTAAAAGGGATATTGATTGCTGAGCTTACCATAACTGATGGGATAGTTCAAAAAGTAAAAATAGACATGGGACCTCCAATATTAAAATGTGAAGATGTTCCCGTTATCTCACTGAAAAATCAAGAAAATTGTATAAATGAATCCATCGAAGTATTAGATAAAACTTTTATCTTTACTGCAGTTTCTATGGGTAATCCACATGCAGTGATTTTCTTAGATGACGTAATTAACGATGAAGATTTAGTAAAATACGGTCAACTGATTGAAAAAAATGACCGATTTCCAAAAAAAATAAACGTCCAATTTGTGAAAATAATATCAGGTCAAGAGGCGGTACTAAGAGTATTTGAAAGAGGTGTGGGAGTCACTAACTCTTGTGGAACTGGAACCTGTGCTGCGGTAGTCGCTGGAACGATTTTAGGAAAATTTACAGAAAACACGCCTATTACAGTTCACAATGATGGGGGAGATTTAACTATCACTTATACTGGTGAAACTGTATTTATGGAAGGTCCAATTGAGAGAACTTTTAAAGGAATAGTGGAACGAATTGAAATTTAAATAAAGGGGATAGAAAACAAATGAAATATGAGGAATGGTTAAAAAATAAAGATTTAGAATATAAAAATGGAATTCTTAACATTGCAAATGTAAGTACGATTGAGCTTGCAGAAAAATTTGGCACTCCTATTTATGTTGTCAACGAACAGATGATCAGGAAAAGATACCAGAAATTAAAACAAGTACTTGATTCTGAATATAAAAATAATTCAATACATTTTGCAATGAAATCCAACTCTTCTTTATCGGTTTTAAAAATCTTAAATTCAGAAGGAGCGTATTTTGATTGCACTTCTACAGGTGAAATTTATACTTGTTTTAAAGCAGGTATTACTCCAGAAAAAATCATTTATACGGGAAATATGTTTACTAATGATGATTTCAAATTTGCTGTTAAAAATGATATATTAATTAATCTGGATAGCATTAGTCAAGTGAAGCGTTTAGCAAAAGCCTATGATGATATTGGAAAAGAGAAAAATATCATATCTTTTAGAATTAATCCCGAATTTGGAGCAGGACATCATGTTCATACAATAACAGCAGGAAAAGAAATAAAATTTGGAATATTAGATAATCAAGTTATTGAAGCTTACTCAAAAGCAAGAGAATATGGCTTTAAAAAATTCGGCACTCATATCCACATAGGCTCTGGAATTCTCAATCCTTATGACTTCGAAAAAGCTAGAGAAAAGTACTTAACAATTGTTACGAATTTAGCTGATACTCTTAATATTCAATTCGAATTTGTAGATTTTGGTGGGGGTTTAGGCATTCCATATCGTCCTGAAGAAGATCCTTTAGACTTAGAGGCATACAAAAATACGGTTATTATTCCCTTTAAAGAACTGGTTGAAAAAGGAGGATTTACAAACCCTAATCTTAAAATTGAGCCAGGAAGGTTTTTATCGGCAGAAGCCAGTATAATTATAGCGCAAATAAACACAGTTAAAGATAATGGCTTCAAAAAATTTGCAGGGGTAAATGCGGGATTTAATACCTTAATTAGACCTACAATGTATGGATCATACCATCATATTGTTAAATGTAATAATGGTGATAATAAGAATTTGGTTACCTATGATGTAGCAGGGCCAATCTGCGAATCTGGGGATATTCTCGGTAAAGAAAGGCAATTGCCAGAACTCAATGAAGGAGATTTCCTTGCAATTTTAGACACAGGAGCATATGGTTTTACCATGAGTAGTCCTTATAATTCTCGTCCGAGACCTGCGGAGATATTAATTAATAATGGTAATACATATCTCATTCGGGAAGCAGAAACCTATGATGACCTACTTAATCACCAAAATTTGCCAAATCATCTAAACTAAATTATAAATTTTTAAGTTTTGTAAAAAGAATTAAATCATATTCTCTATATAGTTTAACGGCTTTCTTAAAATTGAAAAATAAATTATGTTAGAAATTATTATATTAGAGATCTTTCTTACAATGTTGCTTTCATAGCTTCTTTTTTCTCACCTTTTAAGTATAAAAACAATATCTTCTGTTATTTCCATACTATTCGGTATAAGAGAGATATTTATATAATTATCATCATCTTACTATAATATTAAAATTTAAGAAATTGAGGAAAAAAAAATGGCATTTGGAAAATATGCGGTAGATTATGAACAAAGGGTCAATTATGACCGTTTGCGTAAAGAAAGGGTCCAGCGAACAAAGGAAGCGATGGAAAAGAATGGTGTTGGTGCTATATTAACCTTTGATCATGCCAATATCAGATATCTCACATCCTATTATGTTACCACTCCCATGCGGAATCTCGAATTGCAACTCGCTTTTATAGCAAAAAATGGCGAACCATATTTTTTCGGAGGAGGGACACCTTCAGAAGTTGAGAGAAGAATGCCTTGGATGGAGGGTAGGATAAAACCTTCTTTTCCTCCTGCTAAACTTACTGCAAGAGATGGAAAGGATATGTTTATCAAAATGCTCGTTACAGGCATAGTTAAATTGATGAAGGACCATGGAGTGGAGGAGGAACCTCTAGGAATTGATGGAACTCAATTGCAAATGCTCTACGCTGAGGCTTTTAACAAAAAGAAAATTAATGTAGTTCATGGCAAGCCCATTATGGATGATGCCAGATTGATAAAGACTCAGGATGAGATAGAATTGATGCGTATTACCTGCGCAAACTCCGAAAGTGCGTTTGCTGCTATAGTCGACGCTATAAAGCCGGGTGTTAGGGAATGCGATCTTGTTGGCATAGGCATAAAGGCACTTTACGAGGAGGGTGATGATCACACTGAAGATTTAGTATGTTGTTCCGGTTACAACACCAATCCTTACGGATGGTCATTTACTGACAAGCCAATACGACCTGGTGATCTTATTTATATTGATGTTGATGGGGCATGCTACCAAGGCTATATGTCTTGTGTTTACAGGACATTTTGCTGTGGAAAAGCCACTCAGGAACAGAAAGATCTATACGAGGAATGCCGTACGATGTTGTATGACGGGATAAGCGCTGTAAAGGCGGGGAATACAACAAACGATGTTGTTGAGAAATGGCCGGATTCGCCTAAATACTGGGGATATGATTCTTGGGGTGAGGTATTACCATACGCAGTTGGCCATGGTATTGGTCTTACGCTTCACGATCCTCCAGGTATCAGCCGTATAATGATGCAAGCAGGTTTACCGCCAACAGAACTTAAAGAGGGGATGGTTCTCGCCCTCGAGACATACACCGGTAAAAAGGGCGGCAAAGATGGGGTTCGATTGGAAGAAGATGTTCTTGTTACAAAGAATGGATTTGAAATACTTACACGGTGGCCAATAGAAGAACTTATGGAATGTTGGATTCCCTATAAATGAAGAATGTTAACAAATATAAAAAAAATATAGATAAAAAGGAGGATATATATGTCAAAATCGATTGTTTCCATTGTAAAAGGTACTATTGCTAATAAAATGGTGGAAGAAGCACTTAATCATCTGGGCGGAGTTCAGTCCCTCATCAAGGAAGGTTCTACAGTGATTGTTAAGCCTAATGGAGGACATGTGGGCCCACCCGAGAGTTCAGTGTGTACGAGTCCTGCTGTTGTGAAGGCTGTGATTGAGACTATACGAAAAGCCAATCCAAAGAAAATCATTCTGGCTGAATCAGCAGCAATAGGATGTGATACCATGGAATGTCTTGAAGCAAGTGGAATATTGAAAGCAGCTGAGGAGGCTGGAGTAGATGACATTCGTGATATCAAAAGTGACACGGATCTGATAAGAAACAAAATTGAAAACCCTAGATCAGCTTTAAGAAATATAAAACTGCCTCGCTTTCTTGTGGAAGCGGACCATATAGTAAACGTTCCCATCTTTAAGACACATGTAAGTATGGTATTTACCTGCGCCCTTAAAAATATTAAGGGTGTAGTACAGGATAGCATCCATGGAACAATGCATATGACCGATTTAGCTGCTGCAATGATGGATCTTTGGTCTGTTGTCAAGGCAGACCTTTCGATTGCGGATTTAATTAGACCCATGGAGGGATTCGGGCCACATACAACAGGAAACCCAGTGGATTTCGGCTGTATCGTTGCCAGTCAGGATCCGGTTGCTCTTGATGCCACTGTCTGTAGGATGATTGGCCTGGACATTGATGAGGTAGATTACTTTAAAGCTGCCCGTGACCGAGGTCTAGGGGTAGTGGATGAAAACGAAATAGAGATTAGAGGAAACACAATAAAGGAGGTCTACAAGCAGTTGCATTTACCGTACTTGGAGGGCTTTGCAGCATGGCCAGAGTATAACTTTTACATCGAGAATGCATGCAGCTCCTGCCAAGGTCTTATGGCTTTTAGTATGGCGAAACTGAAGTTGTTGGACGAGTATGATAAGAATAAGGGAATTGATATAGTATTAGGAAGGAAGAAAGATATCCCTGAAGGGACTCGTTTTGGTAAGGACCTAATTCTTGTGGGAGATTGCACAAACTTTTTGAAAAAGAAGATTGAAGAATCCGGTAAGAGTTGTATCCATGTAGGTGGATGTCCTCCTGGTGAGCCTCTTCCATATTGGGGGATAACAGATAGAGTTGATCTCCCCAATCCTGAACTATTCACAAATCCCAAATCAATTAGAGAGAGACTGGAAGAGGAAACAGAGCTATTATTAAAAAAGATAAAATCCCAGAAAAGTGAATAGAGACTCCGTTATTCAGAGAATGACCAGTAAAAATAAAAAAAGGGTTTTTTTTTAATTATTTATAATCCATATAGTTTAACAGTTTTTCTTAAAGTCTATATAAACCTCTTTACGATTATAAGTAATATTTAAAAGAAATCACATCATCTCTTTTTTTACTAAAATTAATTTATTTAATTATTAAAATTTTAGGAGGAAATCTAAAATGAACCTTAGAGAATTAGTTGAAGGTCAAGCAGAAAAATATAAGGATAAAGTGTTTTTGTATTGGAAGGATGAGACTGTGAGTTATGCCCAATTGAATGAACTTACAAATAAAGTTGCTAATTTCTTATATAATGATATTGGTATTCGTAAAGGAGATAAAGTTAGCGTTTATTTGCCAAATATGCCTGAATATGTGTATTTATATTTAGGGATTCCTAGAATTGGTGCTATTATTGGTCCTGTAAATGCATTATTTAAAGCTCGGGAAGTACAATTTGTTGTGGGTCATTCGGAAGCAAAAGCTATTGTTACAATACCTCCTCTCATGGAAATGGTTAATCAAATCAAAGGGGATCTTCCAAATCTGAAACATATTATAGTAATTGGAGACTCTGTTGAAGGAACACTAAACTTTTGGGATTTAATGGGTAAAGCATCCTCAGATCCCTCCCCTAGGGTTGAAATCGATGAAAAAGAGGATCCCGCTGCAATACTTTATACATCAGGAACCACAGGTTTTCCAAAGGGTGTATTACAAACACACTTCAATATCAGGAGAAATGCTGAAATGATGAAAGATTTTTTAAAGCTCGGAGATAATTTTCGCTTCATGCTAATTTTACCCTTGTTCCACGTAAATGCTCAAGTTGTAACAGTTATGGGGCCATTGGTTATAGGAGCTAGTTGTATTTTAACCCCAGGATTTTCAGCTCAAACTCACTGGGAAACAGTTGCGAAATATAAGGCATCCACATTCAGTGCTGTTCCTACTATTCTTTCGATTTTATTAAGAATGCCACACGAAAATCTTGACTTATCTTCACTTGAATTTGTCGTCTGTGGAGCGGCGCCATTACCAATTGAGGTAATGAAAGAGTTTGAAGCTACCTTTAATTGTAAGGTTGTGGAGGGTTATGGCCTTACGGAAGGTACATGTGCTTCTTCAGTGAATCCATTACCTACGGAAACCGAAGATAGAAGAAAAATAGGAAGTATTGGTATACCCTTACCGGGTAATGAAATGAAGATCGTTGATGATGATGGCAATGACGTTCCCCCGAAAACCAAAGGGGAGATTATCATTCAAGGTGATAATATTATGAAGGAATATTTCAAAAATCCTGTAGCTAACGCTGAAACGCTTAAACAAGGTTGGTTATATACAGGGGATATAGGTTACATGGACGAAGATGGCTTTTTCTACATAACTGACCGAAAGAAAGACATGATCATCCGAGGTGGAGAAAACATCTATCCACGAGAGATCGAAGAAGTGATTTATTCACATCCTGATGTCTCATTAGCAACAGTTATAGGAGTGCGGGATGATGTATATGGGGAACTTCCTAAAGCTTTCGTCGTATTAAAGGAGGGAAAATCGGTAACTGAGGAAGAAATGATAGCTTATTGTAAATCCAAACTCGCTAATTTCAAAATCCCTAAGTATGTGGAATTCCGTCAATCTCTTGAACAGACACCAACAGGAAAAATAGTAAAACAAAGTTTAAGGGAAGAGGAAGAGAAAAAACGGGGCAAGATTTTTGATGATAAGTGATTGAAAATCTTTCAGGAGTAGAGAAATATAAAGCTATAACGATGTAATAAAACGGCTTTAACCATAAAAATTTTATATTTTAAAACTTTACTTTTTTATGAGATAAAATTATAAAAATGAGACATTTAAGGCTTGGATACCCTTTACTTGTTCTCGATGAAGAGTTGGCGTTATGAAATCTTAAAAAAGATTGATGATAATACTAATCTGCTCTGATATTTTTTATAATTTTATCTTAATTTTAGCTGATTTTTAAAAAAAATGAATATATTGACCAAAAACCTAAAAAATAATTTTAAGAAAAAAGGATAAGTTATAAACCTAGAACTTCACGAGTAGTATATATTTTGTTTTCTCGTGCTTCCGCAATAAATTTTATGGCAGTAATTGCTCCACTTGCAAAACACATACGACTATGTGCTTGATGTTTAAATTCAACTCTTTCTCCGGGACCAGCATACAGAACAGTATGATCACCTACAATATCACCGGCTCGTATTGAATGTATCCCGATCTCATTCTTCGCACCAACTACTCTTTTATTAGGACCATAGCTTCGTCCAAATTTAGCAACTTGGTCAAAATTGGCTCCTATCGTTTCAGCAATAATTTTTCCAATAGTCATTGCTGTGCCACTGGGAGCATCAACTTTACGATGGTGATGAGCTTCGATTACTTCAATATCCCATTCTTCTAAATAAGCCGTTAAAATAGAAATCATTTTAAAAAAAATATTTACCCCAGTGGCCATATTAGAAGAAATTACTGCGGGAGCTTCATTTTCTATAATTAACTTTTCAAATTCATTAAGAAAATCTTGAGTGAGTCCCGTAGTGCCAATGATGCAACGAATATTATTCCTTACGCAAATATTACAATTAAATTCTGCGGCTTCCGCTATTGTAAAATCTACGGCTACATCTGGTTTTTTATCGTCAATTATTTCTTGAAGATTTTCGATATTGGTGATTAAAATCTTGTTTGGATCCGTTGTACCCACTAAATTTTCTAATCTATCACCAATATTATTAATATCACAAGCTCCTACTACCTCAATATCATCGTCTTCCAACGCTAATTTGCCAATTAATCTCCCCATTGACCCAACTGCGCCCAATATTAATAGTTTTATCAATTTAGAGCCTCCAAATTATTAAATTAAAGTAATTTTAAATTCTCTAATACTTTTTTAATTTTCATTTGATTATTCTCTAAAGGAGGGGTCATGGGCAGTCTCATCCTTTTATTCATGATTCCCATGATTTCGGCAGCATATTTTACTGGTCCTGGATTAGTTTCAACAAACAATACTTTAAACAAGTCGTATAGTTCTAATTGCATTGCTCTCGCTTTTATCCAATCTCCCGATAGCATTGTTTTAGTAAATTCGAAAATTTTAGCTGGAACTATATTAGCTGCGACACTTACAACACCTAATCCACCTAATGCCATCAAATGATATGTCATCCCATCATCTCCACTCAATACAATGAAATCATCTGGTGTGGATTTAATTATTCTGGTAATTTGATCTATATTTCCTGATGCGCATTTTATTCCCACGATATTATCGTTTTTGTTCGCTAATGTAGCTATCGTTTCAGGTTCTAAATTTCTCACGGTTCTACCCGGAACATTATATAAAATGATTGGAAGGGATGTTGATTCTGCAATGGCAGAAAAATGATCAATTAATGAATGTTGAACGGGTTTATTGTAATAAGGGACAACAACAAGACTTCCATCAGCCCCAGCTTTTTCAGCATATTGAGTTAATGATATTGCTTCCTTGGTAGAATTACTCCCTGTCCCTGCTAAAACAAAAGGATCCTTTCCGCTCTTCTTGGCCTCATCAATAGTTATTTCAATTGCTATATGATGCTCCTCATGAGATAAGGTGGCGCTTTCGCCAGTTGTTCCCATCGCCAGAGGGTGGCACCCGTTGTCAATTTGAAATCTAATGAACTCTCTATATTTTTCCTCATCTATAGAGAGATCTTCTTTCAATGGTGTAAGCATTGCCGTTATAACGTTTTTTAATTTATCTAGTTTTGACATAACATTCTCATCTGATCAAAATTAAGTAGTTGATTAAAATAATAATTGTCTAGAATCACTTTTAAGGCTTATTGATAAACAGAGAAAAAGCAAATAAGATTTTTATTTTTTATTTTCATTAATCTTTTTTTTAATCAAATATCCCATTTTACTCTGCATGCCCCAAAGAGGAATAAATCCGTAGCTTAATCTTTGATTAAAAGTGCTTTCAGTATCATAGGTTGCTAAATTTAAATCATACAAACCATATGGTGATTCACGAGCAACTACTTCTGCACTTCCTTTAAATAATTTTAATTTTACGCTCCCAATTACTTTTTGGTTTACCTCATTGATAAATGCTTCTAAAGCATCTCTTAAGGGATCAACCCATAAGCCTTCATATGCTAATTCTGTCCATCTTTGATCAACATGAGTTTTAAATGAATTCTCATGCTTAGTACATACATATTTCTCAAGATCTCTATGTGCTTTTATTAAAATTAAAGCTGCGGGAACTTCATAAGTTTCTCTTGATTTTAAACCAATTGCTCGATCTTCCATGTGTTCAATTCTTCCCACCCCATGTTTACATCCAATTTCATGTATTTTTCCTAAAAGGTCAACACTATTCATTTTTTCCCCATTAAATCC
>RCNB010002542.1_pt1 | contig 11168 bp, 4 predicted proteins | sample 2041321 | NCBI WGS metagenome assembly RCNB01 (sample SAMN09708232, study PRJNA481090) | Marine sediment metagenome, whole genome shotgun sequencing project.
CGTTTTACACCTTCGGTTCCCCATTGATCTGGTACTTCATTACCAGAACTCCATAGGACGATGCTAGGATGATTTCGTGTGGCATGTACGAGGTTAATAATGTCCTTTTCTGCATAATCGTCAAAAAAGCGATTATAACCATTTTCAACTTTTGGTTTTGCCCATTCGTCAAAACTTTCGGCTAGAAACATAAAACCCATCTCATCGCACAATTCTAATTGTTCTATAGAAGGCATATTGTGCGAGCTTCTTATCGCATCACAACCCATATCTTTTAGGATGCGTAATTGACGTCTTAAGGCTGATTTGTTTACAGCAGTTCCAATGGGGCCTAAATCATGATGAAGGCAAACTCCTTTAAATTTTCTGACTTGACCATTTAAGCTAAAACCCGTTTTTTGATCGTAGTTAATACTTCTAATTCCGAAGCGTTTGGTGACTTCATCTTTTAATTCATTTCCAGAATATAATTTTGAAACAGCAGTATATAAATAGGGTGTTTCAGGACTCCAAAGTTTTGGGGTTTCTACAGCAATGTTTTGATCGAATTCATTGCTAAATAGTGTTGTTGTTTCATTGGTGCTAAGCTTATTGCCATCAGCATCGAAAATATCAGTTACCAGCTTTAAGTGCTCTCCTGAAACTTTAGTTTTAATGTTCACTTTTGCTAGTTCTGCAGTAATAAGAGGTGTTGTTACAAAAGTTCCCCAGTGCTCTATACTCGCTTTGTCTTTAACAATAACCTGAACTTTTCTATACAAACCTGCACCAGGATACCAACGAGACGAAAGACCTAAATTGGTTAATTTTACAGCCAGTACGTTTTTACTAGTCGCATTAATATAGTTTGTAATATCAAAATAGAAATAACTGTAACCGTATTTCCATTCGCCTACTTTTTTGCCATTTAAAAACACTTCAGGTTCACTCATGGCACCTTCAAAGACAATCAGTACTTTTTTGCTTTCGTTAAAATTAGGTAGTGAAAAATTAGTTCTATACCAAGCATCACCAATGTATGGTAATGCACCCGTTCTCCCTGTTTTTTCTGTGGCTTTATCTTCACCATTTTGTGATATGGCTATGGTTTGCTTATCCACTTCTTTATCAAAAGGGCCATAAATAGCCCAGTCGTGAGGAACGGTCACATGTTCCCATTTGGAAGCATCAAAATTTGAATTTATAGCTTTAGGATAATCACCTTTATTAAATTTCCATCCCTTTTTTAAAGTGATAACGTCTCTAGATTGTGCTTCAGAACAAAATGCTCCACAGATGAGAAAAATAAAAACGAGAAGTGAACTCAGGTTAAATTTAGTCATTTAGTGACGCATTATAAAATTTCATACCTAGATTAGCTTGGTTATTATTATCAAAAAGTGTGGCATTATCCCAATGCGATCCTTGAGCCCATAGCGTAAAGCAATCTGTAGAAACCCAAGCAGGTTCCCAATATACCAAGCCTTGTCCACCAGCAGTTTTTATGATCAGTTGAAGTTTATTGAGGTAATCTAACTGGCCATGTTGCGTTGCAGGATAGCCATTTTCAAGCGCATCAGGTCCTAAAATATTGTTTGCACTATCTGCATTATCTAAAGTGAAAGGGTAGGCTGTTTCTACAACCATCAATTTCTTATTATACGTATTTATAAGGGTTATTAGTGGTGTTTGTACATCATCTAAACTGTAATCTGACCAAATTGGATAATACGAAAGTCCTATCCAATCAAAATCGGTAACCCCATTATCTGTAGCTTGCTCAAACCACCAAAGACCATTTTCGGGTTGAGCGATATGAAGCATAACTTCAATAGTTTCGTTTTTATCGTCAGCAATTGTTCTTACAGCTTTAATACCTTTATTTAGTAAATGCGAATTTCGTTCCCAATCTATAGGCCATTCTAAATCTCCATCTTGAAGAATCATTGGGTTAATTTCATTTCCTATCTGTACAATATTTGGTAGTAAACCTTCATTAGATAATTCTAATAGCGTGTTATAGGTATAGTTGTAGAGTAAGTCTCCTAGAGCTTTTGTATTATCTATAGCGCTTAACCAAGCTGCTGGTATTTGTTGTCGAGAAGGGTCTGTCCAAGTATCTGAATAATGAAAATCTAATAGGACGTGCATGCCTTGGTTTTTTGCGCGTTGTATAGATTTTTTTACATCTTGAAGGTTAGAATAATTTGTCCAATCTGGGTTGTGCCATAACCGTAAACGGACAAGATTAGCACCTTCATTTTTAAAAATAGCGTAAGAATCTTGTACAGTGCCATTACTGTTTTTGTAAGTAGCACCGCAATCTTCCATTTCGTTTACATAAGATAAGTCAGCTCCATAATAAAACGAAATTGGTGTTTCCTCTATCCCTGAAGAGTTATCTGAAGAGCCCTCAGTGTTGCTGCTATTGCATGAAAAATTAAATAAAATCGCTAAGAGAAATACAACGCTGTAGCTTTTTTGAAAGGTTGAATTTAAAATTGTCATTATTTAATTTTTTAAGAGTCTATTAGAAATCTTAGGCTAATTTATAGATTAACCCAAACAAACCCTAACAGTACCTACCAGTTTTTTGTTTTAGAAATTATATTTAAAAAAAGATAAATAAAAAAAGAGCTTCTCAACAAGAAGCTCTTTCTAGCTCAAAAAACACTTAATAATTAGAGCTTGACTAACTTGGTTGTCATAGTTTGATTACTATCATTTTCAACTTTAACGATGTACAAGCCAGTATTTAAGTTTGAAATATCAAAAGAATCAGTTCTTGTGAAATCTCCATTAAATGATTGAACTAATTTACCAGTTAAGTCATAAATTTCAATATCAGTGACATTTACGTTAACACTAAATGAGGTGAGCGATGGGTTTGGATAAATACTAAATTTAGATAAAGTTTCATCACCGATACTCAAAACATTTGATGACATATTTCCTAATATTCGGAATTGACCAGCAGGAATTAAAATTGAAGTCGTTGAATTACTTACCGTCGTATTACCTGTTGAATCCATTAAATCGTACCATGTTGAAGTTATACCACCTGGAAAATTAGTGTTTACTGTTTGAGAATTAACATCGAAATTTGCAAGAATGATAACGTTTTTTAATTCAGTAGCTGGAATTGAAGTGTCAAAAATATCTATTCTAGGCGTTAAACTTCCTGAAGTAATTGTGTAGTCTCCTTCAAAAACAGGTTCATTAATTTTAAGTGCGTGTAATTTAGACCAATCTTCATAAATCTGTCCTCTTATCGCATCAGTTAACCAGTTATTAGTCCATTGCGGTTGTGGTTTGGTGTCTAGCTTACAGCCATCGTTGTTATAGCTTCCATCTTGACACGTGAAAATAGAGTTCTCCATACCAAGATCGCTAAAATGCCAAATCATTTTTGGTCCTGGAACCATTACAGATATTGCGGCAAATGCAGACATTCTTGAAAGTGCCGTATTTAAATCTCGCACATTATGACTTGCATTACTTGAATTTCCGAAAGCAAGATTTTTATACATTAAACGCTCTTCATCATGACTCTCTGGGTAACCCATAACTCTTGGCCCGCTGAAACCAGAATGAGCCTTATGACCAATTCTATTAATATTTTTATTACCATTTTGGGCCATTGTAAGTTCATTGTAAGGGTCTGTCATTTTTCCCCACATCATAATACCTTTGCCTTCTCCTAAACGATAATTTGCCCATTCTTTTTCTTCATTATCAGAACCTAAATGCTCAAAAATCACATAGTGATCCGGATCTACTGACCAAGAGTGGTCGGCATATTCTTTCAAAACATCTACACGGTCTTGTTGGTAGTTTTGAGTACAACCAAAGTCTCCTCCAGGCGTGCCATTACCACAGTTTTGTGTAAATCCTTTAGTTAAATCCCAACGAAAGCCATCTATTTTATATTCTTCAATCCAATAGCCAACAACTTGTTTTACATAGTCTCTAGTATAAGTTGAACTATGGTCAAAGTCACTACCTACATTAAATGCGTGTTGTGGCAATTCATTAAAATAGGGATTGTCTGCTGAAGGTTCTCCCCAACCATCGCTATCTGGATCATCCATCCACATACGTACCATTGGATTTCTTCCAAAGGCATGATTGAAAGCAATGTCTAAAATAACCGCGATTCCATTTTGATGGCAAATATCTACGAGTTCTTTAAATTTGTCAGAGGTGCCATAGAATTTATCTAAAGCCATATGAAAGGACGTGTTATAGCCCCAACTTTCGTTACCCTCAAATTCCATTACGGGCATTAATTCAATTGCATTTATATTTAAATTTTTAAAGTAATCTATGCGGTCAATTAAGTCCTGATAGTTACGATCGGCATCAAAATCTCTTATTAAAACTTCGTAAACTATTAAATCTTCTTCCTTTGGTTTATTAAAGCTAGCGACTTCCCAATCGTAAGGTGTTTGCCCTGTTTGTAATACAGTAACTTCACGACTTTGCCCAGAAGGATAAGGAGGTAAGTTTGGATACGTACTACTTGGAATAGAAGGGTCATCAAATGGCGATAATACTAACGAAGAATACGGGTCAGCAGCTTTAACTAAACTTGGTGAGTTTGCAATAGGGTCCGTATCATAAACCCAATACTGATAAGTTTCGATTTGGCCAGAAGTTAACCCAGTTAACTCTAACCAGTATTTACCGGTACTTGGATCGCGCTTCATAACATCACTGTTAGTTGGTGAATAGTTATTCCAACTACCTGCAATTTCTATAAACTCTTTTCCTGGAGCTGTTAATACTAATGTTGCTTTTGTTGGGTCTGAGTCGTAATTAATACCATCTTTAGAACCAGATGGCAGCGCTTCTTCCACTACAGTTGGTGCAACCAACACCTCAAATGAGGCTGAACTAGATTCTGATGATGAAAGTGGTGAACCATCAACCCTAACAGTACCACTAGTAGTAATATTGTTTATGATACCTTGGTAGGTCGTAAATCCATTTCCTCCAGTTTGAAAAACGTCATTAAAATACAATTCAAAAGCACCAGAAGCTAAATCACCTTGATAACTTAAGTTAGTTCTAACCGTTAGATTGTCTCCAGAGCTTACAACGACTGTAGAACCTGAAGGTTCAATAATATTGATGTTTAGAATACCTACTCCTAAAATAAAATCGTCACACCCATTATCTTTTAATTCTTGAGTACCATCTTCATTTCTAAATACAATACCGAGTTGTGTTGCGTTCTGAGCTTGAGTAGCGTCGAGCTCATAGTATATTTCTGGTGTTATTGTTATACTGTAAGTGCCATCACCATTACTAGTCATTTTACCAACTCCGTCATCTTGTCCCCAGTTACCAATAACATTGAAACCAAAAGCATTGGTATTATCTCCGATTCCAGAGTGCATGTATACTGATCCTGGATTACTAATACCATTACAATTAGAATCGGTACTGTTAATATCTACAGTAATCGTTATTTGTTGATCTACCTCAAAGGCCTCAGGGCTTGACGAAATTTGAGCATGAACGTGTATTGTAAATATGAATAATAAGAGGTGTAATATTTTTTTCATAGCATTGATATATTATAAAAAAAGGCTATGTCAGTTAAAACATAGCCTTTTTATTTTAATTCTATTTTATATTTAGAATGTTAGACTACTCTAAAGTAATGGTCTTATTAATAGTATCAATTGTAGTATAGAATTGACCAGATTCTCCAAGAAATTTGAAATTATTATCGCCATCTAATGCATCTTCAAAAATAGGGTCAATAGTATAGCCTGCATCAATAAAGAACGGGTAATTTTGTCCTGAATCCCAATCTGTAGCTGTTGTAAAGAATCTAAAGTTGGCATCGCCTTCATTTGAATAATTAACCCAACCAGAGTAAACACCATCACCTTCACACATTAATTGAACTGGAGTTGCCCAATCCCAACCAGCATCTGGTAAGCCTGCTCCAACAGCCCAATACTGATCTAAATCACAATTACCTTGAGGTGTCGCATCAGCTAATGTCATTGTTTTGTTTAATGCATCAATGGTTAGTAAATATTTACCTGTTTCACCAATAAAGGAGAAGTTGTTATCACCATCCATGGCATCTTCAAATTTATCGTCAATAGTATAGCCTTGATCTATAAACCCTGGGTAGTTAATACCTGAATCCCAATCTGTAGCTGTTGTAAAGAATCTAAAGTTACCATTACCATCTGCATCATTTTGAATTAAATCTACATTAACTGTGTAGACATTAATTCCTGAGCATATAACTTCTTGTGGAGTCGCCCAATCCCATCCTGTAAATTTAACACCTGCACCTACCATATAATATTGATCTAAATCACAAATAGCTTCGCCACCTGTACTTTCTTCTGGTAAGAATAATGTTAAAGCTTGTGCTGGTGAAAAATTCTCTAAACCAGAATCTCCAACAATAGAACGTAATCTAAAATAGACCTCTCCAGTATCTGGATTGTCAGTTGTAGGGTCATTATCTAAACCAGCTTCGTTTGCATAACCTGACATATCTCCTATGGTTATTGCAATTTCATTGCCAGTTGTAGCACCTACAGCTTCTGCATCAGTAAAATCGCCAACTATTGATTTCTCAAGTTGGTAGGTTACGTTTGTTGGTACATCGGTAATTGCGCTAGCCCAAGTGAAACGTTCACCTAAATTACCTGAAGTTTGTGGTGTTAAAATATATTCGGATTGAAAAGAATTCGTAAAAACCAAATCTCCGTTGTTACTTGTTGTGAAAACGACGTCATCTTCAGTTTCACAACTATTAAAACTTATTAAGGCAAAGATGAAAAGGCCTAAAATTGATAATTTTTTCATGTTTATATTTATTGTTAATTAGTATCCTCGATTTTGGTCTAAGTTTGGGTTAACTCCTATATCGTTATCTGGCAAAGGCATTAAATCTCTATATAATTCTGTTGTTGTACCATTTTGTACATTGCCTTTCCAAGCCCAAATACCTTGTGTTGAGAACTGACCAAAACGAACCAAATCTGTTCTTCTGTGACCTTCCCAGTATAATTCTCTGGCGCGTTCATCTAAAATAAAATCTAGTGTTAAGTCTGATGAGCTTATGTTTCCACTTGTATCACCGTAAGCACGTTCTCTTATTTCATTAATATAATCAACAGCTGTAGACATGGTACCTCCACCACCTCTTAACATTGTTTCAGCATACATTAAGTAGACATCTGCAAGTCTAAACATTGGAAAATCGATATCTACATGTTCTCCAGTAGAATCGTTACCTTGATTACCATCTACATCCAAATTTCTCCATTTTGTTATAGCATAGCCTTCAGTAAAAGTTCCAATTTCGGTAATTTCTTTATTTTGACCATCAGTATAAAATAATGCTCTATTGTCAGCAGAATTCTCTTCACCAGGGAATTTTTCAACAAATTGAGGTGTTGTTCTAATTCCTCCCCAACCACCGTTGATTCCAAACTCTGATGCTGGCATTGCTCCTCCAACTGGTGCATGTACCAAAAATGTAGTGCCACCATAGGATTGTGTATTAATACCATCAAAAGGAATTGTAAATATTACTTCTTCCTGAGTGCCATTAGAATTATTATCAGCTAAGAATGAATGAAAATAGGGGTTAGAAGGAATCGTATAACCAGCTTCGATAATGTTGTTAGCGTATGTTAGAACATCGCTATATCTTGGTGTTCCAGTATAAACCTCAGCGTTTAGATATAGTTTTGCTAATAACATCCATACAGCACCACGGTCAGCTCTTCCATATTCATTTGTACGAGGTGCAGCAATATCGTTTTCAATAGCTAATAATTCTGATTCTACATAAACAAATAAATCGGCTCTTAGAATTTGCGGTGGAAAAAATGCTCCGACTTGACTATCTTCAGTTACAAACGGAACATTACCAAATACATCTAATGCATGATAATATGCTAATGCTCTTAAAAAGCGAGCTTCTACCCTGTATTCTTGAATTTGTGCTCTTAAATCAGGTTCAACTCCTCTGCTATTTAATTTAGCATCAGTTGTTTGTCTTAAAAATTCATTTATAAGTGCTGCTTGGTAAAGAAACCTACCATAGGCAGCTCTAATAAATTCATTACCTGATGTCCAAGTTTGTGTATTTAAATTTCTTATACCGCCATCATTCCAACCGATAATTGCTTCATCTGTTGGTAATTCTTGAACTTTCCATAAAGATCTCAAATAACCCGACGCACCTTCATCATCAGATACAATATCTGGTTGCCCTGTAGTGTCTTGTCCAGTTACGGCTAAACCACCGTATAATTTAGCAAAGAATTCTTGATAAGCCGCAGGATCTTCAAATGCAGCTTCAGCAGTAAGACGACTGTCTTCTGGATCTAGATCTAAATTACTTTCACAAGATTGAGCTAAAACTACAACCATAAATGTAATAAAGAAGCTCTTAATTGTTTTCAATCTTTTTAACATAGCTTTCTGTTTTTATATTTATTCATCATTTTTTTAAAATGTAAAGTTTAATCCTAATACAATATCTCTAGTGCGCGGATAAAAATTATTATCTATACCATTAGATATTTCAGGGTCTAGTCCATCATACTCTGAAATAACAAATACGTTAGTAGCAGTCAGAGAAGCCCTTAATTTTATCTTTTCAAAAGGAATTAAATAACCTATCGAAATATTATCCAATCTTAAAAAGTCAGCTCTTTGAATATAAAGATCAGAGAATAATTGTTGGTTATTAAATCCGGTACTTAGTACACTAGAGTGAGCATTTGGTTGATAATCGCCTAAAGTATTAACAACTGTAGATAAATTTCCATTGCTAGAGGCTACGTTGTTATATACATAGTTCCCAAAACTACCTCTAAAGGTAAAGTTAAAATCGAAGTTTTTATAACTAAAATTGTTTGTAAAACCTAAGAATGCATCTGGTGTTGCTTTTTTATAAGCTTGTTTATCTGCGGTAGTGATTTGATTATCGCCATTTACATCTACATAAGCACCTTCAATTGGGTTACCGTCAGTATCGTATACTTGTCTGTAAACAAAGAAAGTTGAAGGGTCTAAACCTGGTTTCCATATTTGAATGTTATTACCAGTACCACCAGAAATACCACCTTGAGGAATAGAAAAATTTGGATTATCAGTAAGATTTAGTTTTGTAATTTCTATATCTTGAAACGTAATATTAAAATTTGCACTCCAATTTATATCTTTTGTTTGCATTATAATACCATCTAAGCTAATCTCTAACCCTCGACTAACAGTTTCTCCAACATTCGTCGTAATTTGATCGGAAAGATTAGAACCAGCAGGTACAGGAACTTGAGCTAATAAATCTGTTGTTTCTCTGTAATAAGCGTCTATCGCACCTGTAAGACGGTTGTTAAAGAAGCCAAAGTCTAATGCAATGTTATATTGCGATGTTTCTTCCCATTTTAAATTCTCATCAAATGCATCTGGTCGTAATGTGCTAATAAAAGATGGATTGCCAAATTCGTCAACACCAAATTGTGCACTTACTTGGTCATTAAGAGCTGGCTGATAAATACCTAAATAGCCATAATTTGGACCAATCTCTTGTTGTCCTGTTACACCCCAACCTGCTCTAAGTTTCAAATTAGAAAAGAATGAGTCTTGTAAAAATTCTTCGTTAGTCAATTTCCATCCAACAGACGCTCCAGGAAAACTACCCCAACGGTTATCTTCACTAAAGCGAGAAGATCCGTCACGCCTGTAACTTAAGGACACCAAGTATTTATCTGAAATATCAAAACTTGCCCTTGCAAAATAGGATTCAAGTGCATTTCTATTGATATTAGTAGGGTCTTTGATTAATGTACCCTCAGCACCAGTAAATTCTCTATCAGAGCTTATATAAAACTCTTGGTAAGAATGTCCAGCAGTTATATCCACTACGGTATTAATAGACTCAACACTAGACTTATAGTTAAAGTAAAAATCTAATGATGTATTTCTGTTTTGCCCAGAATATAAATTTGTAAATTTAAACGAATCTGGATTATTAGGATTAGGGACGTTATATTGTTGACCATCATTTTCTGCATAATCTAAACCAGCATTCATGTTAAATCTTAATTCTTTTAAGAACCAAAATTTATAGTCAATATTAAAACTTCCGATAACACGGTCTATTATATTTTTATTTTGATTCTGGTCTAATAATGCAACAGGGTTTCGAGGTGCTAAATTATCTCCTAGTTCAGTGTAATTGCCATTCTCGTCAAACACAGGTTGTGTCGGGTCAAAAGATACTGCTGCACCTATAGCACCACCATCAGGATAATTATATTTATCTTGAATTGCTTTTGCTGTTAAAGTTAATTTTAAATCATTATCTAAAAAGCGATGAACAAAAGCTGTATTAAGACCATTCCTAACATATAAATCTGTAAGTACTGGACCTTCTTGTGATACATGATTTAAATTAGCCCTAAAGTTAAAATTCTCATATCCTTTTGATACTGTGAAGTTATGTATCGCCCCAACTGCAGTTCTATAGATTTTGTCTTGCCAATCTGTATTAGAATTACCTAAAAGTGATGGGTCAAATTCGGTAGTTAGATTTTCTAGGTTTCTATATTGATCAGCACTTAATACGTCCACATAATCTGTAACTTTTCTAGTGGAAGCTTTTAAATCATATACGACTTCTAACGGGGCATTTGTTGTACCTTTTTTTGTAGTAATGAGTATAACACCATTTGATGCTCTCGACCCATAAATCGCTGTTGCCGAGGCATCCTTTAAGACGACAAAATCTTGAATATCATCTGGGTTAATAGCATTAAGTGCGTTTCTACTGCCTTGAGCACCACCTCGTTGGTCTAATGGTAATCCATCAACAACTATAAGCGGTGAGTTATTAGCCGATAAAGAAGCTCCGCCACGGATTCTTATTTCAGAACCTTCACCAGCACCACCACCAGCAGATGTGATACGCACACCAGCAGATTTACCTGCTAATAATTGTTCTGGTGAGACTATAGCTCCTCGGTTAAAGTCTTTTTCTGATACTTTTTCAACTGCACCAGTGGCATCTTGTTTTGTGGTAGAACCATAACCAATAAGAACCACTTCATCTAATTGAGCAGCATCTTCTTCTAAAGCTACATCAATTATCGATTGCCCATTAAAGACAATTTCTTGAGTGGTGTAACCTAAGT
>RCNB010004494.1_pt1 | contig 11164 bp, 11 predicted proteins | sample 2041321 | NCBI WGS metagenome assembly RCNB01 (sample SAMN09708232, study PRJNA481090) | Marine sediment metagenome, whole genome shotgun sequencing project.
AATTGGTTGCAACGATCAGTGAAGTAGCCTCTGGCAAATTCGCCTATCGGCCGCACAGAATCCAGGCGCTCTCGAGCGCCATGGAGAGCTCAATCAAGACTTTAACCAAAGAAGTGAGAGCGGTCTATCCAGATTTGCCAAACCCCCGTTGGGTGGCGATGCGTCTCCTCGATGGAGATGAACGAATCATCGAGGCTATTAACAAAGGCGAATTGGGTAGCTTAAGACAAACGGACAACGAGATCTCGAGCGCGGAGATGGGACGGAAACAGGGGGCACTATCGTGAGCGGCGAGAGAACGGCATCTCCCGAGAAACTCTTAAAGTCTGCCCAGGCGCTTCGCTGGGAAGTGGGAAGCAACGTGCACGAAGCGCTCACCGAGGCCATTTACACCGACGCGGCGAGCATTGCCGATCGGGCGGTGAGCCGCACCGAAGAGAGTCCGAAGTTTGACCTCGACCGGACGATCGACAAGATTGTAACCCACCGATTCTGGGGCTTTCCGGTCATGATCATGCTCTTCGCACTTGTCTTCTGGATCACTATCACCGGGGCAAACGTCCCCTCAGCTTGGCTCGCCTCTCTGCTGCTTGGAAAAGGACATCCCTGGTTGTCGGAGATCGCCTTGTCGCTGGGCTTCCCACTATGGTTGAAGGGGTTGCTTGTTGACGGGATGTACCTGGCAACAGCCTGGGTTATCAGCGTTATGCTGCCGCCGATGGCGATCTTCTTCCCGCTCTTCACGTTATTAGAGGACTTCGGGTACTTGCCGCGCGTTGCCTTCAACTTGGATAACGCCTTCAAGAAATCCGGCGCACACGGTAAACAGTCGCTCAGTATGATGATGGGCTTCGGGTGCAACGCTGCCGGTGTGATCGCCACGCGCATTATCGATAGCCCGCGCGAACGGCTCATCGCCATCATCACCAATAACTTCGCACTCTGCAACGGCCGCTGGCCGACCCAGATTCTTATCGCGACAATCTTTATCGGCGCGTTGGTTCCTGCTCATCTCGGCGGGCTCATCTCCTCCTTTGCAGTAGTTGGGATAGCTGTTTTGGGGATCTTATTGACTTTCCTCGTCAACTTGATACTTTCACGCACGATGCTTCGCGGGGAGCCATCCAGTTTCAGTATGGAACTTCCACCTTACCGGCCGCCGCGTATCCTGCAAACGATTTATACATCGCTCATTGACCGCACAAGCTATGTGCTGTGGCGGGCAATCGTGTTTGCGGCGCCGGCGGGTGCGGCAATCTGGTTGAGCGCGAATATCACCATCGGCGGAGTGACCATTGCCGAGCATCTCGTTCGCTTCCTTGACCCGGTAGGCATCCTCATTGGGTTGAATGGGGTGATTTTATTGGCTTATATCGTAGCCATCCCGGCGAATGAAATCGTCATTCCAACGGTTTTGATGCTGACTGTTTTAATGACTGGAGCCGCGGGTTTTGACACTGGCGCAGGGGTTATGTTTGAGCTTGACTCGAATGCGAGCACGTTGGCCTTGCTTCAGGCTGGAGGCTGGACGTTGCTGACGGCGGTTAATTTGATGTTGTTCAGCCTGGTACACAACCCCTGCAGCACGACGATTTACACGATCTATAAGGAAACCGGAAGCTTGAAATGGACCACCGTGGCGTCGATTTGTGCTGGGATTGCTCATAACTTTCTTTGTAGCTCAGATATGGCGGGTTGCGGCTGGTTTTCTGTGATCCCGATCCCGGTACTTTACTTGTGTCTCCAGAAAGTTGAATTGTCCTGACGCGGAATGGAGGATCGGAGCGAGGTTATGCCCGAGCAGTTAACGCATGCAACCGAGGACTATCTCAAGGCCATATATAAGTTATCGGCCACGGGCGGGCGCGCCACGACGACGGAGCTTGCTAATCTTTTAAATGTCACTCCGGCGTCAGTCACCGGGATGGTGCAGCGGCTGGCGAGCGACGATCCCTCCTGGGTTGATTATCAGAAACACCGCGGCGTCTCATTGACTCCAGAGGGAGAAAGAGCGGCGCTGGAGATCATCCGCCACCATCGCTTGATAGAGATGTTCTTGTACGAAATCCTTGGTTATCCATGGGACGAAGTGCATGATGAGGCGGAACGGTTGGAGCACGTAATCTCTGAAAACTTCGAAGAGCGGATCGCCAAGGTGTTAGGTGATCCCACTCACGATCCGCACGGGGATCCCATCCCCACACGTGATCTAAAAATCCCTCCAGCATGTGTCACGCGCTTGAGCGATTTGCGCCCGGATCAACACGCAGTGGTTGTGAGGGTGCACGATTCCGAATCCGAATTTTTACGGCACCTTGGCGAGTTGGGTTTAAAGCCGGAGACGAAGATCTCAATCTTGGAGCACTCTCCCTTCGACGAAAACCTTAAAATACAAGTCGCTGGACAGCCTGACCCGGTGATATTGGGCAGGAAGGTTACAAATCAGGTTTTCGTAGATATCCTCTAATTATCTTGAACCCAGCGCTATCCAGCACAGGACGCTTTAGCGGGCGAACATTGGGAAAACAGCCCTGTGGGGTGTCTCTATTATCAACTATGCCACCCCGAGGAATAGTTTATGTATAATTCCAGACGATGCCTGTAGAAGAAGCGCTGGAGCGGCTCCGGCTTGACCCCGTATTTATGAAGAATGTATCGGCATGGGAGCGAATCCCTGCAAGGCCGGCGCGCTACGCAGAATTCCCTCCGCAAGTATCGCCGCGGTTGGTCGACGCGCTGCGGCGGACGCCTCTTTATTCGCATCAGGCTTCAGCTGTGGAAGCTGCATTGGCGGGGGAGAATGTTGTCGTTGTGACCGGGACAGCATCCGGTAAGACGCTTTGCTATAACCTGCCGGTGTTGCAGACGCTGCTTTCTGACCCAGAAGCGCGCGGGTTGTATCTCTTTCCCACCAAAGCCCTCTCGCAGGATCAATCGGCTGGCTTAAATAATTTCCTCGATGTGCTGAACGCTGCCGAGCAGATCCCGGTACGGACCTATGATGGCGATACGCCGCGGGCGCGGCGGCGCGCCATTCGCGATGATGTCCGCATCTTAATCACGAACCCCGACATGCTCCATGCGGGCATCTTGCCTCACCACCCGCGCTGGGCAGCATTGTTCGAGAACCTGCGCTGGGTCGTGATTGATGAGCTTCACGTTTACAGGGGCATCTTCGGATCGAACGTAGCCAATCTTCTGCGGCGCTTGCGCCGTGTTTGTCGGTTCTACGGGTCTGACCCGTTATTCATTCTCACCTCTGCCACCATCGCCAACCCGAAGGAACTAGCTGAAGGACTGATTGAAGCGCCGGTGACTGTGGTGTCGCAGGACCTGGATGGATCACCGAGATCCGAGAAGCACATCGTCATATATAACCCGCCCGTCATCGATCCGGCGTTGGGTATTCGACGGGCATATACACTTGAATCAACGCGTGTAGCGGAGTCGTTTCTTAAGGAAAAAGTACAGACGGCAGTGTTCGCTCGAGCGCGCATGACCACCGAGCTGCTCCTTGGATATTTACGAGATTCGTATGAGCAGATGGGTGGCGCTCCAATGGCGATACGCGGCTATAGGGGTGGATATCTGCCTCTCGAACGCAGGGAAATTGAAAGAGGGCTGCGGAGCGGTGAGGTTCTCGGTGTAGTAGCGACGAATGCATTGGAGTTGGGGGTCGATATCGGTCAATTGGGAGCCGCCGTCGTCGCCGGATACCCGGGCACAATCGCAAGTCTTTGGCAGCAGATGGGGCGCGCAGGACGGCGCAGCGATGTGTCGGCCGCGGTGCTGGTCGCGTCCGCCGCCCCACTCGATCAATTCGTCGCCGCCCACCCGGTCTACTTATTTGAACGCTCGCCTGAAATGGGGTTGATCAATCCAGATAATCTGGCGATCCTGCTGCGCCATCTGCGCTGTGCCGCCTTCGAACTGCCCTTCGAAGCTGACGAGCGGTTCGGCTCTGTAGAAGACCTGGCGGCGCTTCTTGATTTTCTAGCCGAAGATGGTGACCTGCACCGGTCGAATGGACGCTATCACTGGGTGGCTGACACCTATCCGTCGGAAGGAGTTTCGCTGCGCGCGAGCAGCGATGAGACAGTTGTGATCCAGGATGTGGGCTCTGGACGACCAGTCGTGATCGGGGAAGTAGATTCTGCGACAGCCCCGATTCTGCTTCACGAGGGGGCGGTTTACATTCATGAGGGTCGTACCTACCTCGTAGGATGCCTTGATTGGGACAAGGCCATCGCCGAGGTTGAGCCGGCACAACTGGACTATTACACCGATGCCTCGGAGACGGTTGACTTGGATGTGCTCGAAGTGTTTGAAGCCGATGAAAACAAGCCTGCTAGACGTGCCCACGGATGGGCACGTGTTACGGCTCAGACCATCTCCTATCGAAAAGTCAAACGCTATACTCACGAGACTCTCGGGTACGGCGTTATCGATTTACCGCCGCGCGAATTTGAGACCAGCGCTTATTGGATGTGGATTGCACCGGAGATGGTCGAGCAGATGGAGGCGGATGGCGTTCTGCTCCCGCCGCAGGATTACGGCCCCGATTGGGCGAGCGCCCGAAAAGTCGCGCGGACGCGGGATGGGTTTCTATGTCGGCAATGTAATGCGCCAGAGCGCGAAGAGCGAGAGCATGACGTCCATCACATCCGACCCTTCCGCGAGTTCAATTTCATCCCCGGCGAAAACCGGAATGACCGCTTGGCGAATAAAGTCGACAACCTGATCACACTCTGTTCGACATGTCATCAACGGGCTGAATCGGCGCGCGGCAAGCGCAGCGCATTGGGGGGGTTAGCCTATGCCATTCGCAATATTGCGCCACTCTACTTGATGAGCGATCCGCGCGATCTCGGGGCGATTACAGTTGTGCGCGATAAAAAGACCAAAGCGCCGACGATCACACTCTACGATCGGATTCCGGAAGGACTTGGATTGGCGGAGCGTCTCTATGAGCTGCATGACGAACTGCTGGCCGGCGCCCTCGATCTTGTGCGCAACTGCCGTTGTCAGGATGGTTGCCCGGTCTGCGTGGGGCCGGTCGCCCCAGGCGGAGGAGAGGTGAAGGTCCTGACCGTGAGATTGCTGGAGGCGCTCATACAGGGGGGATAAGAATACGGGGTAGCTAGAAAAAACCTCTGCTGAGACGCAGAGGTTTTTTTACCCCGAATTCGCTTAGAGAAGATGTTGAATAAATATTGGGTATTAAAAACCTTTGAGGTAGTTGCCTGCAGCGAGCAAGACGTAGCCAACCAAGACGATCCAGAAAGAGTAGTCCGTGAGGAAGGGGACATTGACGAATTTGCCAACGAGGCCCAGAATGACGAGAATAACGGAAGTCCAGAAAACCCATTTCTTTGGTGGTGTTAGGCGCATGATTTCCTCCAGATGAACTATGGATAATGGGATTCGTATAACACGAACTCGGGGCAGTTTGGAGTAAGCGCACGATCCACGTGCTAGCTTCCTCCTCGGCTTGTGAGCGGCGACAGAAATATTGGGATCTAATTCTACAAAATGCCGCTCAACAGACGTTCATATTATCGCAGAGTCCCATATGCTGCAAATGATTCCGGAGCGTTGATTTCAGTCTTCCACCACAAGGCAGGTCAGGGTGTCTAACACGCCCGGAATGGGCTGGATATTATTGGCCATGGTTTTTCCCAAAGCCCTGATGTCCTCCGCCTCCACAACAGCCACTGCGTCATAAGGGCCAAAGGCCATATTGGCTTCAATGACACCGTCCACGCGGCGGAGATGCTCAACGACCTGTTCAATCTGCCCCGCGTGAATTGTAATCAACATATACGCTTTCATTGGATGTCCTTTCGGTTCAATGCTCGGTATGGCGCAAAAACACAGACCAGTACACCGCGGCGACGAAGATCGAGCCGCCGATGATATTGCCGATGGTCACAGGGAGCAGGTTGTTGACAAAGAAATTGCCCCAGGTGAGATTTGTGAGCTCTAGACCTGTTGTCGTGACAAAGGCGGGGTCGAAAGTCTCGATCATCAATGCGACAGGGACAAAATACATATTTGCCACGCTGTGCTCAAAGCCGGCGGCAACGAAGGCGGTGATTGGAAAAATGATCGTAGCGATTTTATCGATGGTGCTGCGGGCGCTGAAGGTCAGCCACACCGCCAGACAAACCAGGATGTTGCCCAGCAGGCCGAGCATCAATGCCTGGAACCAACCCAAACTGACCTTGCCGTTGGCAATTGCTAGCGCACTGGCCCCGACCATACCTCCGCCGAAGGTGTACTGCCGACTTAAGATGATCAGGATTGCGGTTCCGATGGATCCCACGAAGTTACCTACGTAGACGATCCCCCAATTGCGCAGCAACGCTGTTGTGCTCACCTTGCGGCTTGCCCAGGCCATGACGATAAGGTTGTTGCCCGTGAAAAGCTCTGCGCCGCCGATGACGACAAGGACAAGGCCGAGGCAGAAGACGAAGCCAACGAGGAGCTTCGTCACACCGTAGGGCAGCTCGCTGGATGTCCCGGCGGAGATTGTGGTGGCGAAGATCGCGCCCAGAGCGATAAAAGCCCCCGCCAGGATGGCCAGGACGAAGGTGCGCAGCGCCGGCGCTTCCGCCTTACTGACCCCGATATATTCGGCTCGGCGCGCCATCTCCGGAGGGAGCAGGGCGTCTATACTCAGCTCTCTATTCATAGCTAGTTACCCTTCTGCTAAACCAAGAATGTCAGACAACTGAACAATAACTCCGATATTGAGGCTCGGCAAGGAACAAAGATCACTTGTGAAAAATGTAACTAATCAGGTTGTGCAAGGTGTCGCCGCGAGGTGCTGAGCAGCACGGCGGCCGAGAGCACAAGCCCCCCACCCACAATTTGTGTTGTTGTTAGGAATTCCCCTAGAAATATCATGGCCAGGAGAACGGTGAAGACCGGTTCAAGTGTGCTAAGAAGCGATGCGGTTGTAGGGCCGACGCGCTGCATCCCGGCCAAAAAAGCTCCCAGAGCTAAGATTGTGCTGAGAGTTACCATCCCTAAAAGAATGAGGATACCCTCCGTCCCCAGATTAAAATCCAGGTTATGGGAGAAGGCGCCCGCGACGGTGAAACTGATCGCCGCGCCGAGCGAAATCCAGACTAGACTCACCCAGGGTCCTGCCCGGCGGGTGAAACGGTCGCTGCTGATGATGTAGGCGGCATACCAGATAGCCGACCCTAAGACTAAGGCTATACCGAGCAAGTCTATGGGAACGCCGCCGGCTCCTTGAAGAATTCGAACCGGGTTGAGAGTCAGGATCACTCCGGAAGATGCTAATGCGAGGGCAATCCACTCTCGAGTGCTAAGTGTTCGCCGGTTCAGGAACCAATTGAATAGGGCCACGAAGACAGGGTACACATACAACAGCAATGAGTTAAGCGAGGCTGAGTTTCGTTCAAGGGCAGCGAAATAAAGAGCGGATTGTCCGGCGTAGCCAACCGCGCCGAGCAGGATGAGAATTAACACCTGGCGGGCATCGAAAAACAACTTGCGTTGGCCGAATAAAGACAGATAGACTGCCAGCAAAGCGGCGGCACATGCAAAGCGAAGGCTCAAGAGAGTCACAATATTGAGATCCGCATTGATGGCCAGCTTCCCTAGAATCGAAAGGCTGGCGAATCCTGCAGCGGATACAGCGCACAGGCCCGCGCCGGAGAGTCGGGACCGACCTTCGTCGCTGTCTTTTCGTTGTGCTGACGCAAAGAAAACGGATGGCTGCTGTGATCCGTTGGTGGAGTCAGAAGGGTCCATAACGATGAGTATACTTGCGCTCTTTCTATTACCAAGTGAGCGAAAATAAACCGAGCAGGGTTTCGCGGTAGAATGGACTTGATGACGAGAAAGCCATGAAGGATGACGGAATGAAAGTTGATCTTAAATCGGATCGCAACCAGGATCGACCGCCCCGGCGGCGGCCGGAATGGATTAAGGTGAGCGCGCCATCAGGCGAAACCTACGAGTGGTTGCGAGGCATGATGCGCTCCAAGTCGTTACACACCGTTTGTGAAGAGGCCCGCTGTCCAAACATGGGGGAATGCTGGGGCTCCGGGACGGCGACGTTTTTACTTATGGGCGATGTGTGTACGCGCTCATGCGGCTTCTGTGATATCGCAACGGGGCGCCCCGCACCGCTAGACTGGCTCGAGCCCGAGCGAGTTGCGCGCGCCGTACAGGCGATGGATCTGCGCCACGCGGTTATCACCAGCGTAAATCGCGATGAGCGCGCCGACGGTGGTGCACCAATTTTTGCGATGGTTATCCAAAGAATCCGCGAACTGCAGTCGGGCTGCTCCGTTGAGGTGCTCATTCCGGACTTCAAAGGCTCAATCGAAGCACTGAAAATCGTTATGGATGCCCGACCTGAGATTCTCAATCACAATGTAGAGACTGTGCCGCGGCTCTTTAAGGAAGTTCAACCGCAGGATCATTATGAGTGGGCGCAGGCGACGCTCACCAATGCGAAGGACTTAGACCCGGAGGTACTCACCAAGTCAGGCATCATGGTTGGATTGGGGGAGACCATGGATGAGGTCAAGATAGTCATGGAAGACCTTCGCTCTTGGAACGTTGATATCCTCACCATCGGTCAGTACCTCCAACCATCGAAAGAGCATCTCCCGATAGAGCGCTACTATACTCCGGAGGAGTTCGAAGAATTCGAACGTTTTGGCAGAGATATCGGTTTCAAGTGGGTTGAAAGCGGACCGCTGGTTCGTTCTTCATACCGTGCAGAGAAGCAGGTCCGCGCCTTAAGCGTGGTCCACCGTAAGCTATACGGGGCCGAAACGACAAACGCGTGAAGAGCGCCCGGCGCTAAAAGAATTCAGGATACCCGGGGGCTCTCCCGGGTATTATTTTCCAACAAAGTGACTTCAGAGCAGTCTCCCGGAGACCGAAGATGATTGAATTGAGGGTTATGCCCGTTGGGGAGTATCAGACGAACTGCTATCTACTTGTAGATAATGAGTTGGGCGAGGGGATACTTGTAGATCCCGGTGATGAGGCACAGAAGATTCTGGATTGGATAGGAAACACAAACGTCACCAGACTCTTGCTTACACACGGACACTCGGATCACGTTGGTGCGCTTCACGCAGTTAAGCAGTCGCTGGGGGTAAGAACGGGGATTCACCCAGCCGATGCGGAGGCTTTCTCCATCCAGGCTGATTACGAATTATCGCCAGGAGATATATTTAAGTTAGGGGATGCGCACATCGAGGTTGTTCATGTTCCCGGGCATACACCAGGAAGTGTCGCCCTAAAACTCATCGAAGCTGATGGGTTTCATCAAGCTCTGTCCGGGGATGCGATCTTCCCTGGAGGACCGGGACATACGCAGACACCTGAGGCGCTGGCGACGGCGCTCGAATCATTGACCCACATGGTCTTTACTTGGTCTGATTCGGTCCGATTACACCCCGGGCATGGAGTATCGACGACAGTCGGCGCAGAGCGCGCGGCCTTCGAAACTTTTCGAAACAAGCCACTTCCGCCCGATCTCTGTGGAGATGTGACCTGGTGTTAATCAATACCTGGGCGCAAGTGGATCGGATGGATAGCGTATGAAAAATTCCGGAATGATTGGGTTAGGATTTATTCGACTTATCGCCATGTGAGGTGTAATGAGCGAATACCGCTTTTTTCATTCGATTGAGATCCGCTATGGCGATATTGATGCCCAACGCCATGTGAATAATGCCCGCCACTTCACCTACATGGAACAGGCGCGGTCGAAGTACATCAAGGCGCTTGGCTTATGGGAGGGATCAGATTTCGACGCGATCGGAATCATCCTCGCGGAGCAAAGCTGCCGCTACATCAACCCTATCCAATTAGAGAGCGACATTAAAGTAGGGGTTCGCACAGTTCGTCTCGGGGAGAAAAGTATAGAGACTCAATACTCGATACAGGACTCTCAAACAGGAGATGAGCTAGCTGTTGGGCAAGCAACATTGGTAGCTTATGATTACCAACTGGGGAAATCCATCCCTATTCCAGATGACTGGCGGACCGTCATCGCCTCGTTTGATGATATTTAACGTTGCAGCTAAAACAAGAAATTTCGCAGCGTTTTTCTTAGAAGTTTTTGTATTATCAAGCTCCAGTTCCTGGATAACAATCTCGATCGTTGATGGATCATGAGAGGAATCGAAAAATGCATTTAGATGTAGCGCTTCCCCCGGCGTCACTTAAGGATGTCCCGGCTATTGCGGCGGCGGCGGAAGGGTTACGCTTTGATGGGCTCTGGTCACCAGAGACGCAGCACGATCCATTTCTCCCCCTGGCTCTGGTGGCAGAGCATACGAGCAAGATGCATTTTGGTACAGCAGTGGCGATCGCCTTCGCTCGCAGCCCGGCAAATGTTGCGTATACAGCATGGGATTTAGCCGCGGCTTCGCAGGGAAGATTTATCCTGGGTTTAGGGACGCAAGTCAAACCGCATATCGAGCGGCGCTTCGGAATGCCCTGGCCAGAGTCGCCCGCAGGCAAGCTGCGCGAGTTCGTTCTGGCCGTGCGCGCGTTTTGGTCTTCATGGCAGGGGGAAGAGCGCCTGAACTACCGGGGTGAATATTACAAACTCACCTTGATGACGCCATTCTTTAACCCCGGGCCGATTGAGTATCCTGATATTCCGATCTATTTGGCAGGGGTGAACCCCGGCCTGTGTCGATTGACCGGTGAAGTAGCCGATGGTTTCCATATCCACCCACTGCACACGGAGCGTTACCTGCGCGAGGTTGTTCGCCCCGCGATCGCGGAGGGCGCCAAGCGAGCGGAGCGAGACGAAGGCAAAATCCAGCTTTCAACATCCACATTTGTCGTGACGAACGCTCAACAGGAAATATTTGTGCGCTCGCAAATCGCATTTTACGCATCCACACCGTCCTACCGCCGGGTGATGTCTCCATGGTTGGGATGACGCTGCCGAAGAACTTTCATCTTTAGCTCGACAGGGAGAGTGGGAGGCGATGTCAGGTCTGGTGGATGATGAAATGCTGGCGACCTTCGCGGTAGTTGAGAAACCCGATGCGCTGGCGGGAGCGATCAAAAAGCGCTATGCGGGGCTCGTGGACAGGATAACGCCCTATTGGTCGTTTCACCCCGGCGATGACGATGATTTCTGGCGTGT
>RCNB010002694.1_pt1 | contig 11163 bp, 12 predicted proteins | sample 2041321 | NCBI WGS metagenome assembly RCNB01 (sample SAMN09708232, study PRJNA481090) | Marine sediment metagenome, whole genome shotgun sequencing project.
AGATAAACAGTACTGCTATTATATACAGCTTTATGCTTTCGTCAATTTTATCTTTCCTATCGAAAATGCAATGGCCGAGGTTACCGCTGATATTTTTTGCTGCCCTGTCGACAATACTGTGAGCGGATTTCATTCACCATTGATATTCACAGTTAAACTTTATTCATACCGACTCAGCTTCGCTGATCGATATTTTATCTAGAACACTGCGGTCAACTTGTGCTGCCAACTCTGCAAGAAAAGCATCAGCAAAAAAAGTAGATCACGTCGGCAAACAGCGACAATTCCTGAAAAAACAATGATTTTCATTGAAGCTGAGGGAACTTTAGGAAATAATGCGCCTGCAGTTTTATCCCAACAGAGGAATTTTGGATCATGATTAAGAAAGTACTAAAAGTAAGCGCAATTGCGCTCATTCTGGGCGTAGCCTCTGGTTGCGCCAGCCAGTCAGCAGTTGATGCCGCACAGGCTACTGCAGACGGTGCAGCAAGAGATGCCGCAGCAGCCAAATCGGCAGCTGAAGCTGCTCGTGCATCAGCCGACAGCGCAAGCCAGACAGCTGCAAGTGCACAAAGCACGGCGGATCAGGCTTTGTCAGCAGCAACGGAAGCGCAAGCTTGCTGTGATGCAAACCGTGATCGTCTGGAACGTATGTTCCAGAAATCAATGTCCAAGTAGCATAAGGCTACTGGAGATTTATTCTGACGCCGCGCTTGTCGCGGCGTCGTTTATTTTACGGCCGGCAATTGCGGGAATGCCGTCGGCACGCTCAAGCATTTGTTCCGCGACATCCCAGTCAAGCCTGCCCGGCGTTAAGTTTGTCGCCAGCACATACTGTTCGGTTAACGCAGTCATCGCATCACGTACCGGCGGTGCCACTACGATTTCTTCCGCGTTCATTTCGGCGTCTGTTGCTGCCTGATCTGTCTGGTCTGACGCTTCTACCGTATCAGCAACCGCTGGCGGTACGAACTCCAGCGTCCTGTGTACCTCAACAACCAGTTCATCGTTATCCCAGCCCATCTTTACAGGCTCGTTGATAATCCGTACGGGTGTGTTTAATTCGACCTGGCCAAACAAAAAGCCGATATCTTCAGGAAACATGCGCACACAACCGTGCGTTACACGCATTCCAACACCAGCAGGACGATTGGTGCCGTGAATAAGATAGCCCGGCAAGCCAAGTCGCATGGCGTATTCACCAAGCGGGTTGTCTGGTCCGGCCGGCACAATCCGTGCTAACGGGCGACCGTCCGCGGCGTGTTCGGCGCGAACCGATGCCGGTGTATACCAACTCGGGTTACGGACTTTTGCAATTATCTTGGTACGACCCAGCGGCGTTTCCCAATCCATGCGACCGATGCTCATCGGATAGGTCATCACGATAGCTGGTTCACCCGCTTTCGGCGTTGGAAAATAATACATGCGGTATTCTGCAAGGTTCAGCACAATGCCGCTACGCGGTCCGGGCGGCAGAACGTAACGGGTTGGCAACACGACCTCGGTGCCCTCTCCCGGCAACCAGGTATCAACATCAGGATTAGCGCGCACGATGTCTTCGTAACCGAGGCCATGGCGCCTTGCGATATCCAGCAAGGTGTCTTCAGCACGAGCATCAATCTTCGTCACTGCGCCGATTACGTCATTGCCATCCGCTGGCATCTCATAGACTTCTGCAAGCACGCCAAACGGCATGCTCAATAGCAAAAGCGTAGATAAGTAGTGCCTGATTTTCATTGTCCTGTCTCGTCTGTCTTGATTACTTCTATCTCTGACTCTGCTGCAGCCAGCCAGTTCTGCATCGCCGCGCTATTCAGCAGTCGTTCCGGATAGGTGCTCGCCGAATCCGGGAGATTTATGCCGTAGGTGCGAAAACGCAATACCACCGGTGCATACATCGCATCCGCGATGCTGAATTTGCCAAATAACCAGTCGCCCGTGGAATGATACCGACGCTGACAATCAGCCCAGATGTCGAGTATTCGATTGATATCTGTGGCTAAATCGTCCGGAATCGATACTTTACGCCCCATAGCGCGGCAATTCATAGGCATTGTTTCACGCAATGACACAAATCCTGCATGCATTTCAGCACTGATACTGCGTGCATGTGCCCTGGCCGCGGCATCGGCAGGCCATAATTCCTTCTCTGGCCAGCGCTCAGCAACGGTTTCAGCAATTGCTAACGTATCCCAGATTAGCTCATCACCCAGCATCAGCACGGGAACCCTGCCAGATGGTGAAGTTCGCGCCAATTCCGCCGCCGTACTGTCAATATCGAGCGGAATCCGTTGCTCAGAAAACTCGATGCCAGCTTCCGTTAACAGCAGCCAGGCACGCAGTGACCAACTGGAATAATTCTTATTACCAATAACGAGTGACGTTTGCATTTCAACACACCTTTTTCTCAGCGGTCATTATCCCACAGAAACTAATCACGGTCTGATCGCGATTATTTTGCTAGCCTTACGGCTCCACAGTGCAGGACCAAGAAAATGAGTATGAGATTTTCCATTGAACTTAGCGACCGGGACCTTCGGTTCTTTCGTCAGGCTTTGCAAAAATCGCGCGCCGCAGTGCGCCATGCCGAGGACGCCGAAATTATCGAAGCGATTGGCGACGTTCTCGCGGACATTAAGAGCGCGGAACCACTTCCGGAATTCGTATCAAAACGCGTTCCACAACTCGAATCGCTTATCAGGATGCTGCAGGACGAAGAATGGCAGTTACCGAAAGACGAACGCGAAACATTGCTCGCAACGTTCATCTATTTCGGCGATCCCGAAGATATTATTCCGGATCACATACCGGTCATCGGCTTTCTCGACGACGTCATCATGATAGAGCTTATTGTGCGCGAGCTACACCACGTTCGTGAAGCGTATGATGATTTTTGTGATTTCCGCGATGCTTATGATTCAAAATTCAAGGCACAGCATGACAGTGCTGTAAGAAGGGATCGAATAGACAAGAAGCGGCAGCAACTTCATCAAAGAATGAAACGCCGATTGCAAAGTGACCGGCGCGCTAAAAAATCATCTGCGCTCTGGTAACGATTCGCGGCTAAAGCCGCTCCCACAGTATTGTGAAAACTCGCAAGATCAAAAAAGCGCTATCCGTAATTGTAGCCAATCGAACTTATTCAGCGGCCAAAAACTGTAGCACGGGTTCGTAGGAGCCCGCCGTGCGGGCGACAAACAATTAAGGGCATGTTTTCAACATGCCCTTAATTGTTTGCAAAACACCAACCAACCACACCCGCTTAAAAAAAACCGCGTGAAAAAACTCGCCCAATCAATAACGCATCAAAACCGATCCCCAGGTAAACCCTCCGCCGAAGGCCTCCAAAAGAATCAACTGGCCGCGTTGAATTCGACCGTCGCGCACCGCGACGTCCAATGCCATCGGCACGGAAGCTGCTGACGTATTGCCATGATCCTGAACCGTTTGAATAACCTTATCCATCGGCAATTTCAGGCGCTTTGCTGTTGCCTGGATGATGCGCAGATTCGCCTGGTGCGGGACCAGCCAGTCAAGCTCGCTCTTGTCTATGTTGTTAGCCAGCAACGCTTGCTCCGCAACATTTCCCAATGTCTTCACAGCAACTTTGAATACCTCGTTTCCCTTCATCATGATTCTCGAGTCACCTAATCCTGCTTTGGCGAGATCTTTTGATGCACCAACCGGGTAGTAGAGCAAATCCTTGTATTGGCCGTCGGCGCCAAGATGCGTCGAAATTATTCCCGGCTCGTCCGATGGCTTTACGATGACCGCACCTGCGCCGTCACCAAACAACACACAAGTACTGCGATCGCTCCAGTCAATTAACTTGGTAATTATTTCTGCGCCGATAATGAGCGCACATTTAGCGTCTCCCGCACGAATAAACTTGTCCGCTGTCGATAGTGCGTAAATAAATCCGGTGCACGCTGCCTCGATACTAAACGCAGGACAGCCGTGGATTCCCAACCGGTCCTGAATGATCGTGCCAATGTTTGGAAATATAAGGTCCGGACTGGTCGTGCCAACAATGATCAGGTCGATGTCATCGGTCGTGATGCCAGCCGACTCCATGGCTTTTTTTGCTGCCTCGACACAGAGATCTGATGTTGTCTGATCTTCGGACGCAACGTGGCGTCTTTCTACGCCCGTACGAGTGCGGATCCATTCATCGGTGGTATCGACCATTTTTTCCAGGTCGGCATTCGTCAGAATTTTTTCTGGCAGATAACGGCCTGTTCCGGCGATTTTAGAATAGATCATGCGGCTTCCTGTTGCATAAGATTCCTGATTTGCTCCGGCACCTGGTTCTTGACTTCTACCAGTGCAGTTTCGATTGCATGTTGAAACGCATACGAATCCGCGCCGCCGTGGCTTTTTATAACGATACCATTAAGACCGACCAGGGAGGCACCATTATAATTTCTGGAGTCCATTTCAACAGAAAGCTTATTCAGGACGGGCATTGCGACCATGGCCTGAAATTTTGTCAGCCAATTGCGCACAAATGCACGCCGCAAATAGTGGGAAGCCAGTCCGACGGTACCCTCCATGGTCTTGACTGCGACGTTTCCGGTGAAACCATCCGTTACGACAACATCCGCTTTACCGGAAAAAATTTCGTTGCCTTCTATGAAGCCGATGTAATTGAGCCCGCTGGCTTCCAGTAACGCCGCTCCTTCACGAACAGTATCGTTACCTTTCATGTCCTCCGCACCGATATTAAGCAGCGCAATGCGTGGTTCTTCGATAGCACGTATGTCTGCAGTTACAATCGATCCCATCACGCCAAACTGAAACAACTGCGCAGCGTTGGTAACAGTATTGGCACCCAGATCCAGCATATGCACTGTGCCACCAATGGCGGGCAGCTCGGCAATGATCGCCGGCCGATCGATTCCCGGTAACATCTTAAGAACGAATTTGGCGGTCGCCATTAGTGCACCGGTATTGCCGGCGCTTACACATGCCGCGGCCGTACCATCCTTGACCAGGTTGATAGCCACGCGCATTGAGGAGTCTTTTTTCTTACGCAGCGCGTCCGCCGGTGCCTCGGACATGCCGACCACTTCGGTCGAATTTTTTATGCTAAGACGTTTTTCGTGACCTACGATCCGTGTAACAAGACCGCCAAGCTCTGCTTCATCTCCAACGAGGATGAGTTCGAGATTAGGATGCGTTTCCAGGCACGAATGCGCCGCTCGCACCACGATCTCGGCGCCGAGGTCGCCGCTCATGGCATCGAGTGATATTACGGAGGTTGTTGCCACGAAATCTTTCGGTCAGGTCATTCGAAAATCGAATTGCCGTACCTGAGATCGAGAACGTCTACTCTTCGACTTCTTCTTCGACTTGCGCGATAACCTGGTTGCCGCGATAAAAACCATCGGGCGTGACACGATGCCGTAAGTGTGTTTCTCCGGACGTCGGATCAACCGAAAGCGCCGGGTTTTTGAGCTTGTCGTGCCCACGTCGCATGCCACGAGTTGATGGGGTCCTGCGACTTTTTTGAACAGCCATTTTATTCTCCAGCAAACGATGGCGCATTTCGGCCATCATTAGGTTTTATGTTTCCCGTCAGGCCACCTGGCCTGACACTCAGTTAATTCATTTACCCATTTGTGATTTCAAGTCCGCAAAGGGTCTGACAGTGTCAGCTTTATCCTGTACTACATTATCTGCCAGCGGCCCGCACATGTCTCGCGACGTGTGCACCGGTGACAATGGCAATGCCATGATCAACGCCTCTTCCACTAAGTCCCAAGGTCGTATGGTGTCCTCATTGAGCTCCCAGACCTCAAAATCGGAGAACCCTGCCTTTGCCGCCTTTGCCGTCTGCAATTCCTGCAGCAGTAACATTTTCAGCTCCGTCTCAATGGCTATCGCACACGGTTCGAGACAGCGTTGACACAGCGCCGCAATGTTCGCCGTCAGATGGCCGGTGAGCAGCGGAATTTCCCTGTGGCCATCCGCCCAGGAAAATTCGAGTTTAATCCCGACCGGCTCACTGCGCCATTGTGCGGGCACGAGTTGCGCAGGTACCTCCGCCATATCTGTCGCGATAATTTCGAGCAGTTGCTTGAAATCCTGAATTTTCCCTTCAAATTCAAAGGCTTGCCCGTGATCCGCAAGATCTCCTGGCAGCGCGTGATCTAGCAGTGGATTAGCCATGGCGCGCGCATGATAAGGAGCACACTCGCTGCTGTCAAAGGTTCGTTTTCTATTGCTGGTCGAATAGACGTTTGTACGACGCTCAAAGCGTCTACAATTGACAAAACATCACAACATACTGATTACATATGCAAAATCCCTCCGCCGCCCCAATCCTGCTGGCGTCATCCTCACGCTACCGCCAGGGCCTGCTGGATCGCTTCCTTAATGACTACCTGATGGTCACGCCCGACATAGATGAGGCGGCGCAGGATGGCGAGAACCCGGAATCACTGGTCGGTCGCCTGGCACGGGAAAAGGCGGAAGCAGTGTCGAGCGCGAATCGTGACGCATTAGTTATAGGAGCAGATCAACTTGCCGTACTTGATGGCATTGTTCTTGGCAAGCCGGGAGATCATCAAAAAGCAGTTGAACAATTGCTGGCTGCATCGGGACGGTCAGTCAGTTTCCTGACGGCGGTTTGCGTGCTTGATTCGGTCACTCGACGCCGCTATGAACACATTGACAAAACAACGGTCAGATTTCGCCAGTTTGACCGGCGCCTGGCAGATGCCTATCTGCACCATGACGAACCTTACGATTGTGCGGGAAGCTTCAAGATTGAGGGCGCCGGTTTTGTCTTGTTTGAATCGGTGACTACCGATGACCCGACTGCGCTAATTGGTTTGCCAATGATCTGGCTAGCCGGGACGCTGCAGGAGCTGGGGTACCTGGTCGCTTGAGTTGAGCATGTTAGCTCAGCACAGAAACCGACCCATTCGCGGCTGAAGCCGCTCCCACAGGATCTGCGCTGTGTTTGTAGGAGCGGCTTCAGCCGCGAATGAATCGGTTCCGCGACCTGCCCAGGCCTCCCACAGAATCTGTGCTGCGTTTTGTGGGAGCGGCTTCAGCCGCGAATGGACCGGCTCCGCGACTAGCCAGGCCTCCCACAGGATCTGCGCTGCGTTTGTGGGAGCGGCCTCAGCCGCGAAAAGACCGCTTCCGCGACCTGACCAGGCCTCCCACAGGATCTGCGCCGCGTTTGTGGGAGCGGCTTCAGCCGCGAATGGGCCGCTTCCGCGACCTGCCCATGCCTCCCACAGGATCTGTGCTGTGTTTGCGGGAGCGGCTTCAGCCGCGAAAAGACCGCTTCCGCGATCTGGCCAGGCCTCCCAATGGATCTGCGCTGCGTTTGTGGGAGCGGCTTCAGCCGCGAATGGGCCGCTTCCGCGACCTGGCCAATCCTTTGCTCAAAAACCTTTCAAGATCGTCCGCAAGCGGCGCCACAAAATGCTGCTCGGTGCCACTGGAATCCGGAAATGATATCGACTGTGCATGCAAAAACAGGCGCCTCAGACCCAATTCTTTCGCGAATTTATTCGCCTCTGAATCCCCGTAACGCTCATCGCCGGCCAGCGGATAACCCATATGCTCCGCGTGCACGCGGATCTGATGCGTACGTCCTGTCAGTGGCTGGCATTGCAACAAGCTGAACTTTCCGTAGGTGCGTGACAAGCGAATTTTTGTCTGCGCCGACTTCCCTGAAACACTCACTACAACATGTCGCTCGCCTTTCTGCCGATGTTGCACATACAGTGGCGCGTCGACCAGGTGCTCGCCAAATTGCCAGTCACCGACCGCCAGTGCGAGGTAGTTTTTCTCCACAATTCCTTCACGAAATTTCTCGTGCAATTCACGTAATGCGCTACGGCGTTTTGCCAACACCAGGCAACCTGACGTTTCCCGATCAAGGCGGTGCGCCAGCGATAAATCCCGCAAATCCGGACGCGCTTCGCGCAGCAGTTCGATAACCCCATGACTGATGCCGCTGCCACCGTGTACCGCCACACCGCTGGGCTTATCGATGACCAACAGGCGCTTGTCTTCATAGATAATCCGCTTTTCAAGGCTGGCGACACTACCAGGGGGCGCCTCTCCGGGCCCGCTACTGATCCGCGCTGGCGGAATTCGGACTTCGTCGCCATCCTCGAGCCGGTAATCAGCGCGGACGCGCCCGCCATTCACCCTGACCTCACCACGGCGCAATATTCGGTACAGGCGGCTGCGTGGCAAGCCCGGCAGCTCACGCCGCAAAAAATTGTCCAGCCGCTGGCCAGCCATCTCGCTATCAACGCGCATTTTGCGTACGCCCGTCTGCCGGACGCCCTGCTCTGATTTGGTACTGGAATTCATAAAAACGGAACTTATTTTAGTGGGGTCAATGACTTATTTCGCATTGCCGAAGCTCAATGCTGTGCTATATTACCTCCCCGTGACGGTTCTTGGGGCTTTTTCCCTGCCGCACGTTCGAATTTTGCTCCTGAACGGCAAGACCTGTTCGACGAGCAAGAATGTATTCAACTCTGGCCTTGCCATGCGCAAGACCAGGTTCCACGGCAGCTAGCACGGTATACCGGCGAGCGCCGACGCGGCCCAGCCGCAGGGTATAAATGATCAGTTTTCTGCTGGACCTGATGTTCGTAAATCAGATCCGCCCGAAGTTTGTCAATCTGAACGCAGGTATTCCTTACCTGGCGTCTCCGTACGTATTCCCCTGCTCCGCCGCATCGCCCTCAATAAGCCACAACCGTTTGCTGCCCGATAAAAACTATCAAGAAGGGCATCATGAAAAGAATGTTAATCAATGCAACTCAGGAAGAAGAGTTGCGCATGGCGATGGTCGACGGCCAGCTGCTGTACGACCTCAACATAGAACTGCCATCCGGCGAACGTAAAAAAGCAAACATCTACAAAGGCCAGATTACCCGCGTCGAGCCAAGTCTCGAGGCTGCATTTGTCAATTACGGTGCGGACCGGCACGGCTTTTTGCCGCTGAAAGAAATCTCCAGTGAGTATTTCGTCTCCCAACCGGAGTCCGGTGGCAAAGTACAAATTAAAAAGGTCCTGAAAGAAGGACAGGACATCGTTGTCCAGATCGACAAAGAGGAACGCGGCAATAAGGGCGCGGCGCTCACCACCTTCGTCAGCCTGGCAGGTCGCTTCATCGTCCTGAAACCCAACAAGGAACGTTCCGGCGGCGTCTCTCGACGTATCGTTGGTGAAGATCGGGATCTGGCCAGACAGTCTTTGCGCGATATCGAAGTGCCATCCGGCATGAGCGTCATTCTGCGCACGGCCGGAATTGACCGCAGCAGCGAGGAATTTTCCTGGGATTTGCAGAACCTGCTGGCTGTCTGGGAAACGATCAAGTCAGTTGTCGTCGAGCGACCATCGCCATTCCTGATCTACAGGGAAAGCAATGCGGTAATTCGGGCATTACGCGATTACATGACCAATGAAATCGGCGAAATCCTGGTCGATGACGAAAAGACCTACAATGAAGCGGCAGAATTTGTTGGCCAGGTCATGCCGCACAACCTGCGCAAGCTCAAGCATTACGTCGACCCGGTACCTTTATTTACCCGCTACCAGATCGAATCACAGATTGAATCAGCGTTTTCGCACACGGTAACTCTGCCCTCTGGCGGCAGCGTGGTCATCGATCACACTGAGGCCATGGTCGCCGTCGACATCAACTCTGCCCGCGCAACAAAAGGCAGCGACATTGAGGCAACGGCGCTAAACACGAACCTGGAAGCGGCTGATGAAGTTGCACGGCAGCTTCGACTCCGTGACCTTGGTGGACTGGTCGTCATCGACTTTATTGATATGGGACCACAACGGAACCAGCGCGATGTCGAGAACCGCTTACGCGATGCAGTCCGACAGGATCGGGCACGTGTACAGATTGGCAAGATCTCGCGATTCGGCTTGCTCGAGATGTCCCGACAACGACTGCGACCGTCCCTCGGGGAATCCAGCCACCTGGTTTGCCCACGGTGTACCGGAATTGGCAACATCAGGAGTGTCGAGTCACTTGCACTTTCGATCCTGAGAATTATTGGCGAGGAAGCGCGCAAAGAGCGCACGGCAAAAGTCATTGCTCAGCTACCGGTGGAGGTTGCAACCTATTTACTGAACGAAAAACGCGATTGGGTACAAAGCCTGGAATCCCGCAATGAAACACAGGTGATCCTGGTCGCCAACCCGGCGCTGGAAACACCACATTTTGTAATTCGGCGGGTCCGCGACGATCAGATGGAGTTGTCTGAAAATATGGGCCTTAGCTATACGATGCTTGCAACAGAGGAAGAACCTACCAGCACACAGGCAATGCAGGAAGTGAAGCCAGTAGAAGTCGCAGCGATTGCGACCGTTGTTCCGAAAACACCGGTGCCGGCTCGCACGACGCCGAAACAGTCCGGACCAGGATTCTGGTCACGGCTGTTCAGCTTTTTCAGTGGTTCGTCGGAAGACAAACCAAAGAAGACATCTTCAGAGCAGCAGAAGTCCCGCGGCAGGTCAGATAGCCGTCGCCGCGGTGAGCAGCGCTCGCGACGCAAGGGCAGCGACAAACGTTCCGCAGATAAGCGATCTTCGCAAAGATCAGGCCAGTCGAATGCCAAGCGTGGCAAAAAGACCAGCGGCAAAGATGCTGAACGCAAGACGAAGAATTCACGTGGCGGCGAACGTACAGGGCCGGCAAAACAATCGGCACAAGGCTCGAATGATGAGAATCAGGGCGAACCGCGCAAATCTGCCAGCAAGCGCCGGAGCCGCGGCGGACGTCGCAGGCGGCGCAGTGGAGAAACGAAAGACGGTGAATAACGAGCAGCAGAACACAGAACAGAGCAAGGGCAATGTGGAGGCTGGGGAGCAGGCGCCGAAGGAATCCAGCGCACCTGCGGCGATTGAAACAAAAGCAGAAACCGTTACGCCGTCAAATACGCCGTCGAAGTCTGAGGATGTAAAAGTAGCAAGCGAGCCAGTTGCCAGGGACAAGCAACCCGAGGCGCCGGCTGACCAAACAGCGACACCAGCAGAACCAGTAAAGAAAAAGCGATCACGCAGACCCGCAAAGGCAAAGGAAAGCAATGCAGAGCCGACCAGTTCGGCAGCGGTTGCTGAAGTTGTTGCAGCCGCAGCGCCTGCTGAGAAAAAGCAGTCGCCACG
>RCNB010002545.1_pt1 | contig 11161 bp, 6 predicted proteins | sample 2041321 | NCBI WGS metagenome assembly RCNB01 (sample SAMN09708232, study PRJNA481090) | Marine sediment metagenome, whole genome shotgun sequencing project.
TCCTTACCGAAGCTGACCGTACCCGTGTGCTCAGCCATAATCGCCGGCTCTTTCGGCTTCCTGGCTTCGAACAGGTCGGCAATACGCGGCAGGCCACCCGTGATATCGCGGGTCTTCGACGATGCCTGCGGAATACGAGCGATGATATCGCCGACGGAAACTTCGGCTCCGTCACCCATATTGATAATGGCGCCTGCCGGCAGTGCGTAAACCGCCGGAATTTCGGTATTCGAGAAACAGATATCGATACCGTCGTCATCAACCAGTCGTGCGACCGGACGAAGATCCTTACCAGAACCACCGCGACTCTTCGGATCAAGAACAACGATGCTTGTCAGTCCAGTGAATTCGTCAACCTGCTCGGTAACAGTGATGCCATCGAGGAAGTCTTCAAACTTGATGTGCCCCGCCACTTCCGTAACAACCGGATGGGTGTGCGGATCCCAATTGGCGACAACCTGCCCCTGCTTGACCTCTGCACCATCTGCAATAGTGATGGTTGCACCGTAAGGCACCTTATAGCGCTCACGTTCGCGACCCTGTTCGTTGCTCACAGAAACCTCACCAGATCGCGACACGGCCACAAGGTATCCCTTGTGGTGAGCCACGGTCTTGATGTTATTGAGCTTGGCGACACCGTTTGATTTGATTTCAATACTGTTGATCGCTGCAGACCTTGAAGCCGCACCACCGATATGGAAGGTACGCATTGTCAGCTGCGTACCAGGCTCACCGATAGACTGTGCAGCGATAACACCAACAGCTTCGCCGATTGCGATACGGCGACCGCGCGCAAGGTCACGACCGTAACACTGCGAACAAACGCCATAACGAATTTCACAGGTAATAGGCGAGCGAACCAGAACACGGTCAATTGAAAGCTCTTCAAGCCGGTCAACCGTCGCTTCGTCAAGCATCGTGCCGGCATCGAATGCAACCTTGTCCGTACCAGGAACCAGCACGGCCTCAGCCAACACTCGGCCCAGCACTCGCTCTGTTAGCGGCTCAACGATATCTCCACCTTCAACCAGCGGAACCAACTCAACACCGTTCTTGGTCTCACAATCGACCTCGGTAACAACGAGATCCTGCGCGACGTCGACGAGTCGACGCGTCAGGTAACCGGAGTTGGCGGTTTTCAGTGCCGTATCGGCCAGACCCTTACGAGCGCCGTGAGTGGAGATAAAGTACTGCAGTACGTCGAGACCCTCGCGGAAGTTTGCCGTAATTGGTGTCTCGATGATCGAGCCGTCCGGCTTGGCCATCAGGCCACGCATACCAGCCAACTGCCTGATCTGTGCCGCCGAACCACGAGCGCCGGAGTCTGCCATCATATAAATGGAATTGAAGGACTCCTGATCGACATTCTTGCCAGACGCATCCTTGACTACTTCGGTACCGAGCTTGTCCATCATGGCCTTGGCCACCTGATCGTTGGTGCGTGACCAGATATCGACGACCTTGTTATAACGCTCACCGTCGGTTACGAGACCCGACGCGTACTGGTCCTGAATCTCTTTAACCTCGGCCTCTGCGACGGCCAGGATGTCTCCTTTGCTCTCCGGGACAACCATGTCGTTTACGCCAATAGAAATACCGGATGTCGTTGCAAACCGGAAACCCGTGTACATCAGGCGGTCAGCAAATACGACCGTCTTCTTGAGGCCGAGTTGGCGATAACAGGCATTGATTACGTTAGAAATGGCCTTCTTGGTCATCGCCTGGTTGACGAGATCGAAACTAAGACCCTCCGGCAGGATTTCGGACAACAGCGCTCGCCCGACAGTGGTCTTCAGCCGGCGGACGACCGTTTCGGTCTCGCCATCTTCATTCGTTTCGGCAACCCGCACCCGAATGTTGACCATTGCCTGTAGCGCTACCGACCCGTGTTCGAATGCGCGGCGCGCTTCATCAATGTCGGTCAGGATCATGCCTTCACCCTTCGCGTTGACGCGCGAACGGGTCATGTAATACAGACCAAGCACGACGTCCTGCGATGGCACGATGATCGGGTCGCCATTTGCCGGAGACAAAATGTTATTTGACGACATCATCAATGCACGAGCTTCGAGCTGTGCCTCAATAGAAAGCGGCACATGCACCGCCATCTGGTCACCGTCGAAGTCAGCGTTGAACGCTGTACATACGAGTGGATGCAGCTGGATTGCCTTGCCTTCAATCAATACCGGCTCGAACGCCTGAATACCCAGTCGATGCAGTGTCGGCGCACGATTGAGCATGACAGGGTGCTCGCGGATGACTTCCTCGAGAATATCCCAGACTTCCGCACCTTCGCGCTCGACCAAACGCTTGGCCGCTTTAATTGTTGTCGCTTCACCGCGCAACTGCAGCTTCGAGAAAATAAATGGCTTGAAGAGTTCCAGCGCCATCTTCTTTGGCAGACCACACTGGTGCAGCTTCAACGTCGGACCAACCACGATGACTGAACGGCCCGAGTAGTCGACACGCTTGCCAAGCAAGTTCTGACGGAAACGGCCTTGCTTGCCTTTGATCATATCGGCGAGCGACTTTAACGGACGTTTGTTGGTACCCGTGATTGCGCGACCACGACGACCATTATCGAGAAGTGCGTCAACGGATTCCTGCAGCATACGTTTTTCATTGCGCACGATAATGTCGGGCGCGTTGAGCTCCAGCAAGCGACGAAGACGGTTGTTGCGGTTGATCACGCGGCGGTACAGATCATTAAGATCCGATGTCGCAAAACGGCCACCGTCGAGTGGTACCAGCGGCCGCAAGTCAGGCGGCAGAACCGGCAACACAGTCAACACCATCCACTCCGGCTTGTTACCCGACAGGACGAATGATTCGATCAGCTTCAAACGCTTGGAAAGTCGTTTGAGTTTAGTCTCTGAACGGGTCGCACCCATGTCTTCACGAACCTGCAGAATTTCGCGTTGCAGGTCGATGGTCATAAGCATTTCACGGACTGCTTCGGCACCCATGCGGGCGTCGAATTCATCGCCGTATTGCTCAAGCGCGTCGAGATACATCTCGTCGGTCATAAGCTGGCCACGTTCGAGCTCTGTCATGCCGGGCTCTACGACGACAAATGCCTCGAAATACAGAACGCGTTCAATCTCGCGCAGGGTCATGTCGAGCATGAGCCCGATGCGAGACGGCAGCGACTTCAGGAACCAGATGTGCGCGACCGGGCTGGCAAGCTCGATGTGCGCCATACGCTCGCGGCGTACTTTCGTCTGTGTAACTTCAACACCACACTTCTCGCAGACAACACCACGATGCTTCAGGCGCTTGTACTTGCCACAGAGACATTCATAGTCTTTGACCGGCCCGAAGATCTTTGCGCAAAACAGGCCATCGCGTTCCGGCTTGAACGTGCGGTAGTTGATCGTTTCCGGCTTCTTTACTTCACCGAACGACCAGGAGCGCACCATGTCCGGCGACGCCAGCCCAATGCGGATAGCCTCGAAGTCATCAACAGGGTTCTGGTACTTGAAAAGCTTTAGTAGATCTTTCATTAGTCAGCCTCCAGCTCAATGTTGATGCCCAGGGATCTAATCTCCTTGACGAGCACATTGAACGACTCCGGCATGCCGGCATCCATTTCGTGTTCACCGTCGACGATGTTCTTGTACATCTTGGTACGGCCTTGCACGTCATCCGATTTGACGGTCAGCATCTCCTGCAAGGTGTAGGCCGCGCCGTAAGCCTCAAGCGCCCATACCTCCATCTCACCGAATCGCTGGCCACCGAACTGTGCCTTGCCGCCCAGCGGTTGCTGAGTAACGAGGCTGTACGGCCCGGTTGAGCGCGCATGCATCTTGTCGTCGACAAGGTGATTGAGCTTCAGCATGTACATGTAACCAACCGTCACATCGCGATCGAAGGTCTCGCCGGTACGGCCATCGCTGAGTCGCGATTGCCCGGTATCAGCGAGATCGGCCAATTGGAGCAAACCCTTGATCTCAGCTTCTGTCGCACCATCAAATACCGGCGTCGCCGTTGGTACACCTGAAGTGAGATTTCCGGCCAGCTCGATGACTTCCGCATCGCTGAACGACTTAATATCTTCGATCCGACCGCCAGTCTTGTTGTAAACCTGCTCCAGGAACTGACGAATTTTGGTTACGGACTCCTGCGCCTTCAGCATCTTGTCTATCTTCTTACCAAGACCCTTCGCCGCCCAGCCGAGATGCGTTTCGAGCACCTGGCCGACGTTCATTCGTGATGGAACGCCCAGCGGGTTCAGAACGATGTCGACAGGGTTACCGTCGTCGAGGTACGGCATATCTTCAACGGGAACAATCATCGAGATCACGCCCTTGTTGCCATGACGTCCAGCCATCTTGTCGCCCGGTTGAATGCGACGCTTAACGGCAAGGTAAACCTTGACCATCTTGAGGACACCGGGTGCGAGATCGTCGCCCGCCGTGATCTTCAACTTCTTCTCTTCGAAGCGACGGTCAAATTCTTCACGCTGAGAATTCAGGCGCTCGAATGCCTTTTGCAATTGCTCATTGGCATCATCGTTCTTCAAACGAATTTCGAACCATTGTTCGCGCGGCACTTCATCCAGGTATGCCTTGGTGATTTTCGAGCCAGATTTGAGCTTGTTCGGCCCACCCTGAGCCATCTTGTTGGTCAGCATGCGCTCAACACGCTCGTAAATATCCTCTTCGAGAATACGCAGCGTATCGTCGAGATCCTTGCGGACGCTCTCGAGCTCTGATTTTTCGATCGACAGAGCGCGCAGGTCTTTTTCGACGCCGTCACGCGTAAATACGCGAACATCGATAACCGTGCCGTCCATGCCTGGCGGTACGCGCAGCGACGTGTCCTTCACGTCGGAGGCTTTCTCGCCAAAAATTGCACGGAGGAGTTTTTCCTCCGGCGTTAGCTGCGTTTCACCTTTCGGCGTTACCTTGCCGACGAGAATATCGCCTGCCTTGACCTCGGCACCGATGAACGCAATACCGGATTCATCGAGTTTCGCGAGTGCAGCGTCACCGACGTTCGGGATGTCAGACGTAATGTCTTCAGACCCAAGCTTCGTGTCGCGAGCGACACACTGCAGTTCCTCGATATGAATCGTCGTAAAACGATCTTCTTTGACGACCCGCTCTGAGATAAGGATGGAATCCTCAAAGTTGTAACCGTTCCACGGCATGAATGCCACGAGCAGGTTCTGGCCAAGTGCGAGCTCGCCCATATCCGTCGATGGGCCGTCTGCCAGCACATCTCCCCCAGAAATCGTATCGCCCGCTCTCACAAGCGGCTTCTGGTTGATGCAGGTGTTCTGGTTTGAACGCGTGTATTTCGTCAGATTGTAAATGTCGACACCGGCTTCGGTAGCACTGGTTTCGTCATCATTTACCCGAACAACAATACGCGATGCGTCAACCGAGTCGACCGTGCCGCCTCGGCGAGAGACAACGGTGACACCGGAATCGACGGCTACAGCTCGCTCCATGCCGGTACCGACAAGGGGCGCTTCTGCACGCAACGTCGGTACAGCCTGGCGCTGCATGTTCGAGCCCATGAGTGCGCGGTTGGCATCATCGTGCTCAAGGAATGGAATCAGCGAAGCAGCAACCGACACGATCTGGCGCGGCGAAACGTCCATGTAATTGACGTCTGCCGGAGCCGACAACGTAAATTCGTTTTTGTGCCGAACAGCGACAAGCTCTTCTATGAACTTGTTGTTCTTATCCAGGTCCGCGTTCGCCTGCGCAATGATGTACTGGCTTTCTTCGATTGCAGAAAGGTACTCAATGTCTGACGTCGCCTTGCCGTTGTTTACTTTTCGATACGGTGTCTCAAGGAATCCGTATTCGTTGGTTCGCGCATACACAGCGAGGGAGTTGATCAGACCGATGTTCGGTCCTTCAGGGGTCTCAATCGGGCACACACGACCGTAGTGCGTCGGATGTACGTCACGAACCTCAAAACCGGCACGCTCTCGTGTCAGGCCGCCAGGCCCAAGTGCCGAAACACGGCGCTTATGGGTCACTTCCGATAGCGGGTTGTTCTGATCCATGAACTGGGAAAGCTGGCTCGAGCCGAAGAACTCCTTGACGGCAGCGGCAACTGGCTTCGCATTGATCATTTCTTGCGGCATCAGGCCTTCAGTCTCGGCCTGCGTCAGGCGCTCTTTAACTGCGCGTTCAACACGAACGAGGCCAACGCGGAACGCGTTTTCAGCCATTTCGCCGACACTACGAACACGACGGTTACCGAGGTGGTCAATGTCGTCGACCGTGCCATAGCCGTTGCGGATATCTATCAGTGTCGACAGCACGGCAAGGATGTCATCCCTGTCGAGTACGCCGCCGCCTTCCGATGTGTCCCGGCCAACGCGGCGATTGAACTTCATGCGGCCGACACCGGAAAGGTCATAGCGATCCGGGTTGAAGAACAGGTTCTGGAACAGGTTCTCAGCCGCTTCTTTTGTGGGTGGCTCACCCGGGCGCATCATGCGATAGATTTCGACAAGCGCCTCAAGGCGGGTCGTCGACGGATCGATGTTCAATGTATTTGAGATGAACGGACCGCGATCAAGATCGTTTACAAACAGCGTGCGGATGCTTTCGATGCCAGCGGCAATAAGCGCTTCAACGAGTTCGGGCGTCAGCTCGGCGTTAGCGGCGGCGAGCAGTTCGCCCGTTTCCGTGTCGATAATGTCATGCGCCAGGATTTTGCCCTCGAGGTACTCGCTCGGCACGATCATCTTGTCGACAGTAGATTTTTCCATGTCGCGAACGTGTTTCGCAGTAATGCGCCGGCCTTCTTCGACAATCAGCTTGCGACCAAGCTTGATATCGAAAGTCGCGGTATCGCCACGCAGACGCTCCGGAACGAGAGCCATCCGGATCTCTTTTTCGGAGAGATAGAATTCATTGGTATCGAAGAAAAGCTCGAGCATTTCTTCGTTGGTCATGTCCAGGGCACGAAGAATGATCGTTACCGGCAATTTGCGGCGACGGTCAATGCGCGCGAACACGGCATCCTTCGGGTCGAACTCGAAATCGAGCCAGGAACCACGGTACGGAATGATTCGTGCTGAGAAAAGCAATTTTCCCGAGCTGTGGGTCTTGCCTTTATCGTGGTCGAAGAACACACCGGGGGAGCGATGTAGCTGGGACACGATGACGCGCTCGGTACCATTAATAACGAAGGTTCCGTGATCGGTCATCAGAGGCATTTCACCGAGATAGACTTCCTGCTCGCGAATATCCTTGACGGGTTTCGGCGTGCCACTGGCTTCCTTGTCATAAATGACCAGGCGAACCTTGACGCGAATCGGCGCGGCATAAGTCAGACCTCGCATCTGACATTCTTTGACGTCAAATACTGGCTCACCAAGCCGGTAGCTCACATATTCGAGCGCCGCATTGCCTGAATAGCTGACAATTGGAAATACGGACTTGAACGCCGCATGCAGACCTCTGTCAACACGCTCTTCGATTGCTTTGTCCGTCTGCAGGAACTTGGCATACGATGCCACCTGGATTGACAATAGGTAAGGCACGTCCAAAATTGTCGGACGCTTGCCAAAGTTCTTGCGGATTCGCTTTTTCTCAGTGAATGAGTATGCCATTCGAGAAATCCTCGTTAACCTAATTCTAAAATTACGGATGCGCGCAAGCAGTCAGCCGAAATTCGACTGACTGCTTGCCCGACTTTTGACCCATCGGGTCGTGCATCAAACACAGATGCAACAAGTGCTTACTTGAGCTCGACAGTTGCGCCGGCTTCTTCAAGCTGCTTCTTGACTTCTTCTGCGTCGTCTTTCGATGCACCTTCTCTAATAGCTGAAGGAACGCCTTCGACGGCGTCCTTGGCTTCTTTCAGACCAAGGCCGGTAATCGCACGAACAGCCTTGATGACAGAAACCTTGTTGCCACCGAAGCTCGTCAATACGACGTCGAACTCAGTCTGCTCTTCTGCTGCTTCACCAGCATCACCAGCTGCAGGACCTGCAGCAACGGCAACCGGCGCGGCTGCAGAAACGCCCCACTTTTCTTCGAGCGTTTTTACGATATCGACGATATCCATGATCGGTAATGCGTCGAGCCCTTCAACAATATCTTCTTTGGACAATGCCATTTCTCTATTCCTCTAAACTTTAAAACCTGAGTCAGGTAATACGATTTGATCCTAAGCCGCTTCCTGTTCGCCGCGAGCACTCAAGGTGCGCACGAGCATCGCAGGAGCTTCGGCCAATGTGCCTACCAGTTTGGTCATCGGTGCCAACAGAACGCCAAGCATCATTGCGCGCGCCTGATCCAACGTTGGCAAACTCGCCAACTTCGCTAGATCGGAGCCCGGCAACAATTGCCCACCGACTGAAAGCGATACCGCCTGCAGAGCGTCGTGCCCCTTGGCGAAATCTTTAATTACCCTGGCAGCGGCACCTGGATCGTCTTTTGCAAACGCGAGCAGTATCGGCCCCTTGAGCGTGTCTTGCATACACTCAAATTCGGTGCCTACGACGGCACGGCGAGCCAACGTGTTTTTGACAACACGCATGTACACGCCGGCATTACGCGCTTCTTTGCGTAATTCCGTCATCTCTGCAACAGACAAACCTCTGTATTCGGCTACAACAGCCGTAACAGATTCGCCTGCAACCGCATTCACCTCTTTGACAAGAGCTTTCTTGTCTTCGAGTCTAAGTGCCATAAATATCTCCTGGCCTACGGTTACACAAAAAGGTGAAGTCCCCTTCACCTACCCTTTCGGGAACATCCGTTCCCTTGTCGGATGGCAACCATCGCCAGATAATCTGACTCAGGTATCACCATCTACGTAGGCGGTTATTAAGATCAGCAATCACACTGATCACCTACGGTCTTCGACGATCGCCGCATCCTTGCGGCTACCTGCCTCGCTACCCTATGGGCAACTCAGCAAATTCTTTTGATCAGGCGTCGATAGAAGCCCGATCGACCGACACGCCCGGACCCATCGTGGACGAGACAGTCAGTTTCTTAACGTATGAACCCTTGGTTGATGCCGGCTTTGCCTTCTTGAGATCGGCAAGTAGCACCTCGAGGTTCTCTTTCAATGCGGGGACTTCGAAATCCGCGCGACCGATAGGACAATGAATAATTCCTGCCTTATCAGTACGATAGCGCACCTGACCTGCCTTGGCATTGCTAACGGCCGTCTCAACGTCGGCAGTTACCGTGCCAACCTTGGGGTTTGGCATCAGCCCGCGTGGGCCGAGAATCTGGCCGAGCTGGCCAACAACACGCATCGCATCCGGCGTCGCAATAACGACATCAAAATTCAGTTTGCCTGCTTTAACCTGCTCTGCAAGATCTTCAAACCCAACTATGTCTGCACCGGCTGCGGTTGCCTTATCGGCATTTTCGCCTTGCGCAAACACAGCAACGCGAACCGTTTTGCCAGTACCATTCGGAAGGACGGTGGAGCCGCGAACAACCTGATCCGACTTACGCGGATCTACGCCGAGATTCACCGACACGTCGATACTCTCAGGAAACTTCGCCGTTGCGAGATCCTTCACAAGGCCCAGCGCTTCGTCGATAAGGTATACCTTTTCGGAATTGACCTTTTCGCGAGCGGCCTTTTTGCGTTTGCTATCGGCCATTACTTCACTCCCTCAACGTCAATGCCCATGCTGCGTGCTGTGCCTGCAACGGTACGAACGGCAGCATCCATATCAGCGGCCGTCAGATCCGGCATCTTCGTCGTTGCAATCTCTTCGAGCTGCTGACGATTAACCTTGCCTACTTTTTCTGTATTTGGCGTACCCGAGCCTTTCTTGAGGCCCGCCGCCTTACGCAGCAAAACTGCCGCAGGAGGGGTTTTCGAAATGAACGTGAAACTACGGTCGCTGTAGACCGTGATAATCACGGGGATAGGCAGGCCCGGCTCTGTACCCTGGGTTTCTGCATTAAATGCCTTGCAGAATTCCATGATGTTGACGCCATGCTGACCCAATGCTGGTCCGACAGGTGGTGACGGATTTGCCTGGCCGGCAGGAACCTGCAGCTTGATGTAACTAGCTACCTTCTTAGCCATTTTCTTTCTCCCGAGTTCAAGCGCTCTTCAACAGAGCTCCTCGTGTCATATCTTTCTGGTTAAGACTTCTCTACTTGCCCGAAGTCCAATTCGACCGGTGTTGATCTACCCAAAATCTGAACAGCCACCTGCAGGCGACTCTTCTCATAATTTACTGATTCAACAACTCCACTGAAGTCGTTAAATGGCCCATCGATAACGCGAACAACCTCACCCGGCTCAAACAGCACTTTCGGCCGTGGCTTATCCACGCCTTCCTGGACGCGATCCAGAATCCGGTTTGCTTCCTTGTCGGTAATTGGCGCCGGCCGATCACTCGAACCACCAATAAAACCGAGTACCTTCGGCACCTCTTTAACGAGATGCCAGGTTTCGTCGTCCATCTCCATTTGCACGAGAACGTACCCCGGGAAGAACTTACGCTCACTGCGGCGCTTTTGCCCTTCCTTCATTTCGACCACTTCCTCGGTCGGAACCAGGATTTCGCCAAACTTGTCCTGCATTCCCAGACGCTCGATTCGTTCTTCGAGACCACTTTTTACGCGATGCTCGAAATTCGAGTAGGCATGCACGATGTACCAACGTAAGGACACGGATGTATTTCCTCTAAATTGCCAGGTTGCTGGTCTAACCGACCAGTCTGCGAGTTAGCCAGAGCAAACCCGAATCCAATAACCAGAAAAACACAGCCATGATCAACGTAAAGACGAACACGGCAATGGCTGTCTGCGTTGTCTCTTGCTTCGTCGGCCAGACCACCTTACGAATTTCAACGCGTGAGCCCTGAATGAAGTGCCACAGCTTTTGACCCTGGGCGCTCAACATCGCAACCGCGATGCCCGCCCCGGTTCCAACCAGGACAATCAGCACTCTAATAGGCAGCGCAAGCTCAAACTCGTAAAAGTAATACGCGTAAAGGCCGCCAACGATCATCGCCGCTGCAACAAGCAGCTTGATAATGTCGAGTACGCCGCTCTGACTTGCTTCTGTATGTGTGGTCATTTTATGTATGTCTTTAGGCCGGTGTTGCTGCCTGCAATGGCAGGCCAGGAGGGAATCGAACCCCCAACCTGCGGTTTTGGAGACCGCCGCTCTGCCAATTGAGCTACTGGCCTTTCGAGCTTGA
>RCNB010002546.1_pt1 | contig 11160 bp, 10 predicted proteins | sample 2041321 | NCBI WGS metagenome assembly RCNB01 (sample SAMN09708232, study PRJNA481090) | Marine sediment metagenome, whole genome shotgun sequencing project.
ATTGTTCTCACTAGACATGCTGAAACTCCTCACTAAGCTATTCGATTATGTGCCAGTCGCCATCTTCTTCATAGGCCATCGTGGCACGATTCGCAGGATCCACTTTGTAGTCGAATAAAGCTGCATAGGTTTTCGCTGCTTCACTAAACGCGGGATGAGTAGTGACGTCATCGACTCGTTCGCCACCAATATAGACAACGCGATTGTCACGCAGTCCCTCGAGAAATTATTTACCTGCCCTAAGCATGATCGAGTCTCCTAGAAATACAGCTCAATCATTGTTACTAAATATTTGTATCTATAGTAATACCAATTTAGCGAGGCGTAAAGTATTATATGTGAGACATAGTTATGTGAGGAATAGACTTGGCAGAAACGCCTGACACGCTATCTGATTAACTGCATTCTTCAGTTATAACTTCCGCCATGGCGTGCCTCCATCGCAAATAGCGATGTTCCAGCGGTGAGTTCATCTGAGGAACAAACTGTACTTCAGTAATATCGGTCTCAGGCACCGAATTATGGCTACGAATGAGTAAATTAGCCACACCTCTGGACGTTGCCTCATCGATATTCGGCCTCAGTACAGGAACACCGCTAAGGTCTGCCAGCCGCTGACATAAGCCGTCCAGCGCTGACAAGCCACCACTCACCACCCATCCCTCTGGCATAGCAGTTGCGCCTGCACACAGTTCAAAATTGGTTTGTAGCATGAAGACAATGCTTTCAACTACCGCAACCATCTTTTCTGCATGATGCTCTGAAGTATCGCTAGTTGAATTCTCCACACCCAGGAAACGCGAATGGAAATCCGAAATCCACCATGGTGCACCTAAGCCCGACACGCCGTTTAGAAACAAGGGCGGCTCAGATACCTCATCTAACCAATCTGCTAAATGCGCCTCAACCCACTTGCTTTCCAGCTGCAATTCTCGCGCAATCTGATTCACCGCACTACCGGCGCCATTCACTGTACCTTCAAGTACATAAGCCGTCTCTTTTGCATCACTGTAAACAATGCTGTTCAGCAGGCCAGCCACACTAACCGGCTCAGGCCCCAGTGGTCGCTGTAAGAACGCGCCCGTGCCTAGGTTGGCATAAACAGTAGTGCTCAGCGCATCACCAAATGCAAACAATGCCGCGGACTGATCGCCGGTCACCAACTGCATAGGTGCCGACACACCCGAGGCACTCAATGTGCCGTAATCAAAACGAGACGTTACCGTTTCCGGCAATATATTTTCCGGCACGCCAAACAACCCGATGAGCTCGCGGGACCATTGTCCAGTTCGATAATCAAACAGCAAGGTGCGCGAGGCATTTGCCGGATCGACCAACACAGGATGCTCATCCAGCAATTGATAAGTCAGATAACTAGACAACGGACCGATCAGCAATTCGCCATTTGCTTCGCAGGTCTGCACAGCCTGATTATTGTCGAGACACCAGCGCATTTTGCTCACGCCATAATGTGGTGAGAGCAATAGACCGGTAATCTCCTGAACTCTTGAGCCCGAGCCCGAGAATGCCTCTAGCCAATTCTCTGCGCGGCGGTCCTGCCACGATAAGACCGGGCTCAAAGCCTTGCCGGAACAACGATTCCAGCACACGATACTCGAACGCTGAGTGGCCAAACCAACCGAAGCGATAAGCCCGGGATCAACTTGCTCGGCAACACCCGCTATCGAAGTAAAAAGCGAATCCACAAGCTCATCAGCGTTCTGTTCAACACAAGCCGCACCATAGCGTTTACTGGCAACCGGAACCTGATGCTTGGCAAGCGGCTGACCCGATGCAGAATAAGCAATCGCCCGCGACGACTGGCTTCCCTGATCGAGTGCCAGAAGATAACCGCTCGTTACGCCGCTATTCATTATTCACTTGCGCGCCCAATGGCAACATCATCAACCGGTGACAATGGCAATTCATCGGTGCGCGCATAAGCACGCTTTGCGGGTAACGACTGCTGTAAATGCTCCATCACCTTCAACGCAGTAATTCGATAAGACGTTAACTTGCCGCCGTAAATACTCAGCAATCTAGGCCCGCCGACAGCAGTTTTGCGGTCAGCCTGCAAAACTGTTTCCCTGGAGCGATGAAAAACATGGCTATCACCTCCCGGCAAAACTCGCAGGCCGGCAAAGTCAGACACCGAAACATCTGCAGCATTTAATCCATGATACTGAGGGAAATAATGTTGCAACACCGAGCACAAATACTGCCGTTCACTCCGCAATGCCTGCACATCATCCGGTCGACCCTTGTAGCGGGTCTCAGTTGTACCTACCATTAACTGGCCGTGCCACGGCAGGACAAAAACCGCACGCCCATCGCGACGACTCTCGACGTAGTAACAGCCCTGCTCCAACTGGCCAGGAACTATAATATGCGTCCCCTGAATTAGGTCTATGGCCTGCTGTGCAACTACAGGAAAAACATGATCCAGAACAGTGTTCACCCAGGGACCGGCAGCATTAACGCAAACCGTTGCTGTTACGGTACGGTCCTTTTTACCATCGTGAAAACTAACTTCACTGCCGCTGCCTGTCAGTTCAATACGGGTCACTCTTGCCGGGCAAACCAACTCAGCACCCAGTTCAATAGCTGATTGCATTACAGCTTTCGTGAGCGCCGCATCATCGGTCTGCGCATCGTGATAACGAAACACCTTTCTAAGGCCATCAGTTCGCAGGCCATCCAGCGTATCCCAATGCTTAGAGTCTACGGTCGAAAAGCGCGCCGACTTATCAAAACCACTTAACGCGTAGTACAAGCTTAAACCCGCATACAACAAAGTCGAGCCACGGCGCATATCGGCATAAACCGGAATATTAAAGTCTTGGAGCTTCACGAGCTCGGGGGCCAGCCGCAGCAACAATGCCCGTTCGAGCAATGCCTCACGTACCAGGCCTATCTCCCAGGATTCGAGGTATCGCAGGCCACCATGTATCAGCTTGCTCGACTTACTCGAAGTACCGGCTGCTAGCGCTCGTTTCTCAAGCAACAATACAGAATAGCCCGCAGCAGCAGCAGCCTGCGCTACACCAACTCCGTTGATACCGCCGCCAACTACAATGACGTCATAGTCAGACAATTGGTGTGTCGCCCCGTTCAGCTTCATCGGACCGCATCAAAGCCAACTGCAAATCAGGTGCGACCATACTCGACACAATATCAACTCCCCGGGCATATAGACTTCGCGCATGCGCAGCATCTGTCACCTCATAGCAAGCCCACTGCCAGGCGCCCTGCCAAAGCGGTTCATCCACAGGAGGTAACCGTTTATGATTAACAATCAGGTATTCGGGGTCCAAAGCGCGGGCTTTATCGTGCATTGACTCACTGTAGTCGTCGAGCACCCAACCCAGATGAACATCCGATCGACGGGTAACTTCCAACAGAAAGTCGTAATCAAAAGAAATAAGCACGCACTGCGGCAGAAATTGATAGATAAGCGGCAATAGCTGCTCAACAACTTCGGCCGCGCCAAAATGCTCAATGCTTGCGCGCTTCACTTCAATGAAAAATAACCAATCAGGATTTACTTCGAGCAATGCCAAAGTGGCTTCGAGTGTTGGCAGCTGAATCCCGCTATAGATATCGCCAAACAGCTCAGAATAGTTGGCCTCAATAGATCTGAGATCTGCCATATCTGTAGCAAAAATCGAGCGTGCCACGCCTGTCGTGCGCTGCAAATCGGCGTCATGCAAAACAACCGGAACCCTATCGCTACTCAACTGAATATCAAACTCTATTAGGCGAATACCAGCCTCACCGGCTGCCTTGATAGCTTCAATGGTGTTTTCAGGGTAAACGCCAGCATAACCTCGATGAGCCATTAACTTTACGCTGGGTGATCGTTGTAGGGAGTTCATATGTACATAACTTAACCGATTAAAAAAGATAAGATAAAGCAAGATATTCGGACATATCTCTAGCCGACACAAGCACTAACAGTTCAAATCCTCATCAACCATTGCTAAGATAGTGGAATAATTTAACCGAGCTGGAACAAGGATCACTCATGATTAAGCTGCTGAAATTTATTGTTAAGGCAATTGCCGGAATCATCATCTTGCTAGTCGTGCTAATCGGCAGCGCCATACTCTCAATGAAATCAAATGTTCCTGACGAGGTTTTTGAACCGGTCATGGCTACAGAAGCGCAGACTGCCAGCAGTAATAAGTCGTACCTCGTGTTTGGCGGCCGCAAGGGCACAGGACTGGAAGTTATCAAGGTTCTGCGGGCACGTGGTGAGCGTGTTACCGCTGCTATTCGGCCTTCATCTATGACACCGGAGAAAACCGATCACCTGAAAGACTTGGGCGTTGAATTGGTTGCAGCAGATGCCACTAATCCGGATGACGTAGGCCTTGTGTTCAGCGCAGGAAATTATATTGCGGTCGTAAGCTCTATAGGTTGCTTAACCTGCGACCCACCATCCGACTACATCGGCAATAAAATCATTACCGATGCCACTAAGCTCGCTGGCGTAAAGCGCTTAATACAAATCAGCGCTATCGGCGTTGGCAGTAGCGAAAATAGTGCGCCATGGATTTCAAAAGTGGCGCTTGCCAAAATACTGCCACTCAAAGCTCAGGCTGAGGATTATCTGGCAGCCAGTGGGCTCGATTACACAATCATACGCCCGGGTGGGCTAAAGTCAGGAGACTCTAGTGGCTTTGGCTATCTTTCGGAAGACATCGATGCATTCGGGTATATCGACCGTGCTGATCTTGCAAGACTGATTGTTGCCTGCCTCGATGATGAGCGCAGCATCGGCAAAACCTATCAATCCGCCGATGAAACCCGAACCTGGATATTTCAGTAAAACACGAGCCTCAAGTAGCAAAACTGCTACTTGAGGTGACTGATCACCTGATTCACTTCGTCAGCGCTGCCCATAATCACCGGCACACGCTGGTGAATATCGGTTGGCTGGACGTCCTGAATCCGGTTTTCCGAATCATACACAGCCTTACCGCCAGCCTGCTCGATCAGCATAGACATCGGGTTTGCTTCGTACATTAGGCGCAATTTCCCGGCAGGCGCCTTCTCTGTTGGGGGGTACATAAAAACACCACCCTTGAGCAGAATGCGATGCACATCAGCAACCATGGCGCCGGCGTAGCGACTTGAATAACCGTTGCTCTGTGCCCAATGCAGATAATCCTGATAGCCCTGAGGAAAACTCAAACGGTTACCCTCATTCATCGAGTAACTCTTATTCGCCTTGGGAATTTGTAGGTTCGTCTCTACGCGCATAAATGCGCCGATAGCAGGGTCAAGCACAAACATGTCGACCCCTTCACCCACAGTTAGAGTAAAGATGGTTGAAGAACCATAAAGAATATAACCAGCCGCAACCTGTTCTGTACCTGGCTGCAACAAGGACTCTTTCGGTGACACACCCGAGCGATTTCGCAAAATACTAAAAATTGTTCCGACCCCACCGCAAACATCCAGGTTCGAAGAACCGTCCAACGGGTCAAACAATATGCAGTACTTTTGATCATCGTCTTCGGCACCGATGATGACCGGCTCTTCATTTTCCTCAGAAGCCACTATCGCAACACCATCACGTGCGGCCAATATCCGTAGCAAAATGTCATTAGCGATCACATCCAGTTTCTGTTGCGACTCGCCCTGTATATTCTCATTGCCCACCTCGCCCAATACATCTTCTAATCGAGCACGGCGCACACTCGCAGAGATCATCTTTGCCGAGATCGACAATGCCGACAAAATCCATGACAAGGTGCCGGTCGCATTTTCCTGACGGGCTTCATTCGATAGGATATGGCTCTGCAAAGTGATCATTTCGTTATCAGTATTAGGCATCGTTCTCTTCCATAAAAAAGGCCGGGCAAAGCCCGACCTTGAGGATGTTCAATTCGGTATTAAGCCAATCAATAGCGAGCAATAATAGCCGTTCGGCTAGCACTGCGCAGCGTCGATATACCTTAATCCGGCCAATACTTTATAGCGGATCAGCCGCTGGTGTACCGGCTGAACTAGCCGGCAATACTGGCTTGGCAATATATGCCTTCGGTATTTCACCCGTCAAAGCCTGTAAAAACGTGACAATAGACTTTACCTGAACCTGGTCTAGTGTCCGCCCAACCTGATACTCCGCCATTAGTGACACGGCTTCATCTAGCGCTGCGACAGAGCCGTTGTGGAAATAAGGGCCGGTCTTAGCGATATTCCGCAGCGATGGCACTTTAAAGAACAACTTGTCGTATTCCTGTCCGGTAGCATCGAAACGCCCCAAATCAGATTGATCTGGCCAGGGTTTGATCAGGCCCAGTTTTTGATACATCAAGCCACCAACATAGGGACCCATATGACAGCTCGCACAACCCGCGTCCAGAAACGCGACCAAGCCCTGTTGCTCAGCATCGTTCAGCGCAGACTGATCACCTCCAAGAAAAGCATCCCAACGACCGGGCGTAGTAAGTTTGCGCTCAAAAGCACCGATTGCTTTACCAAAGTTGTCATACGTAACGGGGTCTGATGCATCGGGGAACGCTGCTGCAAATGCCTCGACATACCCTGGGATAGAATTCAGTACTTTGAGGACAGCGGCTTCATCAGGCATCGCCATTTCGACCGGATTCAACACCGGGCCTTTGGCCTGCTCTTCAACATCCGCCGCACGCCCATCCCAAAACTGAGTGAGATGTCCAGCGGCGTTATAAACCGTCGGTGAATTTCGGCCACCAACTTGATCGCGGTGACCATTAGACACAGACTTGTTATCGACACCAAAAGTATCTAGGCCATGACAACTGTTGCACGAGACATCATGATTCTTTGATAGACGCTCGTCGAAATAAAGCATCCGACCGAGAGCAACCTTCTCCTCGGTAACAGGGTTGGCAGCCGATTCCATCACCGCCGGCACCTGTTGAAATAAACCAAGGCGGGCAGTATCAACCTCCGCCTGAACAGCGGTAACCATACCGCCGAAAATAACCAGAAAAAACAACTTAAACACTGAATGCATTACTAAATCCTGTACTAATTTCACCTTAGTCTTTTTTATAGCATAGACAGAATCCAATCAGCTATCAGCGATTACCGAACATAGCGCTCAGTACTATTAACGTTAAAAAAATAGCAATGATTAATGCGGGAGTTTCGAAGGCTTTCACAACCTCATTCTTGAGGTCAGGCATTAGAAAAGCCGCGCATCATCCTGAAGGCCTAGAAAGCTACAATTATATTTATCACCCTGCTGCAATAACTGCGGATAGGGTTTCAAAAATCAATTACTTAAGGCAGGCCGGGATAGTCGACTTCGGGTTTATCGCCTCGGGGAACCGAGGTAATACCCACATCGTGGCGCGGAAATGCTGAGGCATCAATGGTCTCAAGATAGCCATGCCAGGTCGCATAACCAATCAATGGCAAGATAACAACCAAGCCCAGAAACCCAGTGGCAAAACCAATTAACAAACCAAGACCGATCAAGCAGACCCAGACAAACATGGCTGCTCTATTGCGCAAAACTGCATTTACCGATGTCACTATCGCAGTGATCGTATCGACATTACGATGCATTATCATCGGCAAAGAAAATACGCTTACGCAGAAAGTGATGCCGGTAAAAATCGCACCGACAGTCGTGCCAACGGTGAAATAAGTTAGTAAATCGACAAGACGCGGATTGGACTCGACCGGGAAAAATACATGCACCATTGAGCCCGCGCGTGCCCAGATAAGAAACACAACCAAAAGCACCAAGGCAAAAATAAGTTGATTGTCGACGTAACGCTTACCGGCCGCACGAAAAATACGAATAAAACTCACATCCTGCTTGCGCTCAATTTGAGCGGATATAGCGTACGCGCCGATGCAGGTAAGAGGTGCAAGAAATACAAAACCACCGAGCATCGCAAATACGAACCAGTAACTACCAAAGACAAAGGCAAACAGGACAAGCCCTGCCACCAGCATCGTCATAAATAGACCAAGCGACATACTTGCCACTGGTGCCGAACAGAAGTCTCGCCAGCCGAGCTTTAACCAAAGAAAAGGGGCTCCTGCGGGCAATTGTCGACAGGGCGCGACAAAAGGCAGTTCATCAGCTACCTCCGGTTTCCCATTATTGTCAGACATTGCTCCCTCCCACAGAAACCCACTTAGAGTATCTGTCAGCCCTGCGAGACTGGCGATACGGAGTTACCACGATACAATAGACCACAGTGCGGCGAAAATGCGACTCTAGTTTGGATAAGGACTCGCTACCACTAAGGCTAAATGCGCCAGTAGCCATAGTATTCTATCCGTAAGGTCATACGGCACCATGCAACACACTTAGCACACAGAGGATTCACCATGATTCATATAGACCCCGCATGGCAGGGCGATGTTGCATTTCATGAGCTGGTTTTTGGCAGCTGGCTCACCTTTATTTTTGTCGTAATCCTGTTCGAAAAGGTCCTGCGTGCACCACTTGCGGAATGGAAGTATGTGCTGCTCACCTTCCTGGGCTGCTTCGCGTTCTGGGTAAATCACTATTTTCAGGGTGCGCCGTTCTATATGACGCTGCTCAACGCGTATTCAGCATGCTTCCTGGTCGCTTGGTACTTCATCGCAGTTAGGCCGCAGCAACGCGGTGTTCTCTGGAAGATAGCAGCGACACTATCGGCTATCGTCTTTACCATCGCTTTCATTGGCTTCGAATACATAGCACGCATCGGCATTGCGGAAGGTATTTACGAATTCTGGTTCATGCTAGGCGCGGCATTTGGCTTTGTGGGCATTATTCTCTGGCGCGGCCCCGGAACGGCAACGAAATAAATATACTGCTGAAAAAAGCCTCGCTAGTACGGGGCTTTTTTTATCCGACACGGACTAACCGACGCCGATAGAGCCAGACCCCGGTACATTGCGCCACAATAACCAACGCAACCAGGCACGCTAACGCAACTAAAAAGTAGGACCTGCGCTCCAGTAGCTGAAAATAGATGCCGTGAACAGCAGTAAGTGCAAATGTGACATAGGCCATGCGCTGCAATCGCTTCCACCATGTCAGGCCCAGACGCTGAATGCTGATGTTGTTTGAAATAAGTAACAAGAGCAGACAAAGAAGACCTGTGACGAAGCCCCAGATACTTCCCCAAAAGAACCAGCCATCATCAGACACATTGGATACAAACCGACTCATATAGACCTGATTCATCGAAAAAGCGGTTCCTAACGCAAAATGAATAAGCGCAGTCAATGCGGTCCATATCCCCAAATCACGGCGCAGCAGATCATTCGTAACAGGCTCCGCCCCCGACCAGAGTCGCCATGGACCTATAGCCAAGGTCGCAACAAACAACAGCAGCGACAACCATGCCGACCAAAGACTCATCCGCTCCAGCAGCCCACTCATCTGCCCTGCAAGGGCTGCAGCTGTGAGCGTGAGCAGTGTCAGTTTCAGTAATACGAACTGGCGAAAATAACGTTTCATAGGGGATATCTATGTATGAAGTGTAAGCGCATTCCATCATGAATTGCGCTGCTGATGCTATCCGGATTGTCCGCTATCTGAATCCCCAGCGCTAAAGGCAGCGAATACATTGTCTGTTCTGTTAGGCTTGCCGCGCTAAAATCAGGAATACCATTATGGCCTCACCCGAAATCGATGCAGGAGAACGTGCGAAAGGCTCGTCACTCCAACCTCTAAAAGCCCTCTGGCCTTTCATAAAGCCTTATAGAGGAACGCTGGTACTGGCTATTATCGCACTGCTGGTTGCGGCAGGCGCTCTATTGGCGCTGCCATTGGCCGTCCGTAGTGTCATCGATCAAGGCTTTGAAGGCGAAAACCCGGCCGACATAAACAAGTACTTTATTGCCTTGTTTTTAATAACCTGTCTTTTCGGCTTAGTTGGCGCGATCCGGCTATACCTCGTGACATGGCTTGGCGAACGAGTCGTCGCCGACATGCGCGACAAGGTTTACCAGCGCGTAATCCGGTTAGACCCTGCATTTTTTGAAGTAACACAAACCGGTGAAGTGCTATCGCGGCTAACCACAGATACAACGCTCATTCAGTCGATCGCCGGAGTAGGTATCTCAATCGCCCTACGCGGCGCAATCACGCTTATAGGTGCGCTGGTCATGCTTGTCATAACCAGCCCCAAACTAACGGTCTATATCCTCGTTCTCGTGCCTGTTGTCATCATTCCGATATTGGTTATAGGACGGCGCGTTAGACGCCTGTCGCGTGACTCTCAGGACAGGATTGCCGATTCCAGCGGCATGGCCGGCGAAACGCTGAACGCTGTGCAAACGATTCAGGCCTTCACGCTGGAACAATACCAGAGCGATCGCTTTAGCCGTTTTGTCGAAGAGGCATTTGCTACCGCAGCGAATCGCATCCGTGTGCGCTCCGCAATGACCGGGCTAACTATTGTGGCGCTGTTCGGCACTATTATTCTGGTCCTATGGATCGGTGCGCGATCTGTCATAGCGGGCGAAATCAGTGCCGGCGAACTGAGTCAGTTTGTCCTCTACACGATGTTCGTTGCGAGCTCGGGCGCATCGCTGAGTGAGATGTGGGGCGAAGTGCAGCGTGCAGCGGGTGCGATGGAGCGTCTGCTGGAACTTCTGGGTGCCCGCCCAACCATCCGGGTACCGGAGAATCCACTGCCGCTTCCAGATCAACGTCTCGGCAGTGTTGTCTTTGATAATGTTGATTTCAACTATCCGTCACGTCCGGATCAGCAAGCAATCAGTGATTTCAGTATAGATATAAAGCCGGGCGAAACAGTTGCCTTTGTCGGTCCTTCAGGCGCCGGCAAATCAACGACCTTTCATTTGCTGCTGCGCTTTTATGACCCTAAAAGCGGTCTGTTGAAAATCGATGGCGTTGATATCGCACAGGCTGATCCTGTCGACGTGCGCGGCCGTATTGGTGTCGTGCCGCAAGAGACGGTGATATTCGGCACAAGCGCCATGCAGAACATTCGCTATGGTCGTCCGGATGCTACCGATGAAGAAGTATTTGCTGCAGCCAAAGCTGCCGCGGCTCACGAATTCATCGAGCAGATGCCAGAAGGCTATGACACATTCTTAGGCGAGCGCGGCATGCGTCTGTCGGGCGGGCAAAGACAACGTATCGCGATTGCCCGTGCCATGCTCAAGAACCCGCCGATCCTATTA
>RCNB010002548.1_pt1 | contig 11155 bp, 10 predicted proteins | sample 2041321 | NCBI WGS metagenome assembly RCNB01 (sample SAMN09708232, study PRJNA481090) | Marine sediment metagenome, whole genome shotgun sequencing project.
GAAATTACAGGAAAAATTAAATTAATAGGTGAAACACAGACATTTGGTGCTAGTGGTTTTAGAAAACGAGAATTAGTAGTTACAACTGACGAGCAATATCCTCAAATGTTGATGGTAGAGTTCGTTCAAGATAAAACAGATGCATTAAATAGTTATAGTGTAGGCGACGATGTAAAAGTAAATATCAATTTACGAGGAAGAGAATGGATCAATCCAGAAGGTGTGGCAAAATATTTTAATTCTATTCAAGGATGGAGAATTGAAAAATTACAAGCTGATGCTTCGCAAGGTGTGCCTCCAGTTGAAGCTGTTGATGCGTTTGAACCAGCAGATAATGTGTCGGACAATGAACCCGATGATTTACCATTCTAGATATTACTTCATGTCATTTTTGTGAATACAGAAATTGCGTTAAATAAAAAAAGGGCTTCTCGTAGAGAAGTCTTTTTTTATTTAAGAAACATTTTAGTATTTTGGCAGACCGAAATAGACTACTTATGAAAGCAAGGGTACAAAGGCATAACTACTTTATAAAACAACTAATTTTTTCATGCCTGGCTCTAATGAGCGTTGCGCTTGTTCTGTCCTGTACTTCTAGCAGTGCCACAGCAGCAATAGTGCCCACTGAATTAGCTGTTATCATTACTATTGAGGGCGTCACAGATGCCAATCCTGTTGGTGATGGGTCAGGGGAGGTTTTGGTAACGGTTTATGCCAAAGATGCTGTGCGTTTTGCCTTTAGGTTTGAAGGTGGAGATTTGCAGGAAAATTCAACAAGAGAAATGGAACATACCTTTAGTAAACAAGGGACTCATACCTATGGCGTTGAGGTTTATGCGTACGGATCTTCCGGGGAATTCATATCCGAAACATTTTTGGTAGAAGTATTCAAAGGTTCACCTGTATCTTCCAATGTCTTTTCCAATTTGATATATTCAGATGAATTTAATTATGAAGGTAGTCCAGATGAAAAAAATTGGTATTTCCAAGTTGTAGGTCCCAACAGCGGGAGTTGGTACAATGGGGAACTACAACATTACACAAACAGGACTGAAAACTCATACGTGAGCAACGGTACCTTAAAAATTAAGGCGATAAAAGAAGAATATACCTCTGGGGGGACCACAAAACTCTATACTTCGGCCCGTTTAAACTCAAAATACTCATTTACCTATGGCCGTGTTGAAGTTCGTGCCAAACTTCCTATTGAAGCAGGGACTTGGCCTGCTATATGGACGCTGGGGACTAATATCAATGAACTTGGAAATTATTATGGAGACAGGGATGGTAGTGTCGGCTGGCCTGACTGTGGTGAAATTGATATTATGGAACAAAAAGGCTCGGATAAAAATAATACTATTGCTTATTTTCATTGGGGAGACACCAACACCGGACAATACAAAAGCACAGGAGGGGAAACCGCAGTGACTAATGCTTCAGACGAATTTCATAACTATATTTTGGAATGGGACAGGGTCAGCCTGAAAGTGCTGGTTGATGATACCCTCGTGTATGAATTGACAAATACTCAAGACAAACCCTATGACAATCCACATTACCTTTTACTAAACATCGCGATGGGTGGTAATTTGGGAGGCGAAATTCCAGCAAATTTTACCGACGCTACCATGGAGATAGACTATGTTAGAGTGTATCAGTAATACTCAAAAAAAATAGGTTTAGCTTAAATATGCACTTTTTAACTGATAAAATATGGTTTCCATCCGTTAATGAGGCAACTTCTGATGGGGTCTTAGCCATTGGAGGTGACTTAAGTCCAGAACGCTTAGAATTAGCATATCGCAGTGGTATTTTTCCTTGGTTTAGCGCAGGTGATCCCATTATTTGGTATAGTCCAGATCCTCGTATGGTCTTATTTCCAGACCAATTAAAAATTACTAAAAGTATGCGTAAAGTCATTCGTAATGAAGAATTTACAATTACGTTTAATACTGCTTTTTCAGCAGTCATTTCAAATTGTAAAACCATTGATAGAAAAGATCAACCAGGTACTTGGATTACACAAGATATGCAAGAAGCATATATTAAATTACATACACTAGGCTTGGCAAAATCTGTAGAAGTTTGGCAAGACAAAGAACTAGTTGGTGGACTTTACGGAGTCGATTTGGGTACTGTTTTTTGCGGCGAGAGTATGTTTAGTAAAGTTTCGAATGCATCAAAATTGGCATTTATTTTTTTAGTAGAAAAATTAAAAATGCAACATTATAAACTAGTCGATTGCCAAGTCTATAATGATCATTTAGCAAGTTTAGGCGCCATTGAAATCTCGAGAAAAGAATTTTTAGCATATCTTTATAAAGAAAACGCCTAAAAAAGAGCGTGTTATGTAAAAAAGTAAGTTGGAAAGTCATTTTGTGCGTCATAAACAAATTAAATTAGACTTATTCATTACCCTGTTTAATATTATATATTTATTTAAATGAAAATAAGAAAAGCTAAAGAAATAGATAGAAGTACTATATTAAAGATTATGGAACCTTGGAATATGCATCATGTCCCATCCGAAGAAATGGAAGAATTGGATATTTCTTGTTTTTTTGTCGCTGAGATTGATGATAATATAGTTGGAGCTTCGGGTTATAAACTACTGCTTAATAATCAGGGAAAGACAACGCTTTTAGGTGTTTTGCCAGCATATAATGGAAAAGGTTTTGGTAAACTTTTACAAGATGAAAGACTTAAGGCAATGTACGATTTAGGTGTAAAAACTGTCATAACAAATGCAGATCGATTTGCAACAATTAAATGGTACAAAAAGCATTACGGTTACAATGAGGTAGGAAGTATTAAGAAGATTCATTCATTTGGTGACGATTCAATTGATTCTTGGACTACTCTAGAGATGGATTTAGAAGCTTATATGCAAAGTAAATCAAACTTTTTTAAAGAAGAATATTCAAAAAAGAATCAACCACATCCTTTATCGCCTTACCAACCTCTTTTAATTAATGTTTGTCTCACAGGTATGATACCCACCAAGAAAATGACAGAATTTGTACCTATATCTGTCGAAGAAATTGCTGAACAGGCGATCAATGTTTATGATGAAGGGGCTCGTATTGTTCATTTACATGCAAGAGACGAAAAAGGAAAACCTACTTGGAAAGGTGAGGTATATGAAAAGATGATTACTCTTATTAAAAGAGAAAGGCCAAAGTTGATATGCTGTATTTCAACATCTGGAAGAAACTGGAGCGAAATAGAAAGAAGATCAGAAGCTCTTTATATTACCGGAAATGGTAAGCCTGATATGGCAAGCCTTACGTTAGGGTCTTTAAATTTTCCATCAGGACCAAGTATTAATTCAATAGATATGGTCACCCAATTAGCAACTATTATGAAAGAGCAGGAGATTATTCCTGAATTGGAAGTTTTTGACCCTGGGATGATAAGCCTTGCTAAGGTGTTAGAAGCAAATGGGGTCATTCAAGGAAAAAAATACTTTAATCTTTTACTTGGAAGTTTAAATAGTATTCCGGCGAGTGTTAAAGATTTGGATTATCTTGTTTCTAAAATTCCTGAAAATTCTACATGGGCTGCTGCCGGGATCGGGCAATTTCAGTTACCAATAAATGTAGCGGCAATAGTTATGGGCGGGAATGTCCGAGTTGGATTGGAAGACAATATTTTTTATGATTATGAAAAGAAGCAGTTGGCGACTAATGTAGAATTAGTAAAAAGACTTAAACGTATAGCAAATGAAATTTATCGACCAATCGCTACGCCCGAAATAGCTCGTGAAATGATTGAATTAGTTGAATAATTTAACCTAACAAATATTAAATATATTGTTTCAATGAGAATATACTCATTATAATTTCTAAAGTCCTAAAAATATGATTTGTCTATTTGGTAAAAACGTTAAAAAGCTACAATTTAATTGATTACCAATCGTACAATAAGTATATGCCAAGTTTAGGCGCCATTGAAATCTCGAGAAAAGAATTTTTAAAGTATATTTACGCGCCTAACAAAAATAGATAGGAGAATAGTTTCATACTATGAGTAGAGTTGTTATCATTTTAACCCTGGTTTTTTTGAATATTAGTTGTGATCAACTATCGAAAAAAATTGTAAGAAATAAAATTGAAACGAATGAAAGAATTCAAGTCATTCAAGATAATTTAATTTTAACTAAAGTAGAAAATAGGGGTGCAGCATTTAGTTTTGGTTCAGACTGGCATCCAGTGGTTAAGCGCATTGTATTACAGGTCATTCCAGCAATTGTTTTAATCACTTTGTTGGTATTAACGTTGACTAAAACCGAGTATCCTAAAATTGTGATTGTTGGTTTTAGTTTTGTCATTGGAGGTGGTATTGGAAATGTGTTTGATAGAATTGCCTACGGTTCAGTAACTGACTTTATGTATATAAATGTGGGCTTTTTTAAAACAGAGATTTTTAATATGGCTGATGTGTCGATTGTTATCGGAGCCATCGTAGTATTAACGCATACGTTGATTCATAAAAAAACAACGAACGATTTAGAACAAACATTTGAGTAAAATGGACATTCAAGGTGCACAATTAGCAGTCGATGCATGGATTAAAGAACATGGAGTTCGATATTTTAATGAACTCACGAATATGGCTCAATTGACAGAAGAGGTAGGCGAGGTGGCACGAATCATTGCACGTCGATACGGTGAGCAGAGTGAAAAGGAATCTGATAAAAATAAGGACTTAGGTGAAGAATTGGCTGACGTATTATTTGTGGTCTTATGTTTAGCCAACCAAACAGGCATAAACCTTCAAGAAGCTTTTGATAAAAAACTAGCTATAAAAACAAAACGTGATCACGATCGACATCATAACAACAAAAAATTAAAATAATGACCTTTCAAGAAAAAATAAAAACTAGTGTTTTTTGGAAAAACACACTCAAAATAGCTGTGTTATTTTTTATGTTTCTCATGGTTTTTTCTTTACTGATAAATAGCTTTTCTGATATTTTTAAGTTTGATATAGAAGCTATAAAAGCGACTAATTTCGACGAAGGTAAGTGGCAACGTTTTTTCTCGTCAAAATTAATAATTGCCTTTTTGTACGGAATATGGGTCACCAACAGAAATATGAAATAGCATAGAGCATGTGTTGTATTGAGCGCAGCGAAATATCTTAGAAAAATAATTTAAGATTCTTCGCCATGCTCAGAATGACATTTTATTAAAAAGTGTATTTAATCTAACTTTATCAAATCAATATTACTTTCTTAATTGTCCCCTTGAGGGGACTTTAGGGGTGTTTTATCAAACACTAGCATTATTTTCTAACCTATATAGAGTTTAGTTATGTCTAATTGTCATTCCTACCTTCGCAGGAATAACAAGAGAGATTAATCTAACTTTATCAAATCAATATTACTTTCTTTTACTTTTTTGTTCAACTCGCTAACATCGGTTTCAAAGATTTTATAGAGCGCAGCTAATTCTTTGTCAATTTGTGCAGTAATTTCATTTTTAAAGGCCACAGCTTGGTCGGTGGGTTTGAAATTACCAATAGATGATAAAGAGTTTAAATGCCCTAGTTTATTGTTTAATCTGATAGGAAAATTCAGCGGATCTTGATTGCTTTTACTTTTAGTCTGGTAGAGATTGTTCTCAATAACAGTAACTTCTTTCGAGATTTTATTTGCAAAATCTAAGAGCTCTTTATGCGTGTCTTTGTCTACAGACTTTTTAAGCTGTGTAATCTGCGCTTTCATTTTCGTTACATTTTTTAAGGCTTTATGAATCTCGGTCATTTTATCACGTACACTGAGTATGAAATCAAATTGTGCTTTCATGTCAGCATCTGTTGCTTCAGTGCGAGGATCTTTTAAAATGGTAAAGGCCTGCGATTTATTGATGCCATTTTTTGTAAGTTCAACTGTGTATTCTCCAGGTAATGCTTTGGGTCCACTTAAGGAAGCCCACCATAAAATCATACCTTTTACTTTTTCTGCATCCGCATACATCATGTTCCAATTAAATTGGTTGCTCCCAGGTTTTACTTTCAGTTTTTCTTCCTTTTTTTCTGTGTCGGAATGGGTAGAATATTTTTTGATGAGTTGTTTATTACTATCTAAAAAAGCAAGAGAAATAGTGTCGGCTTTGGCAGTATCCTTTACATAAAAATTAACGGCTACGCCACCTGCATGATTTTGACCACTTGTTTTTGAAGTTCTACCATTACCGCCAGTCATTCGATAACTTGGCAAAGGTTTGAATACAAAGAAATCTTGATTCATTAAATCGCTCTGTAGCTGATGCAATGGTGTTAGATCATCAATCATCCAAAAGGATCGGCCTTGGGTTGCAGCAATTAAGTTATTGTTTTTAACCGCTAGATCCGTAATCGGCACCGTTGGTAAATTCAATTGAAATTTTGACCAGCTTATACCGTCATCAAAACTTATATACATACCGCGTTCAGTACCTGCATATAAGAGCCCTTTTCTTTTTGGGTCAACGCGCAAAGCTCTGGTAAAATCTTCATTGCCTATTCCGTTCGTAATTTTTTGCCATGTGGCGCCATAGTCAACAGTTTTATAGATATAAGGGTTATAATCTCCCGTTTTATATTTTGTACCAACGATATAGGCTCCACCTTTATTAAAAGGGTCAATTTCTATACAGTTAATCATCATCCATTCAGGCATATTTTTCGGAGTGACATTGTTCCAATTTTTACCACCGTCCTTGGTAATATGCACGAGGCCATCATCAGAACCGGTCCAGATTAAACCCTCTTCAGAAGAAGATTCCGCAGCAGCGAAAATAGTACCATAATATTCAACACCAGTATTGTCTTGGGTGATCGGTCCGCCAGAAGATTTTAATGTTTTTGGATCGTTTCGCGTCAAGTCTGGACTTATAATCTCCCAAGACTGTCCTTCATTCGTTGTTGCATGCAAATGATTGGAAGCGGCATATAATTTCTTTGAATCATTAGGCGAGAAAAATATCGGGAAGTTCCATTGAAAACGATATTTAAAATCTTCAGCGCCATGTCCCATTGGGTCATCTGGCCAAACGTTTATAGCTCTTGTTTCTTTGGTTTTATGATTTACGCGTGTTAAATAACCACCATAACTACCGCCATACACAATATCGTTATTGTTCGGGTCAACAGCTATATGAGCACTTTCGCCACCGGCAGTTGACTCCCAATCTTTTTCACTAATAAAGCGTCCGTTAGTACGATGCGAGATACGTACTGTAGAATTATCTTGTTGTGCGCCATAAATGCGATATGGAAAATGGTTGTCAGTCGTTACTCTATAAAACTGTGATGTAGGTTGGTTGTGATAAGTTGTCCAATTTTCACCGGCATCAAAACTGATTTGTGCACCACCATCATCACCAATAATCATACGTTGATTATCTTCTGGAGCTATCCATAAGTCATGATGATCACCATGGGGTGCATTGAAGGTCTTGAAGGTTTTACCGCCATCTGTTGAGTGATGGTAGCGCACATTCAAGACATACAGACCATTTTCATCTTGTGTGTCTGCATATAACCGTGTATAATACCACGCGCGCTGACGTAATTTACGTTCACTATTGATCAATTTCCAGGTTTTACCTGCGTCAATGGACTTGTAGATACCACCATCTTTATTTTCTATCAGTGCCCAAACTATATCAGAATTTACTGGCGAAACAGTCACGCCACTAATACCCCATATACCTTTTGGTAGTCCTTCGTTGGTCGAAATATCCATCCAAGTGTCACCTCCATCAATACTCTTCCAGATAGACGAGCCATCGCCTCCACTAGATAAGCTGTAAGGTGTTCTTCTTACATTCCAAGTAGTGGCATATAAAACACGTGCATTGTTCGGGTCGATGACTAGATCAATCGCGCCTGCATCTGCATTAGCGAATAATACTTTTTTCCAAGAGGTACCACCGTCAATCGATTTATATACGCCACGCTCATTTGATGTTTTGTATAAATCACCCATAACGGCTGCATAAACGATATCAGGGTTTTTAGGGTTGATTCTAATGCGTGGTACATGTCTTGAGTTTTTAAGTCCCACAGACTTCCAAGTTTTACCAGCGTCTACAGATTTCCAAATACCATCACCAGAAGACACGTTTCCACGTATTGTTTTTTCACCAGCCCCTACATAGATTACATTATTATCCCATTCACTCACGGCAATAGATCCAATAGACCCGCCAAAAAAACCATCAGAAATATTTTGCCACGTATTACCAGCATCGGTAGTTTTCCAGATACCACCACCCGTTGAACCCATATAAAATAGGTTGGGTTTACCAGGAATTCCTGTGACAGCACAACTTCTACCTCCACGAAATGGACCAATATTTCGCCACTGCATCGCGTCGAAATATTTTTGGTCAAATTGAGTCGTGTTTTGTTGTTTTTTTCTTTTGTATTTTTGGGCGCTCGTTGTGAAGCTAGTCAGCATTAAAATACCAATGAATAATAAGATGCTTTTTTTCATAATTATTGTTAGTTGAATAGAAAGTGAAAGTTACAATAAAAATATATTTTTACCCCTTATATAAATGAACCTATTTTTAGACTATACTGAGAAAGAACTAACGAATGCAAGAATTACAATTTCTGGTTCTAAAAGCGAGTCGAACCGACTGCTTATTTTACAGCAATTATTTGCTAATTTACGTTTAGAAAATGTTTCAGATTCTGACGATAGTAAGCATCTTTCATCAGCATTGAGTTCAAATGACACGTTGGTGGATATCGGTCATGCCGGAACCGCAATGCGCTTTTTAACCGCTTATTTTGCCGTAAGAGAAGGTAGAGAAACGATTTTGACAGGTTCTGGTCGGATGCAAAATCGCCCCATAAAAATTTTAGTAGAGGCTTTACGGAGTTTGGGTGCAGATATCGCGTATGAAAAAAAAGACGGGTACCCTCCACTACGTATAAAGGGCAAAGAATTGAGTGAAAAAAGGGTTCGTATCAACGGTAATGTGAGTAGTCAATATATTTCTGCTTTATTGCTGATTGCACCTTCTTTAAAAGAGGGTCTCGAAATTGAATTGGTAGGTGAAATTACGTCTAGACCTTATTTAGAAATGACCTTATCGATGTTGAAAGGCCTTGGTATATCGACAACTTTTGAAAAAAATCATATTAAAATTGAAGCCAAAAAAGCGATTGCAGCGAAAACAATTGTTATAGAATCTGATTGGAGCTCTGCTTCTTATTATTATAGTTTAGTTGCGTTGAGCAAAATAGGAACTACCCTAACGTTATCATCTTACAAAAAAAAAAGCTTACAAGGCGATAGTTGTTTAGCAGAAATTTATACAAAATTTGGTGTTGAAACGACCTATCAAGAGCATATGATTACGCTTACAAAAGCCAATGTCATTCTGAACGCAAGTGACGTAGTAATCGAATTAGATTTAAGAAATGCTCCAGACATTGCGCAAACAATTGCCGTTACTTGTTTTGGGCTGGGAATCGCATGTGATTTGACAGGTTTACATACCTTAAAAATCAAGGAAACCGATCGGTTGGTAGCTTTAGATAATGAGCTGACCAAATTGGGTGCTACCATTACTGTTACGGCTGATAGTCTTCATTTGAAAGCATCATCTATTTTGAATAAGAATATTGTTATACCAACGTATAATGATCATAGAATGGCCATGGCTTTTGCGCCTTTATCTTTAAAAGTGCCAATTACGATACAAGATGCCGAGGTCGTAACCAAATCATACACCGATTTTTGGAATCATTTTCATGAAATTTTTTCAGAACGTTAAAGTATCGTTAAATGGGTTCGAATTAACAGGTTTAAAGCACTATAGTACTCGGTTTCTACGTTATAGTAGATACTTAAAACTCTAAATAATCATGAAAAAATTAGTCTTTCTATGTTGCATTTATGTATGCACCATGACTACTGCCTATGCACAAAATTGGGTAACCGATTTCAATGAAGCGAAGAAAATAGCAACAGAAAAAAATCAAAAAATCATTTTAGTATTTCAAGGTTCTGATTGGAACGGGCTTTGTATTCGACTGAATAAAGAAATGTGGACAAACCCAGAGTTTCAAAAATATGCAAAAGATAACTATGTGATGCTCAAAGCTGATTTTCCCAGAAGAAAGGAAAATGCATTGAGTAAAGAACAGGAAGCTATCAATGAACAATTGGCGTCTACATATAACAGACAAAGGACTTTTCCTCATGTAGTGGTTTTGAATAGTAATGGCGACGAACTTGGTTTTACAAGCTATAAAAAAATAGCACCCAACGAGTATATTGAATTGTTGAATTTTTTTAAATAAAAGACGAAAATGAGTGTAAGAATTCACTCTATTGGCAGAAGAACCTACTTCTTTTTGAATTAGTATTGTTATTTACTTCTTTATACACTTAAATGTTAAAGTTTGTAACACCGTTTCCTTTTAGACGTCTTTAATATAGAAGATGCATATTTCTTAACCAAACCAAACAGCAACCACTATGCTTGGATACATGTCTGCCATTGCCAAAGAGACCGTAAATGATCGTTATTCACAGCTTCGTTTTTTACTTGGTGAGTATGATGTAATAGCGTATAATTCTATAGAATCAAGCGCATGGATTAAAGCTGGGCAAGGCAAAGCTAACTACGCGATGTCAGGTTCTTTCATTACTGAAAATGTTGAGATTTTTAAAAAAGATGGTGCCGTCGCTATGCAGAATACTATTGGTTGTGACATAGAAAAAGATGCATTTAATATGCAAACCTTAGATTATAGTTCAGGTGTGATGGATATCTACAAGGGTTCTGTCAGAGATAATGTTTTAATATTTTGTAACAGAAATTCGAAAATAAATCTATCTACTGAATTTGGAGATTCATTTTGCTTTAAGCTAATTTATAAACAAATATCATTAATAGAAAATGAACTCGTAGTCGGTTATTCAAAAGATAATGGAAACACTTGGTTTCCGTATATTAAAAATAAATACATTAGAAAATAAAAAAGCTAAAGATTTCATTTTTAGCTTTTTAAAATTGTTACTTCTCAAATGGATAGATAACTTTCCAGTCTTTTGCCATATCAATTACAGTCCAGCCGTCCTTATTTGCTTGATCTAAACCTTTATCTAATTTTCCTATATGAGAATCTCTATCATATGCCCATT
>RCNB010002549.1_pt1 | contig 11153 bp, 11 predicted proteins | sample 2041321 | NCBI WGS metagenome assembly RCNB01 (sample SAMN09708232, study PRJNA481090) | Marine sediment metagenome, whole genome shotgun sequencing project.
ATAGTTACTGAGTTTCTTGTCCAAGTCTCTCCCGTTCCTACCCATATTACTTCATCTGGATTTGTAGGATCTAAAGTAACCACTCCAATCGATTGGACGTGATCATCGAAGATAGGATTAAAAGTTGCTCCTCCATCACCAGATTTCCAAACACCTCCGCCGGCTGTTCCGGCATATAGAATACGAGCATTGGTAGGATGCTTTTCCAAGTCATTAATTCGCCCGCTCATTAGAGCAGGACCAATGTGGCGCGCCTTCATATCACCAAATAATTGTTTACCTTTTAAAGAAACATCTTGTGCGTGAGATACAATTGGAAGCAACATGAATACAATAAACAGAGTTATGAGCTTTTTCATTTGATTGGATTTTGGTTAAAAAAAATCCCCGATGAACGAGGATTAATTTTGTTAAGAATATGTTTTAATTTTTTTCTACTTCGACGGGGGCTGGTGTTTCAGGAAATGCGAACATTGCCATATCAACTTCAGGGTTGACTAAAATTTCTTTTATAGCAATGCCCTGTCCTTGCATAGAGATTGCAAATGGGAAGTATAAGCCTTCCACTTCTTGATAATCGCTAAAAGTAGAAACGCTCATTTGTCCTTTCATAGGTCCTTCTCTTACCTCTACTTCAACTACTATAGGAACAAAGTTCTCTGCGTCAAAATAATGAAACGATACATTTGGAACTTCTATTCCGTTCATCATAACAGGTTTCTGCGTTAATTTAATTTTAAATGTTTCAGTACCTTCCTTAGTTTCGTTACCCAATAATTCTGCAGTAAAGCCTTTTTCTTTATAATTAAAGAACGGAGAAGGAAAATCCTTGGCTTGTTTTTTCATGTTTTCAGTTGCTTCCGCATCGCTTTTTTCGGCCAACATTGTCATAAAGTTCGTTGTCCACATTGTTTCGCCATCGAAAGCGTATTGGGTCATGTCTTGCCCTTGGATGTTTATTTTAAGTAATTGCTTACCATCCTTCATTTGATACATTTCTACAGGAATTTCCATTCCTTGTGCATTTGCCGAGCCGATCATTTTCATTCCTTTAAGATTACCCCAAGCTTCCATACCGCCGGTGTTTTCAAAGTAATTGTTAATAATTTGGTCCGCTGTGAAATTTGATGAACTATCTTCTGATTGCGCCGTCATAGGAACAGCAGCAAATAAAACAAGTGCAATAAATACGAGTTTGAAAGTTTTCATAGATTTAATTTTAATTTTACGTAAAAGTAAGACACTTATGGATTGTTTTTGTTACAATCTTATTAAAAATATTAATTTTTTTTACAAGATGAACTCTAATCATCCTTGGTCTCTATTAAAATGAATTGTCAGTAAAGTCTTGACCAGTAGGTAGCTCAAAAATTTCAAGGTTAAAATATGGAACTGCTGCTAATAAGTGATCAAAAATATTAGCTTGAATATGTTCATAGTTTTCCCATTTTTTATCGTTACTGAAACAGTAGATTTCAATCGGGATACCTTGATTTGTAGGAGCGAGGTGACGCACCATAAGAAACATATCTTTATTAATGGCTGGATTGCCTCTTAAGTATGAATCGATATATTTTCTGAAAACACCGAGGTTGGTTTGATTTCTTCCATTAATAAGCAATTCCTTATTTACATTAAGCTCAGTATTAACTTTTACTATATCTTTCTGTCTATGATCGATGTAGTCTTTTACATTTTCTATTTTCTGAAGCGCCTGAATTTCGCTTTCAGAAATAAAAGAAATAGAGCTCTGCTTTATAAAAATTGATCTTTTAATACGTCTTCCAGGAGATTCTTCCATACCGCGCCAATTTTGAAAGGAATCTGAAATTAAACTGTAGGTAGGAATTGTCGTAAAGGTTTTATCAAAGTTCTGCACTCTAACAGTGGCTAAGTTGATTTCAATTACTGTACCATCTGCTCCAAATTTACTAAAGGTAATCCAATCCCCGATTCGTACGATGTCGTTCACAGAAACTTGAATACTTGCTACAAATCCAAGAATCGTGTCCCTGAAAATTAGTAAGAGTGCCGCCGAGGTTGCACCTAAAGTCGTTAAACTAATAATTGAATAGCCTGTTAACTCATTGATTATAAAAAATATGGCAATACCCCAAGCGAAAATCATTAGGACTTGCATATAACTCTCCAGCGGTTTATCCTTGTACTTATCTATAGTTTTTAAATAATTCTCGGTGGTTCTTAAAAAACTTCTAAATACAAATACCGCCAGTACAATCAGGTAGACATCGGTTGCATTCACTAAAAATTGAGATACGTAATCGTACGATTTGAATATTATAGGAGTCACGTATAATATCAACACTACTGGGATAAAATGGGCAACATGACGCGGAAAATTACTCTCCACCAAATAGTTGTCAAAAGTGGTTTTTGTTTTGTCGCTAAAAATTCTAAAAGCCCGAACAATTATTTTTCTAGTTATAATATCTAACAGTGTCACTACAATAATAAAAATGATACAGTTGATTAAGGTACTTAGCAATAACGAAGTTGAATTTTCCATTCCAAGCTTCACAAAGTAAGAGTGAAACCAATCGAAATAATATTCTAGAGAGTTATAATTCATTATAGATAATTTCGTTCAATATAAAATGGACCAAATGGCAATATGGAGCAGAAAACAGCAATAGCCAATTGCTTGATTGTCCAATTTAATTTCTGAGAAATGTATACAGCTCCGGCTATGTAGAGGAGAAATAGGACCCCATGAGCCATGCCTACTGTTTGAACCATTTGTGGTAAATCCCATATATATTTCAATGGCATTGCAATTCCCAGAAGTAATAAAAAAGAAATAGCCTCTAGAGTGCTTATTATTTTAAAGGTTTTTATAGTTTTTTCCAAATTATAAAATTTGTCGCAAAGATACATTATCAATATAGGATGAAACTTTTTTAAGTAAAATTTATCATATTCTTATTAGTCTTCGCACGGCAGTGGAACGTTTAGAGTAGGGTAGGACCAATTTTTTTTATAACTGAAGTGCCACCATTCTGTTCTCACGGTATTAAAGCCAAACATTCGCATGCCATCTATCAATATTTTACGATTCGTCAGAATTTCTTCTGAAAAATTATAATTATCAATATGGGCTTCTCTCCCGAAGAAATCATAATCACTTCCCATATCCACAAAACACCCTTCGAGTGTTTCAATCGTAATATCAACGGCAGCACCTTTGTTATGAATAGAGCCCTTTCCGTAAGGATTGGCAACATAAGTGGGTCTTGGAACCTTTGCCCACATTTTCTTTTGCACATCCAATGGGCGGTAACAATCATATATTTTTATTCGGTATCCTCTTTCACAAAAATAACTATTAGCCTTTATCAAGGCTTCAGTCACTTCGGGTTGGAGCATGCAAACAGCACAATTGTAGAGCGTTTCACCTATAAAATTATTGGGAGTTGCGTATCTAATTTCATATGAAAATTCAGAAGATAGTGACGATAAATTAATCAAAGTATTCTGGGGAATCATTTCCGAAGTAAAACTAAAATAAACGAAAATAATAGAGAAAAACCGAAAGTTCATAGGCTAAATTTAAGAATATTTTACTGGATTAATGGCTTAGTTTGTAAATTTGAGCAAACAAAATTAATATGGAAAATTTAAAATTTAAAGTTGCTTTAATAACCGGTGGCACTAAGGGAATTGGGTATGCGGTTGCTGAAAGCCTATTGAAACAAGGTATATATGTTGCCATTACAGGAAGAACAGAAGAAAGCGCTAAAGATGCGGCCAAGCAGCTAAACGCTTATGGAAATGATTTGGCACATGCAATCGGACTTGCTTCAGATGTGCGAAGTTTTGAAAGTCAGCAAGAAGTAGTGAAGGCAGTCATTAAGGAGTTTGGAAAGCTAGATATTGTAATTGCGAATGCCGGAATTGGACATTTTGCTTCTATTGAGGACCTTTCAGTAGAAAAATGGCAGGAAACTATAGACACCAATCTTACCGGGGCCTTTTTCTCATTGAAGGCGAGTGTTGAGGAGCTTATTAAAAACAAAGGATACTATATTAGTATTTCGAGCTTGGCGGGTACTAATTTTTTCGCGGGTGGAGCAGCATATAATGCTAGTAAATTTGGACTTACAGGTTTTTCCCAGGCCGTTATGTTAGACCTTCGGAAGCATGGGGTTAAAGTAAGCACCATTATGCCGGGATCAGTTTCTACCTATTTCAATGGAAATCAGCCAAAAGAGAGCGATTCTTGGAAAATTCAAGGTGAAGATATTGGTGAGTTGGTAATTGATCTTCTAAAAATGAATCCGAGGACGCTTCCTAGTAAAATAGAAGTCAGGCCAACAATGCCCCCCACCAGTTAGGTATTGGAAGTTCTTTTGAAGAAGTATCTACGGTTAGTTTTTATTTAATACATAAAAAAAGTGGCTTTGGAATAAAGCCACTTTTAAAAAGTTTTGAAAATCTCTTAGTCAGATGATAAAAGCGCTAAGAATTTATCCAAATTTGGTAATATAACAATACGGGTTCTTCTATTCATAGCTCTTCCCTCTTTAGTGTCATTTTCGGTTAATGGGTGATAGCTACTTCTTCCTGCCGCAATTAATTTTTCAGGATCTACGCCGTATTTAGTTTGTAATGCTCTAATTATAGCAGTTGAGCGGGCGACGCTTAATTCCCAGTTATCCTTTATTGCAGCTCCAGCCTTGAAAGTTTGAGAATCGGTATGACCTTCTATCATTACTTCAATAGCAGGTTCACTGTTTATAACATCTGCTAATCTTTCCAATAAGCTATTTGCTTTGGGGTTAACTTGCATGCTGCCCGATTTAAATAATAATTTATCCGAAATGGTAATCATAACCACCGTTTCATTTATATCAATTTTTATATCGTCTTCTTCACCATTCGTTAGACTATTATCTAAGTTTTGCTTTAAATTATAAGACACAATTAGATTCATTGAATCCTTTAGCGTTTTAGCTTCTGCTAATTCTGTTTGATCAACGTTGGCAAGAGCTGCCTTCATTTTTTCTTTATCGTCATTGGACATAACCACATTATCAAACTGCTGTAAACGAGCGTTGCTTAAATCGGTTAGTTCGGCATTGGATTCCGATAAAGACTGAATTTTCGTATTGTAATTCGCAACACGTTCTTCAATCTTGGCGTATTTGGCTTCAGCTTCTTCTTTTTCTAGTTGTGTCTTAGAAAGAGTCGAACGGGTTTCATTATACCGCCCTTCTAATTCCACATACTTTTTCTTAGATACACAGGAAACAATTAAAAACATTCCTCCTATTATGGCTAAGCTTGCTACTTTTTTCATAATTATTAGTTTTAAGGTTTATTTTGCAAAGATAGTAAAGTAGAAAAGGCTAATCAGGAAATCTATTGTTTTATTATTAAATAAGAGTTTGAAAGGAAGAGAAAATTATTAAACCTCTTATAAATTAATTACAAGAGGTTTAATAAATATAAAATTAAATTTTTAGTTTTATCCTAAATAATTCTTTAGGATATGACTTTTAGATTGTTGTCTTAATCTTCGAATTGCCTTTTCACGTATTTGTCTTACACGCTCACGGCTTAAATCGAATGTATCTCCAATTTCCTGAAGTGACATTGCTGGTTGCCCGCTTAATCCAAAGCTAAGTCTAACAACATCAGACTCTCGTGGTGAAAGTGTATCAAGAGCACGACCAATTTCTATTCTAAGGGAATCTTGCAAAAGCCCTTTGTCAGGATTTGGAGATTCACCAGAACTCATAATGTCATAAAGGTTATTTTCATTTTCACCTTCTTGAAATGGCGCGTCCATTGATAAACTTCTACTTGAGTTTTTCAACGCTTGTTTCACATTGCTTATTGACATATCCACTTCTAATGCAATTTCTGCAGCAGACGGCACACGTTCGTGAACCTGCTCTAAGTGAATGGCCGCTTTTCTTATTTTATTAATGTCTCCAATCTTATTTAGAGGAAGCCTCACGACTCTAGACTGTTCAGAAATTGCCTGAAGAATCGATTGTCGAATCCACCAAACAGCGTAAGAAATAAACTTAAACCCTCTCGTTTCATCAAAACGTCTTGCAGCTTTTACAAGTCCAACATTCCCTTCGTTAATTAAATCTGACAAAGTAAGACCTTGATTTTGATATTGTTTTGCAACAGAAATTACAAATCGTAAATTCGATTTCGTAAGTTTATCCAAAGCCTCTTGATCTCCTCCACGAATACGTTGAGCTAATTCAACTTCTTCTTCGGCAGTTATGAGGTCAATTTTACTTACATCTTGCAAATAACTATTCAAAGATTTGGTTTCTCTGTTCGTAACTTGTTTCGTGATTTTGAGTTGTCTCATAGGATTTTTTTAGGTTTTTTTTTCAGCGTCGCATAGTAAGACATAGATTCAACAATTCCTAATTCTTAACGCTATTTATTCCATTTTTTTTTAAAATAAGTGTAATTTCCTATATAATTGGGGAAATTTTATATTTTATTCAATAATTCCTAGTGAAAAATTTCTTTTTTTGATTTAATTGGTTTTGCATATATTTAGAATTAACACGGAGATCACACACTTAAATAGTACTTGTTCAATCGTTCATAGAAAATCTGAAGATATAGTTACTTATATAGTCATATCTTTGGTTTCTATCGCGGTTTATATTAGTGCCCCAAGAATCATAAATAAATGAATTAACCCATAATCATATGAACATCAAAATCACCAATAAAATTATCTTCTGTTTCATACTATTTTTTGGATTCAATTTTGCTAATGCCCAAGAAACAGTCTATTCCCAAGTTCTTGTAAAAGTTGAAAATACAAATGAAATTCAGCGACTTGTAGATTTAGATTTTGACATCGATCATTATAAGGGAGTGGGACAGAATAGTATTTCATTTTATGTTACTTCGGAAGAAATTCAGAAATTAAGAACTTACGGATTTTCATTCGATGTTACGATCCCCAATTTTACTGAATATTATATGCAGCAACGAGTTTTGGATGAAGCAAATATGAAGAATCTAAAAAAGGCCGAGAATACTGCGAATGGGTTTGACTTAGGATCTATGGGTGGATTCTACACCTTCGAAGAAGTAGAGACTAAGCTAGATGAGATGAAAACCGATTATCCTAATTTAATAACTTCAAAAACAAGTATTGGTACTTCAGTCGAAGGTAGACCTATCTGGATGGTTAAGATTTCTGATAATCCAGAGATCAATGAAGGTGAACCTGCCGCCTATTTCGATGGATTACATCACGCCAGAGAGCCTCTCTCTATGGCTACAAACATAAATTTTATGTTTTGGTTGCTAGAAAATTATTCGACGAATACCGCCGTTCAATTCTTGGTGGATCATCGAGAACTTTACTTTGTACCTGTTGTAAACCCTGATGGTTATAAGTACAATGAACAAACAAACCCAAATGGGGGAGGTCTGTGGCGCAAGAACCGAAAGGTTAGTGCTGGAGGCTGTGTTGGTGTTGATTTAAATCGAAATTATTCGTTCGAGTTTGCTCACGATTCTTCTTGTGCGAGTAATAACCCCTGCACCAGTACCTATCATGGTACAGGGCCTTTTTCAGAACCAGAAACTGCAGGAGTCAGGGATTTTCTGACATTAATTCAACCAAAAACTGGTTTTTCAATTCACTCGACCGCTGGAGTTTACTTAATGCCATATGGATACAATACTTCTCCTCCAGATTTTGAGATCTATTCCGAATGGGCTTCTGCTTTCTTAAACGAAGCAGATTATGCCTATGGTGTTACCTTTCAGATGCTGGGCTACACGTCTTGCGGAACCACCAGAGATTATCTTCATTCTGAAGGAATCTATGGCTGGACACCAGAAATTGGTGGGAGCGGATTCTGGCCACAATCAAGTACCATATTTGATTTAGTTGCGGAGAACGTTCGTCCTTTATTTTATCAATCCTGGCTGGCTGGGGCTTATCTAGATGTTCAAGATCATTATCTAATAGGAGATGCACTCCCTGGATCTTCTTTCGAATTGGTTGTAGAAGTTAAAAATATTGGAGTGGGTGCTACCTCAATTAACTCAAGTGTTATTTTAACAACTTCAAACCCGGGAATTCAAGTCCCAACAGCAAACAGTTATGGAGATATTCTACCAAGAACGAGGGAGAATAACAGTGGCAGTCCCTTTAGCATTAGTATAGATCCAACATTTAATGAGGCATCGTTTGATTTAACAATAACTACAATTCAAAACGGCGCACCAAATGAAACTGCCATGATCACTATATACACTGGTATAAAAGATATTTTGTTTTCAGATGATGCTGAAAGCGGAGTGGGGCCGTGGCTTTCATTAGGGAATGGAATTTCTTGGGGTATCGTTAACGATGATTCCTATAGTGGATTGCAGTGCTTTGGTGACTCAAATGGGGGTAATTCGGTGAATAATACTTCTAATTCTTTCAGACTAGGTCAAACCTTCGATCTTACAACTACCTTGAATCCGCAGGTGTCCTTTAATTCTAAATACTCATTAGAAGCTGGTGATTCAGTAAGGTTTCAGGCCTCGATAGATGGTGGGAACGCTTGGGAAACCTTAAAGATTTTTCAATTAAATGAAGCTTGGTATATGGAGACGATCGATCTTTCATCTTATCAATCGTTTTCAGATGTGCAATTCCGTTTTTGGATGCTGACAGATAATTTTATTCCAAGTGACGGATTTTACTTCGACGATTTTGAAATCTCCGACTACGATCCTGGGATATTGAACAATAATGAAACTGAAGCTCTTTCCGAAGTAATAATTCTTCCAAACCCTTTTGACAGCAGTCTTTCAATTCTTGGAATTTCTGAAGGCAATGCCACCATTACTATGTATGATGCTCAAGGACGAAAGTTAAAGTTTTCATTAGAAAGCGTGAACAATGGTTATTTCATTGTAGGTTTGGATGCTTTAACATCTGGAATATATTTTCTAAAAATAAAGAATACGGACGGAGAAAAAGTCGTGAGAAGAATAATAAAGGAATAAAAACAAGTTGGTTTGATTCTTGTTATACCTCTTACAATCAGAAAAAAATAAGATGAAGAAATTACTTTTCGTTAGTTGCTTGCTTTTTTTTACTTCGGAAGCGATAATTGCTCAACTTGACAATCCTAAAAATAATTCGATCAATTTCGATAAAACTGAAAACGATGTGAAATCTCCAGTTGGATACCAGCTCCCTGCGATTAATAAACCTCGATTTAAGAGCACAGATGGAAAAAACCCGAATACCATGCGCCCTTTACCTGAGCCCGATGAAGAAAACTTCGATATGAGTAAAGATGATGGCCTATTGGAATACAAGACCAATAAAAGACCTAAATACTTTACGAAAGATAAAGAGGCAAAGAAAGAATATGGAAGGGATCAATTTTTAGGTGATTTTTTAACTACTTCAGCTTATGTAAATGTGGTTTATCGAGATCACGAATATGTGGATGGTGACATGATAAGAATTTTCGTAAATGGAGATATCATTAGAGGTCAGGTAACATTGGATGGTAGTTTTAGAGGATTTGATCTCCAATTGGAACCTGGCGAAAATAGAATAGACTTTGAAGCACTTAATCAAGGAGATTCGGGCCCCAATACAGCCGAACTTCATGTCTACGATGACCAAGGTGTGCTTGTTTCCGCCCACGAATGGAACCTTCTTACAGGAAACAAAGCTAGTATCATAGTGTACAAACAATGATTTTTTAGAATTATATAAAAATAAATTTGGCGATTTATAAAATGTAAAGTATATTTGTCATTTAGGAAGCTAAACTTTCCATAGTGTAAAATAAACTAATCTTAAATTGCCATATTATGAATTTGAAATCTATGCAAGAATGCGAGCGAAGAAGGGCTCAAAAACTTCTAAATTATAAACTTCCTACTTATTGGAAGAAAATTGGTTGGGCTGGAGCAATCCTTTCATTGGTCGCAATTATGTCCACTAGCCTTTTTGACGGAGACTTTGAATTATTGAAGGATATATTGAGGAAAGTAGTTCTGGCTTTCTTATTTACTGTAATACTTGCTAAAGAAGAAGTAGAGGATGAACGTGTTCAAAAATTTAGAGCACAATCTTTTTCCTTTGCTTTTCTAGGAGGGATTTTATATGCGTTATTTCAACCTGTAGCAAACTGGATCGTCTTTTCGATTTTCAAGCCAGAAAGCGCTGCCTTTGAAGATCTGGGAGATTTTCAGATTTTATGGCTGATGTTGACCGTATATCTAGTGTTTTTCCATCTTCTAAAAAAGCGAGGATAATGAAGAATACATTAAAAGTTGAACGAGCGATTCTTAATCTTACTCAGGAGGATCTTGCAAAAAGGATTGGAGTTTCAAGGCAAACAATTAATTCGATTGAATCCAACCGGTATGTGCCTTCAACGGTACTTTCTCTAAAGCTTTCTGAGGTGTTTGGTAAGCCAGTTAATAATTTTTTCACATTGGGAGAAGATGATTAGTTTTTTGATGAATTTTGTATTTATCTTAACTATTTTTATACTGAAACTATGGCTAGTTTTGTAAGTATTAGTATAGATTAAACAAACAACAAATTGAATGCAGCATCTGGCAGATAAAGAATCCAATAAAGAAAAGAAAAAACCAAAAGTTAGTATGGCTAAAGCCTTTAGGACCATTATTTGGCCTAAAAGGAAGCTTGTCTTTGTTGGGCTCATTCTTATTGTATTTAGTAGATTATCTAGTCTCGTATTACCGTGGAAAAGTAAGGCCTTACTCGATGATGTAATTCCGAATAAAGATTTCGATCAATTATATAGTTTACTCACCATTGTTGGGTTTGCAATTTTAGTTCAAGCTATAACTTCTTTTCTTTTAACAAGAATTCTCAGTGTACAGGCGCAGTATTTGATTTCTGAATTACGTGCGCAGGTGCAGAAAAAGATTCTATCGCTGCCTATCAGTTTTTTTGATAATACAAAATCGGGGGCCTTAGTTTCAAGAATAATGAGTGACGTAGAAGGTGTACGTAATTTAATAGGTACTGGCTTGGTACAGTTGGTAGGAGGGACTATCACGGCTGTTATTTCTTTGATAATATTAATTAACATTAGCCTTCCAATGACGTTGTTCGTTTTAGTTCCTGTGACAATATTTGGTTTGGT
>RCNB010002550.1_pt1 | contig 11151 bp, 8 predicted proteins | sample 2041321 | NCBI WGS metagenome assembly RCNB01 (sample SAMN09708232, study PRJNA481090) | Marine sediment metagenome, whole genome shotgun sequencing project.
AAAGGGCTGTTCAAATACTTGGGTTGCCAATTATTTGAACAGCCCTTTGGGGGCACAAATTAATAAAAATTAAGCGTTTTGGGCTTTAAATTCCTTTAATTTTTCTATCAACGCCGGTACTACTTCAAACGCATCGCCAACGATACCATAATCTGCCGCCTTAAAAAATGGGGCTTCTGGGTCTGTGTTAATCACCACTTTTGTTTTGGACGAGCTTACACCAGCCAAATGCTGTATAGCTCCCGAAATTCCGATAGCGATATACAAGTTACTAGCAACAGGTTTCCCCGTTTGACCTACATGTTCTCCATGAGGCCGCCATCCTAAATCTGAAACTGGTTTTGAGCATGCGGTAGCGGCACCGAGCACATCGGCTAATTCTTCTATCATTCCCCAGTTTTCAGGCCCTTTTAAACCTCTTCCTGCTGAAACTACGATATCTGCGTCTGCAATAGTAGCTTTTCCGATAACCTTATCAATTTCAACTGATTTTGTTCCAAAAGCACCATCTTCCAACGAAACCGAAAAATCTTCAACGGAAACATCCGTTTTATTTTCATGTATGCCAAACGAATTATTAGAGACTCCTATGACCTTATGGTCTGTATGTATTTGGGTGTGTGCAAATCCCTTGTTACTAAAAGCGGTTCGTTTAACCGTGAACGGTGAAGTAGATTCAGGAGCTGCGACCACGTTTGGTACATACCCTGCGTTTAGGGCTGCGGCCAATAACGGAGCCATATATTTAGTATCTGCACTGGAACTTACGATAATCGTAGTTGCTCCTTCTTGTTTGGTTGCCTGTACCACTGCTAGAGCATACGCCTTGGCGTTGAATGTCTTTAAGGATGCGTCGGCAATATGCAATACTTTGGAAATGCCGTAATCCCCTAAGGCTTCGTTTTCGTTTGAATTAAAGGAAACTGCCGTTGCAGTTGTTCCTAGTTGCTTAGCTACTTCGGCAGCATAGGAGGCTACTTCAAAAGCACTTTTTTTAAACTTTCCGTTTTCGGATTCTGTATATACTAATACTGACATATTTTTTAAATTTTGATGGTTAACCTAAAATTGGAAAATGATTAGATCGCTTTTGCTTCGTTGTGAAGAAGATTTACCAATTCGTCCACAGTATCAACAAGCTTTACGGCTCCTTTAGGTTCTGGTTTGTCAAAGGATACGTCTTCGGTTGTTTTAGTTGCAGAAATAGGCTCTATAACACTCAATTTTTTCTGACGTGCCTGCATAATTCCTCTCATATTAGGGATGCGAAGGTCGCTTTCTTCTACAAGCCCCTTTTGTCCGCCAATAACCAAGGGAAGGCTAGTGCTCAACGTTTCTTTACCCCCATCTATTTCTCTAATAGCGGTTGCAGTGTTTCCATCAACATCTAAGCTAATACAGGTGTTTACAAAATTCATGTCCAAAAACGTGGCTATCATCCCCGGTACCATTCCTCCATTATAATCAATGGATTCTCTACCACCGATTACTAAATCGTAACCTCCGGTTTTTATGACTTCTGCAAGTTGTTGCGCAACGAAAAAACCATCTACTGGCTCGGCGTTTATTCGTATCGCCTCGTCTGCACCAATGGCAAGCGTTTTTCTCATGGTGGGTTCTACATTTGCACCGCCAACGGTGGCAACGTGCACTGTAGCTCCTTGTTTTTCTTTGAACCACATGGCTCTTGTTAATCCAAATTCGTCGTTTGGATTTATTACGAATTGTACGCCGTTGGTGTCAAATTTTGTATCACCCTCAGTGAAATTTATTTTTGATGTAGTGTCAGGGACATTACTTATGCAGACTAATATTTTCATTTATGAAATACGTTTAAAATGATGTGTACGAAGATAACCATTAATTTTCAAATTTATTATGCATGCATAGTAAATTTTATAACTTTTTTTGATTCTCTCGAGGGATAGTTTGACATATTATTTGCTATTTTTGCTTCCTTTGAAGCGAAACCTTTAGAGTTTAAAATTTAAGCGAATGAAAACCTTACAATTTAGAGAAGCCATCGCGGAGGCCATGTCCGAGGAAATGCGCAGGGACGAGTCGATTTATCTGATGGGCGAAGAAGTTGCAGAATACAATGGTGCTTATAAAGCTTCAAAGGGAATGCTGGACGAGTTTGGGGAGAAGCGTGTGATTGACACCCCGATTTCCGAATTGGGTTTTGCTGGAATAGGTGTTGGCTCTACCATGACGGGGAATAGACCTATTATAGAGTTTATGACCTTTAATTTTGCTATGGTCGGTATTGATCAAATCGTTAACAACGCGGCGAAGATTCGTCAGATGTCGGGCGGACAGTTTCCGTGTCCGATTGTCTTTAGGGGCCCAACGGGTTCTGCAGGTCAATTAGGGGCAACGCACTCACAGGCTTTTGAGAGTTGGTATGCCAACTGTCCTGGTCTTAAAGTTATCGTTCCTTCAAACCCTGCGGATGCCAAAGGTTTATTAAAATCTGCCATTCGTGATGATGATCCGGTTATTTTTATGGAATCCGAGCAGATGTACGGCGATAAAGGCGAAGTTCCAGAAGGTGAGTATACCATACCTATTGGGGTTGCAGATATTAGAAGGGCTGGTACGGATGTGACTATCGTTTCTTTTGGGAAGATAATTAAGGATGCAGATAAAGCTGCGGATGAGCTCGAAAAAGAAGGGATTAGCTGTGAAATAATAGATTTAAGGACTGTAAAGCCTTTGGACTATGAGGCAATACTTACGTCGGTTAAAAAGACAAATCGATTGGTAATATTAGAAGAGGCTTGGCCATTTGGTAATGTAGCCACAGAAATTACCTATCATGTGCAGGCTCATGCGTTCGATTATCTAGATGCCCCTATTGTAAAAATTAATACTGCTGATACACCAGCGCCATATTCTCCTGTTTTATTAGAAGAGTGGTTGCCTAATCATAAAGATGTAGTGAAGGCAGTTAAAAAGGTGTTGTATAAATAATAACATACTTTTGTAAAAGTATCTTAGCTTCGTCGACCAAGGTCGAGGAAGCTTTTTTTATTTGGAATGCTATTTGTCCAATAGCTCCTGTAGAATTTTAGTAATGAAACAAATCTTATCTTTCTTTTTATTTTTAGGCTTTGTTTGGTTGAATGCCCAGACCAAGGTTGGCGGTATTGTTGTAGATGAGGCTGGGGAACCTGTGGCTTTTGCCAATGTACTTTTTAAAAACTCTACCGAAGGTACTATTACCAATGATAACGGAAGGTTTTATATGGAGTCTGATAATGTGCATGACATATTGTTGGTTTCGTTTATCGGCTTTGAAAATCAGGAAATTGTTCTGGAGAATAAGGTAACCTACGACATGAACATAATCTTGGTCGAAGCTACACAGCAACTTAACGAAGTGGTATTGATTTCTGGCAAACAGTCCAAAAAAAATAATCCTGCAGTAGAAATACTTAAGAAAATATGGGCTAAAAAACGGCAGAACGGTGTAAGTCAATTCAATCAATACGCTTTTGAAAAATATGAAAAGGTAGAATTTGACCTAAACACTATCGACAGTGCCCTAATGAAGCGAAAAATCTTTAAAGGGCTTGAATTTGTCTTCCAAGATTTAGATACTTCCCGAATCACTGGTAAGACCTATCTGCCTATATTCCTAAACGAAACTTTTTCCAAAGTATATGGCGATAATCTTTTGAAAGAAGAAAAAGAAGATGTTTTGGGTAATAAAAATTCAGGTTTCGATAACAATCAGGCTATAATCAGCTTTATCGCCGATCTTTATCAAGACTATAATATCTACGACAATTATCTGAAGTTTTTCGATAAGAGTTTTACGAGTCCGTTATCTCGAACAGGGGTAGATACCTACAATTATGCGCTGCGTGATAGCGCCTTTATCGATAACAAATGGTGTTATAATATTGTGTACTACCCGAGGCGTAAAAATGAGCTTACTTTTAAAGGTGATTTTTGGGTCAACGATTCGACCTATGCTATCAAGAATATCAACCTTGAAGTGACTAAAAGCGCAAATATTAACTGGGTCAAAGAAATTTATATCGAACAAGATTTTGAAGTGGTAAACGATTCGGTATTCCTACTGAAACGAGACTACATGATGAGTGATTTTAGTTTTCAGAAAAAAGAGGAATCGCGTGGGGTATATGGTAAGCGAACAACTGTTTATGGCGGCTATACGTTTGATCAAAAGCAGTCCAAGGAATTCTACAAAACGGAAAGTAACCCCTATGATCCTATTGTCCAAAATCGCGATAGTACCTTTTGGCAAAAAAGCCGGCTGGAAGTTTTGAATAAAGACGAACAAGGTATTTACCAGCTACTGGACACACTCCAGACCGTCCCTAAATTCAACATGTTTTATGATGTTGTAAGTATCCTCGGTTCCGGCTATGTTGAAATTGATAAATGGAATATGGATATTGGCAGTATATACGATTTCTGGGGGTACAATGAAGCTGAAGGTTTGCGCGTACGATTAGGTGCCAGAACTTATTTTGGCGAAAATGATCCATGGCGTCTAGAAGGATACGGCGCTTATGGGTTTAGCGATAAAAAATTTAAATATGGCGCATCTGGTAAGTTCTTATTAGATCCAAAGAGCAGATTGATTCTCTCGGGAGGTAAGCGACGTGATGTGGAACAATTGGGGGGTAGTCTTACAGCTACTAATGATGTGTTGGGCAGGAGTATAGCTTCCTCGGCTATTTTAACGGTTGGGGCCAATAATAGATTGTCGAATATTGACTTGAGCGGTCTTAGCATAGAAATAGAACCTGTAACCAATTTGAGGATAGCCTTAGGGGGAACCTTTCGAAATCTGAGTTCGGCCTTGCCAGCTGCTTTTAGCCTTGACTATGTTGATGCCGACTCGCCTACTGGGGTGTCTTCGGAAATAAAGCAGTTGGATTTTCAGACGGTATTGATTTATTCCCCGGGAAAACGAACTATTGGTTACGGTGTAGAGCGTCGCGACATCAATGATGAATATAGTACCTTGTTATTAAAGTATACCAAAGGAATCGATGGTATTTGGGATAGTGATTTCAACTACAGTAAGCTGCAATTTTCGTATACGCAACCATGGCAAGTAGGAGGATTTGGGCGTCTAACCAGCACCGTAGAGATTGGTAAAATCTTTGGGGATGTTCCCTTAGGCTTGTTGAATGTAGTGCCTGGTAATCAGACGCTTTTTTCGAACTATGGTACTTTTCCCAATCTTGATTTTTATGAATTCGTTACAGACACCTATACCGCTGTACATTTGGAACATAATTTCAATGGGCGTATATTTTCACGAATACCTTTTCTCCGAAAGCTTGATTTAAGGGAGATTATAGGTTTGCGCGGAGTTTGGGGTGAATTGTCCGATTCAAATATTGCTTTGAGCGCTCCAGCTTCTACGTTAACTCCTTTGCAGGCGCCATCAGATAGAATCTATTATGAATATTCTGTGGGAGTTGGAAATATTTTCAGAATATTTAGAATCGATTTTAATTTCAGGGGTAATTATCTGGATAGCCCAAATGCTAGACCTTTTGCTATAAGAGGTACATTTGGTTTTAGTTTTTAGTGTAGGTATAAATAGTACAATTTAGGGCGGTAAACGGCGTTTAATTTTTATTAGAATTAAATTAATTTGAGATATGAGTGAGACTAACGATGTAACTTTTGATGTTTTAATTGAAATTCCCAAGGGAAGTCGTAACAAGTATGAGTACGATTTTACGCTGCATAAGATAAGATTTGACAGAACATTATTTTCTTCTATGATGTATCCAGGCGATTATGGTTTTATACCAGAGACTTTGGCTTTGGATATGGATCCTCTTGATGTTTTGGTAATGTGTACAGAGCCAACCTATCCTATGGTTGTTGTTGAGGTAAAGCCAATAGGAGTTTTTTACATGGAGGATGAAAAAGGCCCTGATGAAAAAATAATTTGTGTTCCTGTTTCTGACCCTATTTGGAACCAGAAGAATGATTTATCCGACTTAAATCCACATAGAAAAAAAGAAATTGAGCACTTCTTTCAAGTGTACAAAGACTTAGAAAAGAAGAAAGTTGATGTTGGTGGTTGGGGCAATGTTGATGAGGCAATAAAAATTTATCACGAGTGCGTGCAGCGTTATGATGAGAGCGAACATAAAAAGAAGCGCACCTTTACCATTTAAAGAACTGATTCTTAATTTATAGTCACCATTATTAATGTATTATTAATAATGGTGGCTTTTTTTATTCTATTCTATTTTACTACTTTAGCAGCCGTTTAAAAAACTATAAATAATCTAATCAAATGGAATTAATCGTAAAATTTTTACCCGTATTCGGAGTAATAGCCCTTCTTTTTGTGGCTTGGAAGAACGCATGGGTAGGTAAGCAAGAAGTCGGTGATGATAAAATGTCGCGTATTGCTAAGAATATAGCTGATGGTGCAATGGCTTTTTTAAAAGCTGAGTACAAGGTTTTAGCAATTTTTGTGGCAGCAGTAGCTGTTTTGTTGTTTTTTAAAGGAAATTCAGAAGTCGGGTCTAACGGTCTGGTTGCTGTATCATTTATTGTAGGTGCTATTTGTTCTGCCTTGGCAGGGTTTATTGGAATGCGTGTTGCAACCAAAGCGAACGTTAGAACGACACAAGCTGCAAGAACATCGTTGGGAAGAGCATTGGAAGTAGCTTTTGCAGGAGGAGCTGTAATGGGCTTAGGTGTTGTAGGCTTGGGTATTTTAGGCTTAAGTGGCTTATTTATGATATACCAATCAATATGGCCTGGAGCTGAAAACTTAGCAATGGTCCTAAATGTACTTTCAGGATTTTCATTAGGGGCTTCCTCAATTGCTTTATTTGCGCGTGTTGGTGGTGGTATTTATACCAAAGCAGCAGATGTAGGTGCTGATTTAGTTGGTAAAGTTGAAGCAGGTATTCCAGAGGATCATCCTTTAAACCCCGCAACTATTGCAGATAACGTTGGGGATAATGTTGGAGATGTTGCCGGTATGGGTGCTGATTTATTTGAATCTTATGTAGGTTCTATCATAGGAACAATGGTATTAGGAGCATTTATTTTAACACCTGATTTTAATGGATTGGGGGCTGTGTACTTGCCTTTAGTACTTGGTGCTGTAGGTATAATAATGTCTATCATAGGAACATTTTTTGTAAAAGTAAAAGATGGTGGAAATCCACAAACAGCCTTAAATATTGGAGAATTTGGTTCTGCTGGTTTAATGGTTTTGGCGTCTTATTTTATTATCAACGCTTTAATTCCCGAGACGGTAGAAGGTTTGCCATTCGGTGCAATGGGTGTATTTTGGGCAACAATTGCTGGTTTAGTTGCCGGTTTAGGTGTTGGTAAAATAACAGAGTATTATACCGCTACAGGTAAAAAACCTGTAATGTCAATTGTAAAGCAATCTGAAACTGGAGCGGCCACAAATATTATTGCTGGTTTAGGTGTGGGTATGATGTCTACCATGATTCCTATTCTTTTAATTGCTGCTGCTATTATGGTATCACATCATTTTGCAGGTTTATACGGTATTGCAATTGCAGCGGTAGGAATGTTAGCAAATACAGGAATTCAATTAGCTGTTGATGCGTACGGACCTATTTGTGATAATGCTGGTGGTATTGCTGAAATGGCTGAATTACCGAAAGAAGTACGTGAGCGTACTGATAAATTAGATGCTGTTGGTAATACTACTGCAGCTGTTGGTAAAGGCTTCGCCATTGCATCTGCAGCATTAACGGCATTGGCTTTATTTGCTGCTTTTATGAAAACAGCAAATGTTGTATCCATTGATGTGTCTCAGCCGCAAATTATGGCTGGCTTATTAGTAGGAGGGATGTTGCCCTTTGTTTTTTCCGCATTATCAATGAATGCTGTTGGACGTGCTGCTATGGCAATGATTGAAGAGGTTCGTCGTCAATTTAGAGATATTCCTGAATTAAAAGCGGCACTAGTAGTCATGCGTAAGTACGATTCCGATATGACTAAAGCTTCGGTAGAGGATAGAAAAATATTTGATGCGGCGGATGGTGTTGCAGATTATGGAAAATGTATTGACATTTCTACGAAAGCATCTATTAGAGAAATGGTGTTGCCAGGATTATTAGCAATCGTTGTTCCAGTAGCTGTTGGTTTTATTGGTGGTGCTGAAATGTTAGGTGGATTACTCGCTGGTGTTACAACCTGTGGTGTGCTTATGGCAATATTCCAATCTAATGCTGGTGGTGCTTGGGATAATGCGAAGAAAACTATTGAGGAACAAGGTAAGAAAGGAACAGACGCTCATAAAGCAGCTGTTGTTGGTGATACTGTTGGAGATCCTTTTAAGGATACATCTGGTCCTTCGTTGAACATCTTATTGAAATTGATGTCGGTTGTTGCTTTGGTTATCGCACCAAGTATTGCTTTGAACGCAGATACTATGACAGCTTATAATGAGACTAAGACGGCAACAGAAGTTGTGTTCGCTCAAACAGAAAGAAACGTTGCCGTAAGTATGGACAACAATGAAGATGGTACCTCAAGAGCAGTAGTTATTACTACAGTTATAGAAAACGGTAAAGAATCGGTTTCAGAGCAAGTTTTTGAAGGAACGGAAGAGGAAGTAAAAGCTGAGGTAGCGGCTTTTAATAAAGCTTCTAAAGACGTTAAGGTTCAAGTTCAACATCTAGCAGAAGAAGTAAAAGAAGAAATGAACTAAAGTTTAGTTTCCTTTTAGCACAAAAAAGCCCTTCATGTTTTGCATGAAGGGCTTTTTTCATTTTATTACTATCTTAGGTATACTAGCAACTGTAAATTTTAGTTTAGACTGAGAGAATGGCAGATTTTTAAATGCTTCTTACTGCAACTTAAAGGTGATAGGGATAGCGAAAGATACCTTTACATTGCGTTCTCGCTGTTTTCCTGGGGTCATTTTAGGTAGCTTTCCAATAATCCGTGCAGCTTCGTTTTCAAGATTGTGGTTGGGACCTCTCATACGTATATTGCCAATAGTACCGTCCTTTTTAATATCAAACATAACGTTCACCCGTCCTTGAATTCCTAATTCTAGCTCTTGTTCTGGATAGCGGAATACCTTGCCAATATGCTTCTGTATCATTTTGCCAAAACAGGCTCTTTTGTCGGTTTCGTTTTCACAACCTGGAAAAACTGGAACTTCTTCGATATTTACCCAATTTACCTCTGGGTCAAGTTCCTCCTCTATAACTTCAATGTCGGACACTTCTAGTATTTTAGTATTCGGGTCCGCTTCTGTAGATTGGATTTCGGTTTCTATTACCTCAGGGTCATCTTCTACAATCTCAATTTCTGGCGGTAGTACTTGCTTTATTTTTGGCTTTTCAATCGTAAACTTTTCTATATGTTCCTCCTCTAAGATATCATCTGGTTTACTTAGTTCTTGGGCATAAGTATTTGGTTTTTCATAGGTCTTCCATTCCAATGCCACATAGGATAGAAGCATAACTGTAACTAATCCAATAGCGAAATAAACACCACTTCTTTTGTTGATGTCTTTGTTAGGGTTCTTTTTAAGTTCCATACTTCTAAAGGTTTGTGCTGCCAAAAGGCCAACTGGTTTATAATATTTTGATTTACACTTAAAACTACCTTTTGTAAAATGCTTATAAAATGGGTAATTAGGGAACTAGGGGTTTCGGTGAGGGAGTGCGTTGTTGAACCTAGGATTTCTATCTATTTAGAGTATTTTTATTATCGGATAGCGTTAACTGTTCATATAACACATCTTAATTTTATGCTATGGGATTATTTAAAAAAGATAAACTACAGATTATCTGTTTTCAAGGATACGGAACGAATGATAGACTTCATCTTCGCGGTAGGGCTTTGGAAGACGAAATAATCGATTTGGAACAAAAGGGGTTCTTAGCGTTAGTACTGAATACGTGGAAACGATTTGAAACCGATGAAATCAAACACACCGAAATAAAAATAAAGGCCGGAGATTTGATTGCCTTAAATACCGAGACGGATAGCAATGGCTATTATTTGATAAATCAAAGTTTTGAACACCTATCTGGGTTTACCAATACCGAGGGCTGGTTACCGGTAGAGGTCTCTTTTGCAACTGATAACTTGAATAGAAGCATAAATAATAATAATCGTTTTATGGGTGAAATGCTTATTCCTTGTGCGGATTCAGATTATGGTGTGATAAGCGATATAGACGATACCATACTTCATACGGGTGTGGTCTCTTCTTTAAAATGGAGAGTCCTTGTTAATACTATATTTAAAAGAGCCGGGAGCCGGGATGCCTTGGAAGGAACAGCAGATTTTTATCATAAATTACATCGGGGGAGATCAGGCTTAAAATTGAATCCTATTTTTTATGTGAGCCATAGTCCATGGAACCTTTACCGCTATTTAGAACTATTTCTAAAAATAAATAATTTTCCCAAAGGACCAATTTTATTGCGGAGTATCTCAAGTTTCAGGGCAAAAAATAGAGAAAGTTCTGCTCCGCAAAAACACCACGAAATCGTTGCTATTTTAAAGACCTATCCTAATTTGTCCTTTATTCTTATTGGGGATGGTGGCGAAAACGATGGGGATATTTATATAAATATTACAAAGAAATTTCCTGGGCAGATAAAAGCTATATACTTAAGAAGTGTAGCTGATAAAAAAAGAGTTAAACGTGTAGCACAATTGTTCAAAGAGTTTAAGGAAATTCCTTTTTTAATGGTGGATAAAACCAATGACGCCATACAACATGCAAAAGCGAATGGATTTATTTAAAAGTTAAGTAGTTTAAAACAAGCCGTGTATTTCTGCATCGATTCTGTTAATCACCTTTCCAAGGTCTTCAGGGTTGTCTACAAAGTCTAACTCATCAACATCAATAATCAATAGATTCCCTTTTTCGTAACCATGTACCCATGCTTCGTATCGTTCGTTCAACCTACTTAAATAATCGATTGAAATCGTATTTTCATATTCTCTACCTCGTTTGTGTATCTGTTTTACCAAATTTGGAATGGAACTTCTAAGGTAGATAAGCAGTTCAGGTGGTTCTACTAGACTTTCCATCAATTCAAATAAACTGGAATAATTTTTAAAATCTCTATTGGTCATCAAACCCATCGCATGTAGGTTAGGCGCAAAAATATGGGCATC